>ERZ1031176.41-NODE-41-length-24911-cov-7.160565_pt1 | contig 24911 bp, 23 predicted proteins | sample MGYA00518586_ERZ1031176 | MGnify/ENA primary metagenome ERZ1031176 (study PRJEB33718, sample SAMN03159775) | human skin metagenome | collected 2014-05-20 | study: EMG produced TPA metagenomics assembly of the PRJNA266117 data set (Human skin bacterial metagenome and... | reverse complement strand
GATGCTCAGGAGTCTCGTGGGCTCGGAGATGTGTATAAGAGACAGGTGTACTTCTACCCACGCGCCAACACCCCCGGCTGCACCAAGGAAGCTTGCGACTTCTCCGAGAACCTCTCCGAATTCGAAGACTCATCCGTCTCCGTCGTGGGCATTAGCCCGGACTCCCCAGAAAAGCTGGCGAAATTCCGCGCCGACCACGATCTGACCATTGAGCTGCTTTCCGACGAATCCAAGGAGGTCATGACCGCCTACGGCGCCTTCGGCGAAAAGAAGAACTACGGCAAAATCGTCCAGGGCGTTATCCGTTCCACTTTCCTCGTCGGTGCCGATGGAACCATTGAATCTGCCCAGTACAACGTGAGGGCCACCGGCCACGTCGGTCGCCTGCTGCGCGACTTGGACCTCTAGCCGCACGCTACTGGGAGCGAGAATGCGCTCCGTATTTTCCCCTCAACACCGCGGGCGGTACACTATGAACCGCTTCGCGCGCGCCCGTGGCGGAATTGGCAGACGCGCTGGATTTAGGTTCCAGTGCCGTAAGGCGTGTGAGTTCAAGTCTCACCGGGCGCACAAACAACAAGGCGGCCTCTCCTTTCCGGAGGGTCGCCTCAAACTTTTGGCTAGTGTGAGTCGATTGGTAGAATGCCCAGCGTGAGCAACGCAGCGGAAGACCCTACGAACGGGGATATCACCAACGCTGACACCGAAAAGAGCGCTCCCAAAAAGGAACGCCTCCGGGTCCGCGCCTGGCACGTCGTGCTGCTCGTCGCCGCCGTCATTGTCACCCTGTTGCTCGCGCGCTGGCAGTGGATGCGGTTCCAATCTGGCACCGGTTCCCTGCAAAACCTCGGGTATGCCCTGCAATGGCCGTTCTTCGGAGCCTTCCTGATCTTCATCTACCGCGCCGGTATGCGCATGGAGAACGAGAAGATCGACGCGGAGAACTCCGGCGACACCATGCAGGCGCTTTACGACGCCGATAGGAAGGCATTCGGTGACCCCGAGAAAATCACCGCGATCGACGAAGACTTCCTGCCGAGTCGCCCAACTATGAACATTGAGGAATACAACGCCCATTTCACACCGCGGCGTCAAAGTGCCGACAGCACGACCCCAGCAGAGCAGCCAGCAGAACAGAAAGACGACTAGGACACCATGACTGACAGCACCCCGAACGCCCAGACGACTCAGCCTGCCGCACCGGGAGCAGCGCCGATCCACCCGGAACGCCAGCGCCGTGTACGCACCGCACTGCGGGTGTTCTCCGTGACCGCCTGGATCACAGGCATCATGCTGCTCCTCCTGTGTGCCCGCATGATCATGGAGTACGGCCTGAACATGGATGTCAGCGCCCTCAGCTGGGTGGCGATCCTGCACGGCTGGATGTACGCGATCTTCCTTCTGGCCACCCTCAACCTCGGCATGAAGGCGCGCTGGTCAACGAAGCAGTGGATCGTTACCGCGATCGCAGGCGTCGTCCCGTTCCTCTCCTTTTTCGTTGAGGCATGGCGCCGCAAGGAAGTCACCGAGGAATTCCAGCTTTAGGGGTCTCCAGGCCCTCCTTCTGAGTGCCTGTCCCCCCTTCTCGCTGCGACTACTCGGATACGCGGGTGAGGACGAGGATGTCCTTCGCATCACCGCCGTCCGGGGTCAGGGTGAGGGACTCATCGGTCTGCTCCATGTCGTACTTCAGGTCCTTGCCCGTATCGACATCAGCCAGCTTGATGAAGTCACCGCTTTCTTCGCAGCGCGCGGTCTTAGTCTCTCCTGTCGCGGTGTCAGTCACCGACCAGGTGCAGTCGCCACCGTCGATCTCTAGGGAGACATTGCCGGCAGCAGCTCCTGTCTCAGAGTCTTGGCCAGTTCCCTCCCACGTGCCGTCGAGCGAGTTGCCACAGGCGGTCAACAGACCTGCAGACATTACAGCGGCACCAGCGAGGACGACTTGTTTCTTCATCTCAGGAGCTCCTTCAAAATATAAAGATTGACGTTTATGTTCAGCCCCATCGACCCTACCCCCGAAATCTATTGCACGAGTTCGGCGATGCGGGGCGCTAGTTTGCGCAGTGCTTTTCCGCGGTGGGACCGAGCATTCTTCTCCTCCGGGGTGAGCTGCGCGGCTGACTTCCCCGGAGCATCAGTGGGGGCAAAGATCGGGTCGTAGCCGAATCCACCATCGCCATGCACTTCGCGTAGGAGGGCGCCCTCCCAGCGGCCTTCAGCAGTGAACTCTTCACCATCTGGGGTGACCAGAGCACAGCAGGAGACGAAGGCTGCACCGCGGTGCGGATCGTCGATGTCGCTGGTCTGAGCGAGCAGCAACTCATTGTTAGCAGGATCATCGCCGTGACGACCACACCAGCGCGCGGAGAGAATGCCGGGCATCCCATTCAAGGCGTCGACAGCAAGACCAGAGTCATCGGCAACGCAGGCCAGACCAGACTGCTTTGCCCCCTCGCGGGCTTTGAGCAGTGCGTTCTCCTCAAAGGTGAGCCCGTTCTCAACAGGCTCCGGGTACGCCGGAGTGTCTTTGAGGGAGACGAGCTCAACGCCCTCGATGCCGAGTTCGCTCAGGACGGTTTCAAGTTCCACCAGCTTCTTCACGTTGCCGGAGGCGACGAGCACTTTCACGGGTTGATTGGTGTCTACCATCCCAGTGCTGCCTTCTGTGCTGCGATGAGCTCGTAACAGCCCTTCTCCGCTGCGTCCAGCATCTGGTTCAGTTGCTCACGGCCGAACAGACCGTGCTCACCGGTGCCCTGGACTTCAACGAAATTGCCGGACTCGTTCATCACCACGTTCAAGTCGACTTCGGCACGGGAGTCTTCTTCGTATGGGAGGTCGAGGCTGACGCGGCCGTCGATAATGCCGACGGAGACCGCTGCGACCGGCGGAAGCAGCGGCTCACCGGGGACGAGGCCACGTTCTTTGAGGTGCGCAATAGCGTCGGCAAGCGCGACGTATGCGCCGGTGATCGACGCGGTGCGGGTACCGCCATCAGCCTGCAGCACATCGCAGTCGAGCTGGATCGTGTTCTCCCCCAACTGGCTCAAATCAACTGCTGCGCGCAGGGAGCGCCCAACTAGGCGGGAGATCTCATGGGTGCGGCCCTTAACCTTGCCCTTCATCGACTCACGCGGCATACGCTCGTGCGTGGCGGATGGCAGCATCGCGTATTCGGCGGTGAGCCAACCTTCGCCGGAGTCCTTCTTGAAGCGCGGAACGCCTTCTTCAGCACTGGCAGTGCACATCACTCGGGTATTGCCGAATTCAACGAGCACACTGCCTGCCGGATTCGAGGTGAAGCCTCGGGTAATGCGCACCGGGCGCATCTCGTCGAGCGCGCGACCATCAGCACGGACAAAAGGATCTTGAGCGGAATTAGCTTCAGTCATGGGACCGAGCCTACAGCCAGCTACGGTAGCTTCGACGACCCGCTAGACCTCGTAGACATCCTTTGCGTTACCCACCACGATCTCACCGTCGAATTCTTCGGCAGCAGCCCGGCGAGTCGCTTCCTTATCAGTCCACGGCTGAATGTGAACCAGCACGAGCTTTTTCACGCCGGCTTCACGTGCAATACGGCCAGCTTCGCGGCCTGACATGTGCATTCCCTCAGGGGTGTCCTCATCGGCCTCTGGCCCCCAGGCAGCCTCACAGAGGAACAGGTCGGCGTTACGGGCCGCGTCGATAAGCAGGGGCGTGTACGCGGAGTCACCGGAATAAACGATGACCTTGCCTGTCTTATTGTGTTCAACGCGCAGCGCGCGTGACTCCACAGCAGGGTGAACAACAGGGAAAGGCGTGACGGTCACCGGACCGATCTCCAACGACTCATCGCCCCACACGTGGATATCAAAGGTGTCCGAGATATCGTCGACCTCATCCGGACCATTCGCCCCCATGCGACCAAGATGCTCTGCCGCATAGCCCGGACCAGCCAAAATATGACGCTGCGTTGCTGGAGCATTCGGGTGAAAACGCCGCCACACAACCAGCGATGCGGTATCAGAACAGTGATCGGCATGAAGGTGGCTGAACAGCACGTGGGTGTCGGATGGATCCGCAACCTCCTGCAGGGCGGCGAGCGCACCAGGCCCGAAGTCCATCACAATGCCCGGCTGGCCCTCTTCTGTGCTGATGAGGTACGACGAGCCGGGATTGCCCGGGGCCGAGAGCGACCCCGTGCAGCCGAGAACTGTCAATTTCATGGCCTTACTGTGCCACGGATGAGCAGGAAAATCTAAATGAAAGCGAGGTTTTTCATGCGGGGGTAAACAGGTGTTTTACACCACTTAATTCGCATCGTGCGCAACAGCGGACATCTGGGGCCCAAGGAAGCGCTCGGCAAGACGTTCAAATGTCTCCGGGTCACCCGTGGATTCAAAGGTACGCACCGGCTCATACTCGGGGTCGGCGAACATGTCTTTCTCCGTGAGCACACGCAACACATCCTTCGCGGTTTCCTCAGCGGAAGACACCAGCGTCACATCGTCCCCGATGGCCAGCTGGATCACGCCAGACAGCAGCGGGTAGTGGGTACAACCAAGCACAAGCGTATCGACGCCCGCCGCCTGCAGCGGCTCCAGATAGCCTTGCGCAACTCCAAGAATCTGACGGCCAGAAGTGATTCCCCGCTCCACGAATTCAACAAAAGCTGGGCAGGCCGCTGCGGTGACCTCTACGCCAGAGGCAATGGAAAACAAGTCTTGATACGCATGCGAACGAATCGTTGCCTGAGTACCGATCACACCCACGCGGCCATTTCGTGTCGTGGCAATCGCACGGCGAACAGCGGGTTGAATCACTTCGATGACTGGGACGTCATAACGCTCCCGCGCATCGTGCAAAAACGCGGCCGAGGCCGTGTTGCATGCGATCACGATCATCTTGCAACCGCGCTCAACGAGTTCATCGGCAATCGCGGTCGCGTGCTCACGCACCTCTGCGATCGGCTTCGGGCCATACGGGCCGTTGGCGCCATCACCGATGTACATAATGGATTCGTTGCCCAACTGGTCCATGACGGCACGGGCGACCGTCAAACCACCGAATCCTGAATCAAAAATGCCGATCGGCGCATTGTTATATGCGCTTGTCGACGCGGCGCCGTTCTCATCGCTGCCATCGTTATTGAAATCCACCACGGTGTGGGATTCTACCGCGACGGCAACAGCAGACGCGCCTAGGCGACGTCAGTGGACGCGACCTGATCCTCCGGACGCTCAACCGGCAACTCGTGACGCAGGGCCGCGTTGATGCGGTTCAATGCGGAGGAGAAGACCTCAAGCTCATCGGCCGAAAGATTGTCGAAGATAATACGGCGGATTTCTGCTACATATCCCGGATAACCAGCGCTCACCGCGCGCTGCCCTGCCGGGGTCAGCGCTGCAAACGTTGCACGACCATCATTCGGATCTGGGATACGAGCGATGAACCCCTTCTTCTCCAGGCGTGTGATCACGCGGGAGAGGTGCGACAACGACATCGACGTGGCGTCAGACAAATCCGTCATGCGGCGCGATGCAGTCGGGGATTCACTAATCTTCAGCATTGCCTGAAACTCGAAATAAGTGACATTGGCATTGCGCTTGAGCTGCGAATCCAAGCCGGTGGGGAGCTCCATGTGGCACTGCCACATTGCTGCCCAGGTTTCTGCCTCATAATCCGTGAGCACGTCCATGTTTTCCATGGAACTTATATTAATCTAAGGTTTAAGAAAAACCTAAAGAAACGCGCACGGATTCCAATTCAGGCTGGCCGCACCCCCCTTTACTAGCGTGTAATTACGCATCCAAAGTTAAGAAAGCTCTTAGCTTGGATGGAAACTGATAATCCGCGTTTTATTCTTAGTGCGAAACGTTTCCTCGTCCCAATGCGTGGATTAAAGTTTGCGGGCTCGCTTAGCTTCCTTCTGCGTGCGCAATGCTGGCGGATCATCGGAAGTGATCAGAACGCCAGCTGCTACCCCACCGACAGCACCAAAGAGGTGCGCCTGCCAACTCACCCCCGGGGTGACTGGGAGCATTCCCCACAGCAGGCCGGAATAAAGAACGCCCAGCAGCACGCCCAAGGCGATCTGGGAGAGCGATTTATTAAAGATGCCGCGAACCAGCAGGTATGCCAACCAGCCGTACACCAGCATCGATGCGCCAACGTGGTTGGTGCCGGGCCCACCCAATACCCATGTGCCCACACCACCGATGAGCACAACGAATGCAGTCGTCTCCCAAAACACACGGTGGCCGGAATAGCCGATCAGGAAGGCGAAGATCGCTCCGGGCACCGTATTAGAAATCAAGTGCTCAAAATTCACATGCAGGATCGGCGAGGTGAAGATGAACGGGAGCGATGCCGGTTCCAATGGGTGAATACCAAAATTGACCAAGCCACCACCGAACAAGATGAGGCTGATCAGGTGCACAGCCCAGATCAGCACGATGTAACCAATGGCGTACAAAAGTCCAAGCTTGGCTTGGGAGCGGCGTCGGGGTTGAAGATTATTTCCACCCGGTTGTTGCATTGGGGTACCTGCGTAACCGCCGGGCTGGCCAAAAGGACTCGGCTGGGGATTCCACGCGTTATGCGCTGAAGGATTCGGTTGATAGCTCATGGTGCGTCCAGCTTAATGTCCGCTGGCCACGATGTCCCTCCACGCTGCCACGTCATAACCGGGTTCTGCGCTGGCCACGCCGTCGACGATGGCGGCTTCAACGCACTTCGCTGATGCATCACACAGCGCATAGAAAAGCTCTGGGTCTGCATCGGCGGGGCTAAAGGCGGCAAATTTTTCCTGCTTTGCGGTGGAAACCGCGAACAGCGTGTCACCATCTAGTGGTGAATGCGAAGGCCGCACGGCACGGGCGATCCCATCGTGCCCCGTCATAGCCAGGCGCTCGAGCTGTGCCGGTGGCAAAGGACAGTCGGTAGCCACAACACCGATCGTGGTATTGAGCTTCGGCTTCGGCCGTTCCAACTCACCAAATTGCCCAAGATCGACGGCTGGGCGCGACGGGGCACCATAAAAAAGACCCGTTTTTTCATCAATGACGCTACCCAAGGGATTAGCCACCACAAGAGCAGCAACGCGATACTCCGCACCATCTGCGCTGGTGACCGTGGTATGTGCCGATCCCACTCCCCCACGCAAAACTCCAGCGGTGGCACCACAGCCGGCGCCGACGCTGCCGGATACGGTCTGGTCGGTGGCCAGGGTACCGTCGTCAAGCGCGTTGCACACGGCGGCAGCTCCATCGTTGGGTCCTGGACGGTGATTTGGGTCCCCGACGACGAGGTCGAAAATGACTGCGGCCGGCACGATAGGAACCCGTGGGCCGGGTTGATCCTCGCCAAAGACAGCGAAACCGATCCCTCGCGATTCCAATTCACGCATCGCACCATCGGCGGAGGCGAGACCGAATGCAGATCCCCCGGACAGCACCACCGCATTGATTCGCTGAACGGTGTTGTGCGGGTTCAACAGGTCTGTCTCGCGTGTGCCGGGGCCGCCACCGCGGACATCAACAGCGCCGACCATCCCGGCCGGATCCTCAGCGACGAGTGCTGTCACACCGGTATCCCCGAGCGAAACATGGCCAACGCGCAGGCCTGCCACCTCAAATCCCGGCGCGAGGTTGCCCGTCACGCTATTCCCCCATCATCGCCTGGAGCAGCGAGTCCTGGCAGAACGCCAGCCATTCGACCAAGTTGTCTCGGTCCTGCTCCGCAGCTTCACTCTGGGTTTCAGCAGATGCGACATACAGGCGCATGTCATTGAGTGCCGCGATGACCTGGTGCGCTTCGTCTTCCTCAATGGTGACGGCCACGCCACCGGTCGGCCCCAGTGCGGTGTTGATCACCTGCAGGTTCGTCAACTTTGCTTTGATGATGTCGTTTTCGTGCAAGCTACGCAGCAATGAATTATCGCCGTCGAATTCCTCATCGCCCTCACGCTCAAAATCCGGCAAGAGTCGTGCCAGCGACGGATCAGTAGGCGGTTCAGAGTGCCCGGCGGGCATGTCCATCATCGCCGCGAGCTCATCCTTTGGCGCGGACTGCGCGCGCTGAATCAACGCCTCAGACACTGTGGCGGTGAGGTCACCGATGACTTCACGCTCCATCGGGTCAAACACGGTGTGAAAACGTGCGGCCCGCATGAGCCCTTTCTTCCGCCTCCACGGCTGCATGTATTCGCCTCTTCCTCGAAAACTTCAGATCTTCTGGCCACTCGGTTAGCCTGCCTGCTGCATCGTGGCCCACAGGCCAGCGGTGTGCAGCTTTTTCACGTCGCCTTCGACTTTGTCTTTTTCACCGGAGGACACGACCGCTTTACCTTCAGTGTGGACCTGCATCATCAGCTCTTGGGCGCGCTTGCGCCCGTAGCCGAGCACGGTCTGGAAAACGTAGGTGACGTAGCTCTGCAGGTTCACCGGGTCATCCCACACAATGCACATCCATGGCAGGTTCTCGGCGACATCGACATCAACGTCAATTTCCTCGTCGAGCTCAGGGGTAGCCATTGGGGAGCCCATCCGAATCTCGCGTGTGACACCAGTCATAGGCCCAAGAGTACTAGACATCCTTACTCAAGCACGCAGCCGCAGACTAGGGTTGTGCACATGACTACGCCCGAGTCGGACATCCAGTCCCCCAACTCACAGTCCTCGACCGCCTTTCTGACCGACATGTACGAGCTGACAATGCTCGATGCGTCGATGAAGGACGGTACGTACTCCCGCGAGTGCGTCTTCGAAGTCTTTGGCCGCAAGTTGCCGAATGAGCGTCGATACGGCGTGGTTGCTGGCACGGGCCGTTTGATCGAAGCGATCCGCAAGTTCCGCTTCACTGAAGAGCAGATCGCCCTGGCCGATTTCCTTAGTGAGAAGACGAAGGACTTTCTGCGCAATTACCGCTTCGGTGGGCAGATCGACGGCTACAAGGAAGGCGAGCTCTACTTCCCTTATTCCCCGATTCTGACGGTGCGCGGCACTTTTGCGGAGTGCTGCATTTTGGAAACGATCATTCTGTCGATTCTGAACTCCGATTCGGCGATTGCAACTGCTGCTTCGCGTATGGTCACCGCAGCTGACGGCCGTCCAATCATGGAGATGGGTTCGCGCCGCACCAATGAGCAGTCAGCAGTGACCTCTGCGCGCGCGGCTTATATCGCGGGCTTCGATTCGACTTCGAATATGGAAGCCAGTCTACGCTACGGCATCCCTGCGGCAGGCACCGCTGCGCACGCGTGGACGCTGCTGCACACCAACCCGGATGGCACGCCTAATGAGAAGGCTGCTTTCAAGGCGCAGATCGATTCTTTGGGCGTAGACACCACGTTGCTGGTGGATACCTACGACATCACGCAGGGTGTGGCGAATGCGATCGAGGTCGCGGGCACGGAGCTTGGTGGCGTGCGGCTCGACTCGGGTGATTTGGGCATCATGTCCCGTCGCGTGCGCGACCAGCTCGATGGGCTTGGCGCGTACAACACCAAGATCATCGTCTCTAGCGACCTAGATGAATTCGCCATCGCTGGTCTTCGTGGCGACCCGGTGGACGGCTTCGGTGTGGGTACTTCTGTGGTCACGGGTTCCGGGACCCCAACTGCGGGCTTGGTGTACAAGCTCGTGGAGGTTGACGGCGTGCCGGTGGCTAAGCGCTCCTCCGGCAAGCAGATGAAGGGTGGCGAGAAGCGGGCTGTGCGTACCTACCGCAGCACGGGCGTCGCGGTGGACGAGATTGTCTACCCGGAGGCGAATCCGCCGGAGAACCCGACGGCGCTGGACTACCGCCAGCTGGTCACCCCGCTCATGCGTGACGGTGAGATCGTCGACGGTCTCGATAACATCAATGACTCCCGTGAGCACCTGGCCAAGCAACGCGAGACGTTGCCGTGGGAGGGCCTGTCGCTTTCGCGTGATGAGCCGGCAGTGCGTACCCGCATGATCGGTTTCCCTGAAGAGTGACGGACGCAAGCGACCAGCAGGACCGCCGACTGTCGCTGTCCACAGAAGAGCTTCTCGACGCCGCCGTTGACGCCCTTGGCGGCGCCCGTCGCCCTGGGCAGATGGCCATGGCGGAGGCGGTGTCCCGCTCGCTGGAATCCGAACGACACCTGGCGGTGCAGGCGGGCACGGGCACGGGAAAGTCACTCGCCTACTTGGTCCCCGCATTTCTGCATGCCCAGACCACAGACAGCACGGTGATTGTGTCCACAGCAACGCTGGCTTTGCAGCGTCAGCTGGTGGAACGTGATTTGCCACGTCTTGTTGAAGCCCTCGAACCACTGTTGCCGCATACGCCGACGTTCGCGATTCAAAAGGGCCGTTCGAATTACCTCTGTCTGAATAAGCTCACGGTCGAAGAAGAGGCGCCGGAAGCGCTGATGGACACTGAGGAGATTTCGTGGCTCGGCCGTCATATCAAGCGTGTCCACGAGTGGGCGGATGAAACAGAGACTGGCGACCGGGATGATCTGGAACCAGGCGTACCGGATATCGCTTGGCGTCAGGTTTCCGTCACCGCGAATGAGTGCTTGGGCGCAACGCGGTGCCCGCACGGCGAGGAGTGCTTCGCGGAGGCAGCACGGCGCCGCACGCAGGATGTCGACGTGGTGGTCACCAATCACGCTCTTCTCGCCATCGACGCGATGTCTGATGCGAATATCCTTCCTGAGCACGATGTGGTCATCATCGACGAGGCACATGAGCTCGACGGTCGTGTCACCTCCGTGGCTACGAATGAACTCTCTGCACGCGCCCTCACACTCGCCGCACGTCGCGCAGGAAAGCTCAAGGCCAAAACAGAGCAGCAAAAGCTCGAAGAGCTTATCGACGACTTCTCTGCCGTCCTCGACCTCGAATCCCCCGGCCGATGGGAAACCATTTCTGATCCTGCCCGTGGCTCCTTCGCTGCGGTACGTGATGCGCTGTGGCGCACCCGTGAGGCGATTGCACGTGCCCCGGAGGGTGAATCAACGAATGATCCAGAGACTTTCGCTGAGCGCGAGAACCTGAAAAACCACCTGACTGAGCTGCATGACTCCTTGGTCCGCATCTTAGAGGTCTTCGATGAGGAAGACCCATCTAAGCATTTCGACGTGGTCTGGCTGACCCGTTCTGAGCGCTACGGCGATTCCGTGGCGGTCGCTCCCCTGTCTGTTTCAGCTTTGTTACGAGAGCGACTGTTCACGGAACAAACCGTCGTGCTTACCTCGGCCACGTTGGCAGTCGGCGGGAATTTCCGTGCCATGGCGGCCAACTGGGGGCTGCCCGATGATTCCTGGGACAGCCTGGATGCCGGCACGCCGTTTGATCCGCGGAAGTCTGGCATCCTGTACACCGCGAAGCACCTGCCCGCACCTGGCCGTGATGGCCTGCACCAGGAGACATTGGATGAGATGGCCGAGCTGATCACGGCAGCGGGAGGCAGAACGTTGGGGCTTTTCTCGTCGAAACGCGCTGCTGTCGAAGCTGCTGAAGCGCTGCGCCCGCGACTTCACTTCGACATTTTCGTCCAGGGTGAAGATTCGATCGGCGCGTTGGTCAATCAGTTCAGCAATAGCGAGAATTCTTGCCTGTTCGGCACCCTCACCTTGTGGCAAGGCGTCGATGTGCCCGGCAGCTCGCTGTCCCAGGTGATCATCGACAGGATTCCTTTCCCACGGCCTGATGATCCATTGTTGCAAGCACGCAGCAAAGCTGCTGATGCTGCCGGCCGTTCCGGCTTCATGGAAGTCTCCGCGACCCATGCTGCGCTCTTGCTCGCCCAGGGCACGGGCCGCTTGCTGCGCAGCACCACAGACAAAGGTGTCATTTCGGTTCTCGACAACCGGCTCGTGACAAAACGGTATGGCCAGTACCTCCGGGCGTCCATGCCTGACTTCTGGGAAACAACCGACCCGGATGTCGTGCGTGGCGCGCTGAAACGTCTCACTGCGCCGAAGAAGAAAGGTGACGGGAACTAACGGTAGCTGCCGGGGAGCGCGACCACTGTCGTTGAGCCCGGTGCGACCTCAGTGAACCCGCTGTCTTGTACCGCTACCGCCGCTGGATCCTGTGCCAATGCAGAGAATTCCTCATGGGATAATTCCCGCACCTGCAACGGAAAACCGTCAGTTGCCCACGCAACAGCCTGTTCACCTTCCATCGCCGCGGCAAGCAGCATCGAACCATGTCCCGCTTGTGCGGCAGCCTTGCCTGCTGTCATTTCCAACGAAGCATCGATCGCGATCAGTGGCAGCGACGGATCACTCTCGCCTTGCTCCTCACAGGGAAGCTCGGTGCCCCGAATCTGTAGTTTCGCAATCGGGTGAGGAACGTCTTGGACAGCTGAGGGAATGAAGGCTCGTGCGTTTGCTTTCCCCACTGTCGCAGTGCATCCCGGCAGTGCCTGAACGCCCTCCCAACTAGCACCACGTGCCCTTCTGGCGATCTTGCGGATCCGGTGGCCGTACCACTGCCCCAAGGCATCCCGCCACGCACCCGGCTTGCCGGCGCGTGGGTCAAGGCATACCGCCACCACGGCTTGGGCTGCTGCAGCTAACAGATCGTCACGACGCGGTGGTTCCGCCTTCGGCATATGCAAAGCAATCTGCATAGCCTGCACGGTCGCTGGGTCTTCCGGGTCCTCCTCACCACGTCCATGGGACGCAAGGCTTTGGGTCAGGAACCCGTGGGCGCGGATAAGTTCATCTTCCACTAGTCGAGCGCGACCTTGCCCTCGATGCCCTGCTCCTCGTTGAGCACGTCGATCTCATCGCGCGGCACACCCATGATGTACAGCACGGAATCAAGGAACGGGTAAGTTACCGCGGTATCAGCGACCTCACGCAGCGCCGGCTTCGCATTGAACGCAACACCAAGCCCCGCCTGCGTGATCATGTCAATGTCATTCGCGCCATCGCCCACCGCGACAGTTTGCGACATACGCAGACCTGAATCCGCCGCGAATTCAGCCAGGAATTCAGCCTTAGCTCGCCTATCGACGACCTTGCCAATCACCTCGCCCGTCAACTTCCCATCGACGATCTCCAACGTATTGGCACGCACATAGTCCAGCTCAAGCTCTTCCGCCATCGGCTCGAGCACCTGGATGAAGCCACCGGACACGACTGCCGTGCGGTAACCCATCTGCTTAAGCGTACGAATCGTGGTGCGTGCACCAGGGGTGAGGACAATATCGCGTGCGACCTCATCGATCACTGATGCATCGAGGCCCGCGAGCGCCTTAACGCGCTCACGCAAGGACTCCTCGAAATCGAGCTCGCCACGCATTGCGCGCTCAGTGACCTCTGCGACTTCTGCCTCACGCCCGGCATGCGCCGCGAGCATTTCAATCACCTCGCCGGTAATCAACGTCGAATCACAATCGAAGCAGACCAAACGCTTCGCACGACGAGCCAAACCGGCACGCTCAATCGCAATATCAACTCCCAAACCAGAACTCAGCTCAGCCAACGCCTTACGCACCGTGTGGCTGACCCCATCACCCTCGCCTGGAATGGTGATGGACAATTCCAAACCAGTCACCGGGTAGTCCGAAATACCGCGAATACGGTCAATATTCGCACCGAAGTCCGCCAAGGTGCGACCAATCTCCGAGACAGCCTCCGCCGTCACTGGATCACCCAAGACAACCACCACGTGGGTGGAACGCTTGCGCTGTGGCGCCGGCGAATCTTCATCCGTCTCAATCAAGACAGTGTGATCCGACAACTCAGACGCCGACTCCAAGTCACGGCGCAAAGCCTCAATCGAAGAAGGGCTCACACCAGCAAAGGCAGCCAGTGCCAAACGGCCCCGGAAATGTGCCTGCTCCGCATCCAGCAGCTGCACGTTGTGCTGGGACAGAACAGCGAAGAAAGCGGCGCTCACGCCGGGCCTGTCAGCTCCCGTCAGAGTGATCACGGCGTAATTCAATCCTGGTTGCAAGCGAACAGCGTAAGTCATGAATATGAAAGTACAGCAAGAAGCCCCGCACCACTTCATGTGGTACGGGGCTGTCAATCAGGAGCGGCCAGGAGACGGCCGCTTGAGCCTCAACCGACTAGGAGTCGTTGTGCCCGGTGTGAGCTTCACGGCGCATGGTCTCAACCATGTGCGGGTAGTGCAGCTCGAAGGCCGGACGCTCCGAACGGATACGCGGCAGGGACTCGAAGTTGTGGCTCGGCGGCGGGCAAGAGGTTGCCCACTCGAGGGAGTTGCCGTAACCCCACGGATCATCAACGGTGACGACCTCGCCGTAACGCCAGGACTTGTACACGTTCCAGATGAACGGCAGGAAGGCGACACCCAGGATGAAGGAGCCCACGGTGGAGATCTGGTTCAGCAGGGTGAATCCATCGCTATCCAGGTAGTCCGCGTAACGACGCGGCATGCCCATGTTGCCCAGCCAGTGCTGGACCAGGAAGGTCATGTTGAAGCCAATGAAGGTCAGCCAGAAGTGCCACTTGCCCAGCTTCTCGTCGAGCATGCGGCCGGTCATCTTCGGGAACCAGAAGTAGACACCAGCACAGGAAGCGAACACCACGGTACCGAACAGGGTGTAGTGGAAGTGCGCAACCACGAAGTAGGAGTCATGCAGCTGGAAGTCCAGCGGCGGAGCAGCCAGCATAATGCCGGTCAGACCACCGAACAGGAAGGTAGCCAGGAAGCCGAGGGACCAGACCATCGGAGTTTCGAAGGTCAGGTGACCATTCCACATCGTGCCGACCCAGTTGAAGAACTTCACGCCGGTCGGAACAGCGATCAGGAAGGTCATGAACGAGAAGAACGGAAGCAGGACCGCACCGGTGGCGTACATGTGGTGTGCCCACACAGCCATGGACAGGCCACCAATAGCCAGGGTTGCGAAGACAAGGCCGATGTAACCGAAGATCGGCTTACGGGAGAAGACCGGAACGACCTCAGAGATGATGCCGAAGAACGGCAGCGCGAGGACGTAGACCTCCGGGTGGCCGAAGAACCAGAACAGGTGCTGCCACAGGATGGCGCCACCGTTGGCCGGGTCGAAGATGTGACCGCCGAGCTTACGGTCGTACAGCACACCGAGTGCTGCAGCAGTCAGCAGCGGGAAGATCATCAGCGCCAGGATGGAGGCGACGAAAACAGTCCAGGTGAAGACCGGGAGACGGAACATGGTCAGGCCCGGCGCACGCAGGGTCAGAACAGTGGAGACCATGTTGATGGCGGATGCAAGCGTACCGATACCGGTAGCACCAACACCTAGAATCCACAGGTCAGCGCCCACACCTGGGGTGTGGATTGCATCTGCCAGCGGCAGGTACATCGTCCAACCGAAGTCAGCTGCACCGCCCGGGGTAAGGAAGCCCGCGAGCATAGCCAAGATGCCGGCCTGGGTGATCCAGAAACCGAAAGAGTTCAGACGCGGGAATGCCACGTCCGGTGCGCCGATCTGCAGCGGCAGAACGAAGTTAGCGAAACCCCAGACGATCGGGGTACCAAAGGCCAGCAGCATCACCGTGCCGTGCAGGGTGAACAGCTGGTTGAACTGTTCGTTAGACAGGAACTGCAGGCCCGGGGAGAAGAGCTCCGCGCGGATAAGCAGTGCCATAAGGCCACCAACAAAGAACCACACGAAGGACATGATGATGTAGAAAATGCCCAGCTGTTTGTGGTCTGTGGTGGTCAACAAATCGTAAAAGCGTGTGCCCTTACGCGCCTTTCCGGTCGGCTCCGGCCGGACCGGGGCGACAGCACCGCTATCAGCGGTGTTGTCGAGCCGTGGTGCCACAGCAGTCATTCGATTCCTCCTGATTGAGACTCAGCCACACCCTGATCGCCAGCAGCTGTTATGCCCTGGCGACACCCATGCAGGAACATAGGTAGGCGCAACTAGTACCGCTTCATCTTAACGGTCGCCCCAGCCAAAATCCAGACATCACAGGCCACACCCATTTTTGTGCATGGCACCTGCCAGATTCGCTTCGCTGATTGACCCCGGATTGGGGAGAGCGGCCCTATAGAAAGGGCGGTCATTGAGTTATGGGTTTGGGTTTTAGAAGTCCCAGTCGTCGTCTTGGGTGTCCTCAGCCTTGCCGATGACATACGACGAACCGGAACCAGAGAAGAAGTCGTGGTTCTCATCCGCGTTCGGGGACAGCGACGCCAGGATCGCAGGAGACACACGCGTCTCATCGACCGGGAACAGACCCTCGTAACCAAGGTTGTTCAGTGCCTTATTCGCGTTGTAGCGCAAGAAGCGTTTCACATCCTCAGTCCACCCCAACGGATCGTAGATATCCTCGGTGTACTGGCACTCGTTGTCATAGAGGTCGTACAGCAGGTCGAAGGTGTACTCCTTCAACTCATCCTGACGCTCCTGCGATTCCTTACGCACAGCCTGCTGGTACTTGTAGCCGATGTAGTAACCATGCACTGCCTCATCACGAATAATCAGGCGAATAATGTCAGCCGTGTTGGTGAGCTTGGAGTGTACCGACCAGTTCAGGGGCAGGTAGAAACCCGAATAGAACAGGAAGGACTCCAGCATTACGGAGGCAACCTTGCGCTTGAGCGGATCATCGCCCTCGTAGTAGTTCAGGATGATCTTGGCCTTACGCTGCAGATTCTCATTTTCCTCGGACCAACGGAAAGCATCATTGATCGCTGGCGTGTCTGCCAACGTCATGAAGATGTTGGAATAGGACTTCGCATGGACAGACTCCATGAACGCAATGTTGGTGAACACTGCTTCCTCATGCAGCGACATCGCATCTGGCAGCAACGACACCGCACCGACCGTGCCCTGAATCGTGTCCAAGAGCGTCAAGCCGGTGAACACACGCATCGTCGCGGTCTTCTCTTCATCCGTCAGCGTGCGCCAACTCGGAATATCGTTAGACACCGGAATCTTTTCTGGCAGCCAGAAGTTACCAGTCAGTCGGTCCCAGACCTCCAAGTCCTTTTCATCAGGAATGGAGTTCCAGTTAATGGCCTTCACCGGCTTGTCATGCTCAGCTAAGTACGCGTCGTACTCATGCGCTTCAGTCACGCAGATCATCCTCTCGTAGTGCGAAAAGCAGGGGGTTTAATTCGTCGAAAAGCAGCCTAGAGCATGCAGGACACGCAGCCCTCAATCTCAGTGCCTTCCAAAGCCATCTGGCGCAGACGGATGTAGTACAGCGTCTTGATGCCCTTGCGCCAAGCGTAAATCTGCGCGCGGTTGAGATCACGCGTGGTCACCGTGTCCTTGAAGAACAAGGTCAGCGACAGGCCCTGGTCCACGTACTTCGTTGCCACCGCATAGGTATCGATGATCTTCTCGTACCCAATTTCATAGGCATCCGTGAAGTATTCGATGTTCTCATTGTCCATGTGCGGTGCCGGGTAGTACACGCGTCCGATCTTGCCTTCCTTACGGATCTCAATCTTGGAGGCAATCGGGTGGATCGACGAGGTCGAGTTGTTGATGTAAGAGATCGAGCCGGTCGGCGGAACTGCCTGCAGGTAACGGTTGTAAATACCATCCCGAGCCACATCAGCCTTCAGCTGCGCCCACTCTTCTGCGGTCGGGGGCGTTGCGTTGGACTTAGCAAAGATCTCCTTGACCTTCTCCGTCTTCGGCTGGAAGTCCTCCGGATTGTAACGGTCGAAGAACTCGCCGGTGGCATACTCAGAGCGCTCGAAACCGTCGAAAGCCTGGCCCTTTTCCACAGCAATCTTGTGGGAGGCCTTGATGCACTCGTACATCACCGTGGCGAAGTAGGCGTTAGTGAAGTCAAGACCTTCCTCCGAGCCGTAGTGGATGTACTCGCGGCCCAAGTAGCCGTGCAGATTCATCTGACCCAAGCCGATGGCGTGCGAAGCATTATTGCCTTCACGCACGGACGGAACCGAATCGATCGAGGTCTTGTCCGCCACTGCTGTGAGGCCACGGATTGCGGTCTCCACAGTCTTGGAGAAGTCATCTGAGTCCATCGCCATCGCAATATTCAAGGAACCCAGGTTGCAGGAAATATCCTGACCCACTTCCTGGTACGTCAGATCATCATTGAGCTCCGACGGAGTGTTCACCTGAAGGATCTCGGAACACAGGTTGGACATGTTCACGCGGCCAATCTTGACCGGGTTCGCCCTGTTCGCCGTGTCCTCGAACATGATGTACGGATAGCCGGACTCAAACTGGATCTCCGCAATCGTCTGAAAGAACTGGCGTGCATTGATCTTGGACTTGCGGATACGCGGGTCCTCGACCATCTCCTCGTATTTCTCCGTCACCGAGATGTCAGCAAACGGCACGCCGTAGACGCGCTCCACGTCGTACGGGGAGAACAGGTACATGTCATCGTTGCGCTTGGCCAGCTCAAAGGTGATGTCCGGAATGACCACACCGAGAGACAGTGTCTTAATACGGATCTTCTCATCCGCGTTCTCACGCTTGGTGTCCAGGAAGCTCAGGATGTCCGGGTGGTGCGCATTGAGGTACACCGCACCAGCACCCTGACGGGCACCGAGTTGGTTAGCGTAGGAGAAGGAGTCCTCCAGCAGCTTCATCACGGGGATAACACCAGAAGACTGGTTCTCAATCCGCTTAATCGGCGCACCCGTCTCACGAATGTTGGACAGCAGCAACGCCACGCCGCCACCACGCTTGGACAGCTGCAGCGAGGAGTTGATCGCGCGACCAATGGACTCCATGTTGTCCTCAATGCGCAGCAAGAAGCAGGACACGAGCTCGCCGCGCTGCGCCTTACCGGCATTCAGGAAAGTCGGGGTCGCCGGCTGGAAACGACCAGTCATAATCTCGTCAACGAGCGAGGAAGCCAGCTCCTCATTGCCATCCGCGAGGAACAGCGCGGTCATGGACACGCGATCCTCGAAACGCTCAAGGTAACGGCGTCCATCAAACGTCTTCAGGGTGTACGAAGTGTAGTACTTGTATGCACCCAAGAAAGACTTGAAGCGGAACTTGTATGAGTACGCACGCTTGAACGTGGACTTCACAAAATCCCAGTCGTACTTCTCAATCGTCTCCGGCTCGTAGTACTTATTCTCCACCAGGTAATTCATCTTTTCTTCCAGGTCATGGAAGTAGACGGTGTTCTGGTTGACGTGCTGCAGGAAGTACTGATTCGCCGCCTCACGGTCCTTATCAAACTGAATCTGGCCGCTTTCGTCATACAGATTCAAAAGCGCATTCAGCGCGTGAAAATCAAGCTGTTCAGCCTGATTAACGGGCTCAGCAACAGTCTTACCCACGGTGTCGGACACGGTTCATCGGGCCTTTCTCAAGCAGTGGTCAAATAATGAAATTGGAGTTTTGGAACTAATTTTTGTAGCTATACAGCCTGGTAGCGCTCACGCAGACGCGCGAGCCGGATCTGACTATCTGTCTTCTCCGTACGACTCTTTTCAAGCACCTCAAGCTCGTCTGCATCAAGCGGTCCGAGCCCAAGCTTATCGACGCTGGCGACCAAGTTCTCGCGAACCTTCTCCACATCCAGCTCCGAGCCCATCAACTCGAAACGATAGAGATACGGCACCCCCGTCTTTTCAGCAATAACTTCCCCTGCCTTGCAGAAATCCGGGCCGAAATTCGAATTGCCGGCGGCGATCACACCACGCAGCAATTTCCGATTCGACTCATCATTCAAAAACCGAATGACCTGGACCGGGACCGGACGGGAATTCTCATGCGTGAGCGACACCCCACCGCCGTACGTCGGACACACGAGCACAAAAGGCTTATTCACCTTCAACGGCTCTTCGGTTCGACGCAGCGGGATCCTAGCGCTAGGAAGACCGAGCTTTTCCACAAAACGATGGGTATTGCCCGTCACGGAAGAAAAATAAACGACCAACATGGCGGAGTTGCTGACCTCTACTAAACAGGGTGCTGCGAAAAGCAGCGGATAATGGCTACGGCAAAACGTTAAGCCGCCAACGAAGTGACGGCTTGAAGTTCATGCTGGGCGCTTAAGCTGCGCGCTCCGCGAGCGAGCGGATACGGTCCGGGCGAAAACCAGACCAGTGATCCCCGTCGACCTCCACAACCGGGGCCTGCAGGTAACCCAGCGCCATGACGTAATCACGCGCGGAATCATCCATGGAGATGTCCACGGTGGTGTACTCCAGACCTGCGCGGTCCAAAGCCTTCTTGGTTGCATTGCACTGGACGCATGCTGGCTTGGTGTAGAGAGTGATCGACATAGTTCTCAAGGCTCTTTTCTTCTCAGAGGATGTTCCGGGCTAGTGAGTCTTACCTGGCGGCCCCAGGGGTGCCGCTAGCGCTCGAATCAACTTAAGAGTGGTGCGGCATCGAGCGATGCGCCGCGCCCGCATCCCTTTGGGAGCGAACACCTTGAGACACTATACGTTGTGCCAAAATCTAGCAACTGATACTACATGTAGTAGTTACACGTGTGGTATTCGCAGGATAGGCAGGGGAAATAACCTACATGTAGTTCCGCCACTGCCGTTTACACACGAAAAACGGCTTACACGGGTGGAATTTTCCGCGAAATATTTTCATAACGCCCTCAATACCCTCCACTCCCCCACCCCTTTCAGAGCGGAACGGGCCATGAAACGAAACTAGCCGACTGCCGTCCCCGTACCACCTCACCATCAATGGTGAAGGGCGAGAGGTTTCAAGCAGTCGACTATCTCCGAAGACTGGTGTAACTATCTACTTCTTATTGCGTCGCAGAACCAGGACCAGAGCCACGAGCGCCGCGATGAGCACAACCACGCCAAGGCCAATGAGCGCCATCACGATCGTGCGCATATTCAGCCCGCCATCGCCGCTATCGCTTGCCTCCTTCGCCTGCGTGGACTCATCAGCCTCGTTCTCGGAGCTCTCCTTCGCACTTTCCATATTCGGTGGCGTATCGCTCGGCTCCGGACCGTCCTTATCCGTCGGGCGCCAGTCCGGGCCATCAGCCTTTTCGCCCTCCACATCAAAGGCGATCTCAAAGGGCTGTTCGACGCCCATGATCTCGTCCTCTTTTCCTTGCGACATCGAGACACCAACGTAGTAGTAGCCAGCATTCGTATTGGAGCGATCCCCCATTGCTTCTTCGCGGTTGCGATACTGCGCCACATCACCAACTACTGAGCCCTCAGCCTTGTCGTCGTAGAAGCTCAACGTGGCGTCACCGGCTTTCTCCTTCAGGGGCGAATACAGCCGCACATTAAGGTTGTCGGCAGCCTCACGCTCTGACGCCCCCGTCCGGAGGTTCACCACTGGGCGCTGCCCGTACTCGACCGGAATCTTGTAGAAGCGGTACTCACCGGGAACAAGGGCATCCTTGTACGCACCCGGCTTCACTTCAGCTGCCGAGGAGAATTCCGCACCACCGCGGATGTCCTGGGCACCGTTGAAATCGAGCTTGACCTCTTCGTCGTCATCCGCTTTCCCTGCTGGTTCGGGGTAGCCGGCAACCTCAGACTCTTCTGGTGTCGGCTCGAAGTTGATCTCCACTTCGACGTCCACCTTCATATCCGAAGCATCATCGCCCAGAACTTTGCCTTGCAGGAAGTAGATCTCGTCCCCAACGGTCCAATGATCCAGGTCGCACTCTCCGCTGGATTTCTCAGGATCGATCACGCGTACCGACGCCTCCGGCGGCAGATATGCCGAACCGTAGGTCAGGCCGACCCCCATATCCGATGCCAAAGCAGTTCCGCACGATTCGTTCTTATTCAGCAAGTCATCGGCGGCGATATGAACATCCGATGTACGCGCTCGCCCCGATGACGCACGCTCCGGGATGAGGGTAGTGGTCACAATCGCCTGGTGGCCCTCCGGGATCGCAAGATTGAAGTAGCGTTTCTTCGTCTCATCACCCGGCTCCTTCTTCACCGGGGCATCGACCGTCGTGTGGTAGCGGCCTTCGCCGAGCCACTTAGCATCTTCCGGGATATCCGAATACTCAAACTCCGTACCCGCCGTCTGATACGTCTGCGCATCACGCTGAGCCAAAAACTTCAACGACTCCGCCAAAGACCCAGCATCATCCGCCTCCAAAAACTCACCCCCACCAGCAGAAGCCACACACTCCAACTCCTTACTGGCCTCCTCATCAGTCTTAAACCCAACCGTATGAATAGTCAGATCAAAACCATCACCAGCCAACTCCTTAGCCACCTCACACACCGGCGGCGGAGCACACGTATCAATCCCATCCGAAACCAAAATGATCGACCGCTCCCCCTCATCACCAAGCTCCTCGGCAGCAGCCCGCAACGCATTACCAACCGGGGTATACCCCTTCGGCGTCATCTGATCAATCTTGGCCTTCATCTCAGACTTATCCAGCTTCCCCACCGGAACCAAAGTCTCAATATCCCGACACCCAGCATCACGATTATCCGGCGCATTCGACTCACGCATCCCATACGCCAACAACCCCAAATTCGCCGTCTCCGGCAACGAATCCACCAAATCACGCGACGCCTCCTTCGCCGCATCCATACGCGAACCACCACCAACGTCCTCCGCCTCCATTGAGCCGGAAGCGTCGATGATCAAAGCAGCCTTATTGCCACCAGCACCGCCACCGCTTTTGCCAGCATCATCATCGTTCTGCGCCAAGGCGGCACCCGGAGCCATCAAGCTCCAGACCGCCAAGAATGCAGCGACGAACAAAACTGAGAGAAAACTAAAAGAGATTCTGCGTGTTTGATTCATGAGATTGACTTCGAGGTAGGAAACAAATATGTGAGCCACACCATACTTGATGTAAGTGAATCGCCAGTTAATAAAAACTACCGTTTTTATCGGCGACGCAACATTGCAATCAATGCAGCGATCGCACCGATCAGCACCAGCGCGGCAACGCCCATCGCTGCGATCACAATGGTCCGGGCGCTCAGTCCACCATCGTCAGTTTCTTCTTGCGCCTGAGCCTCCGCTTCGTCCGACATGTCTTCGTCGCCCTTCTCCGAGCCTGTGCCCTTCTCGTCCTGCGGAGTATCACTTGGTTCCGGGCCATTCTTATCCGTCGGACGCCAGTCCGGGCCGTCAGTCTTCTCACCGACCGCGTCGAAAGCGATCTCGAAAGGCTGCTCCACGCCCATGACCTTGTCCTCGTCCCCCTGTGGCATACCAAGCCCCACGTAGTAGTAGCCGGCATTCGCCTGGTCATCACCGGCAACACCAGAATCCCTATTCCGGTATTGGATCACGTTGCCTGCCAACTGCGCTTCAGGACGAGTTGACTCAAACTTGATGTTCTGGCGGAATGGCGAATAGAGCATCGGCGACAGATTCCCTAGTCCGTCATCCTGGGTGCCATACGACCGGTAGCTGAATACCGGTCGCTGCCCGTATTCCACTGGAATCTTGTAATAGCGGTATTCACCAGGAACGATCGCATCTTTGTACGCGCCTGGTTTCACTTCAACTGCCTCGGAGAAGCTGGTGCCACCCTTGATCTGCTGCGCACCATCAAAATCCAATTCAGGGCCATCTTCATGGTCGTTCTGCTGCCCGTCTGGATATTTGGCCACTTCGGCCTCATCCGGAATCGGTTCGAAGTGGATGACTACCTCGACATCGACCTCTTCCTCATTTCCGCCCTGTCCTTCTTTAGTGGTCTCAAACGAGATCTTGTCAGGAATGGTCCAATGCTGACTGCAGCCTCGAGCTTCATCCACCGGAGTGATCCTCCTGATCAAAGGTTCCGGCATCCAATTAGCGCCACCGCTTGTTTTGCCGTCAACATCGGTGGCTGCACCGCCGTAACTGCCTTTACACTTCTCTACTTCGTTGATCGCATCGACTCGGTGCGCAACGAACTTGGCGTCGCGGGCACGCCCTGAAGTCGCACGCTGGGGAAGCACCGTCGTGGAGATCATCGCGTTGTGACCTTCAGGCACAGCGACCTTGTAGTAGCCCGCTTCGACCTCATCACCCGGCTTGCTCTGCAGTTTCGCATTCACCTTGGTGTGGTAGCGGCCTTCGCCGAGCCACTTAGCATCTTCCGGGGTATCCGAATACTCAAACTCCGTACCCGCCGTCTGATACGTCTGCGCATCACGCTGAGCCAAAAACTTCAACGACTCCGCCAAAGACCCAGCATCATCCGCCTCCAAAAACTCACCCCCACCAGCAGAAGCCACACACTCCAACTCCTTACTGGCCTCCTCATCAGTCTTAAACCCAACCGTATGAATAGTCAGATCAAAACCATCACCAGCCAACTCCTTAGCCACCTCACACACCGGCGGCGGAGCACACGTATCAATCCCATCCGAAACCAAAATGATCGACCGCTCCCCCTCATCACCAAGCTCCTCGGCAGCAGCCCGCAACGCATTACCAACCGGGGTATACCCCTTCGGCGTCATCTGATCAATCTTGGCCTTCATCTCAGACTTATCCAGCTTCCCCACCGGAACCAAAGTCTCAATATCCCGACACCCAGCATCACGATTATCCGGCGCATTCGACTCACGCATCCCATACGCCAACAACCCCAAATTCGCCGTCTCCGGCAACGAATCCACCAAATCACGCGACGCCTCCTTCGCCGCATCCATACGCGAACCACCACCAACGTCCTTTTCAGACATCGACCACGATCCGTCAATCACCAGCGCAGCCTTGCTGTCTACGGTCGCTTCCGCAGATTCAGAAGAATCTGCCTTCGAAGTACTGGATGCATCACTCTCACGCTGTGCTGCAGCGTCGCCTGGGGCGATGACACTCCACACGGCCAGAAGAGCAACGACAAAAAGGAATGAAATGAAGCTCAAGGAGAATGTGCGCGTTGTTTTCATGTTCCTGTAGGTGGTCGGGGACAGATATTCGGTGCCCAGAAAATAACTTTTGCGAGTAAACCTACGGTGAACATTGCGCGCCATTTGTGTTACGCGTCACATGCCTCCCGGGCGGATTCTAGCGTTCGTTGCAACGTTTCCTAGGTTCTGGTCAATCCTAGTAGT
>ERZ1031176.39-NODE-39-length-25637-cov-7.213001_pt1 | contig 25637 bp, 21 predicted proteins | sample MGYA00518586_ERZ1031176 | MGnify/ENA primary metagenome ERZ1031176 (study PRJEB33718, sample SAMN03159775) | human skin metagenome | collected 2014-05-20 | study: EMG produced TPA metagenomics assembly of the PRJNA266117 data set (Human skin bacterial metagenome and... | reverse complement strand
TTCCCTGAGGTGTGGGCACTCGACGGCCTGCGCGCACGTGATGACGAGAGCGGCTGGACCATCGAGACCAATATCGAGCAGTTCTACGCTGACAAGAACGTCAACGTGATCATGCCGGTGGGCGGCGAGTCCTCCTTCTACTCCGATTGGCAGAAGCCGAATAACGGCAAAAACTACAAGTGGGAGACCTTCCTGACCAAGGAGCTCGTCCCGCTGCTGAACGAGCACTACCGCTCCAACGGCAAGCGCGCCGTTGTCGGTCTGTCCATGGGCGGCACCGCTGCAGTGAACCTGGCTGAGCGCAACCCGCACCTGTTCAACTTCGTCGGTTCCTTCTCCGGTTACCTGGACACCACCACCTCTGGCATGCCGCTGGCGATTAAGGCTGCACAGAAGGATGCAGGTGGCTACGACTCTGAGGCAATGTGGGGCCCACTGGGCTCCCAGGACTGGATCGACCACGACCCGAAGCTGGGTATTGAGAACCTGAAGGGCAAGACTGTTTATGTCTCCGCTGGCTCCGGTCAGGATGACTACGGTAAGCCTGGTTCCGTTGCTACCGGCCCGGCTGTTCCGGCTGGTGTGGGCCTGGAGGTCATCTCCCGCATGTCCACCCAGACCTTCGAGCGCTATGCAAAGAAGGCTGGCGTGCCGATCATCACTCGTTACCGCCCGTCCGGTGTTCACGCATGGGATTACTGGCAGTTCGAGATGACCCAGGCATGGCCGCACATCGCTGATTCTCTCGAGGTCAGCGAGGCAGACCGTGGCGCTGAGTGCACCCCGATCGGCGCGATTGCTGAGGCCACCAAGAGCGGAATCATCGGCAGCTGTGTCACCAACGAATATGACGTTGCTGGCGGCAAGGGCAAGGCTGAGGAATTCCGCGGCGGTACCGCATTCTGGTCTGAGAAGACCGGTGCACAGGTTCTGGTCGGCGCGATCCTGGCAAAGTACAACCAGCTCGGCGGCCCGGCTGGCTGGCTCGGCTTCCCCAAGACCGGTGAGCTGAAGACTCCGGACGGCAAGGGACGCTTTGTCCACTTCGAGCACGGTTCTGTCTACTGGACCCCGCGCACTGGTGCCCAGGCCATCCCGGGCGACATGTTCGCCGCATGGGGTGCAGGCGGCTACGAGGGTGGCCCGCTGGGCTACCCGGTCGAGGAAGCCAAGGCTGCAGGTGGCGGCTACATTCAGAAGTTCGAGAAGGGCTACCTGACCCGTAACCCGGATGCTAAGAAGCACTACATGGTCTTCGGTGCGATCGGTGCCAAGTATGGCGAGCTCGGTGGAGCAAGCTCTGACCTGGGTTACCCGAAGGGCAATGAGAAGAAGATCAAGGGTGGCTTCTTCCAGGAGTTTGAGAAGGGCAATATCTACTGGTCCCCGAAGACCGGTGCTCATGTGATCTACTACGGCGCCATCTTCGACCACTGGGGCAAGAACGGATGGGAGCAGGGCAAATTCGGTTGGCCGACCTCCGACATGAAGGAGATCCCGACCGGTGGCCTGACCATCAACTTCGAAAACGGTGGCCTGGACCAGATCTTCGGCCAGGTCCGCGAACGGAAGAACTAAGCGTATGCGCAAAACAGCGATGACGGCAGTCCTCGCTGCGGTGGGGCTTTCTCTCGCCGCATGCGGGGGTGCCACCGTGGACAGCGAAGATGTGACGGCCACGCCGTCCACATCCGCAGCTGCTCCTTCCAGCAGTGTTGAAGAGTCTCAGAGCGCTGCCGAAACTGAGTCCAGCTCAGCAGCGTCTGCTCCGGCCGATGACCCGGCTGCCGGCGAAGGCGCCGCCAGCGAAGTAGAGAACACCCCGGATGCAGCACCTATGCGTCCGGAACAGGATGAAGCATTCCTGGAAGCTCTACGCAAAGGCGGAGTCAACGTTGAGGGAAATGAGGAGCAACTCGTAGGTACCGCCCGTACCATCTGCGGCGGAAGCGACATCACGCGTGACGCAGTGGCCGGTCAGCTCATTGAGCAGCAGGCCACCCAGCTGGAATTCGACGACCTGACCAAGCTCATCGACTCCGCGGCACGCGATAACCTCTGCTAGAAGGAGGGCCGCACGCCGTGCGTACCCGTAGAGTTTTCACGATCATTGCTGCGCTCGCCCTCATTGGCGTTATTGCCTTTGGGGCGGCGCAATGGCTCGGCCCCGGCGAAGGGCCAGTCCCATCTATTCCGGCCCCACGCGAAAAACAAGCAAAGGAGCCGGATTGGTGCCCGGCAGTAGAAGTCATTTCTGCGCCAGGTACATGGGAATCGGCGAAGGACGATGATCCTTTTGCACCAACTGCGAACCCAAAGAGCTTCATGCTCTCGATTACCCAGCCGCTTCAGCAGCAGTACGACATCCATGATGTCCGTGTGTGGACGTTGCCGTACACCGCGCAGTTCAAGAATATTCAGACCCCTGCTGGTCGGGCTGAGATGAGCTATGACGATTCCCGTAATGAGGGCATGGCTCGTTTGAATGGGGAGATGCGTTTCATCAGTGAGACGTGCCCGTCGACCGAGTTCATTCTCGCGGGATTTTCGCAGGGCGCCGTGATCGTGGGTGATATCGCCAGTGATATCGGCAACCACCGTGGTGTGGTCACCCCGGAGAAGGTGCGTGGCGCGATCATGATCGCGGACGGACGACGTGAAAACGGTGTGGGCATTAACCCAGGTGTTCCCCTGGGTGGTATTGGTGCGGAGATCGCGCTCCAACCGCTGAACCGTCTTATCCAAGCTGTGGTGCCAGGCGCGACGATGCGTGGTCCTCGTGAGGGGGGCTTCGGTGCATTGAGTGATCGAGCGATTGAGATTTGCGCACCGAATGATTCCATCTGTGATGCCCCGCAGGACGTGGGTAATGCGCTGGGTCGAGCACGCGACCTCGTTGAGGCCAACGGCGTCCACGCCATGTATGCCTCGAATCCAGAGGTGATTCATGGCACCACTGCGAACCAATGGGTCGTAGAGTGGATTCGCGAAAGTATCGACAACAAAAACTAATTGGCCTTTAAAGGAGTTCCATGGATCTCGAACAGCTGCTTTACCAGTTCTACGACGACGACAAGATTGATCTGCCGCCGGAGCTGTCCCTGTTCCAGCTGTGCGAAATGCTCTACCAGGGCAGTAAGGAAATGGGCACTGGTGAGGTGCACCAGCTGCGCTACTGGGACTTCTCCGAAGACCGTGACGGTGTGGCGGTTGACTTCACGCGTGATGAGGTGATCACCCGCATCAAGGCTGTGGCAGCACGCCTACAGCAGACCGGTCAGCCGGGTGATCGTGTGGCGATCATGGCGGCGAATTCGCCGGAGTACCTCTTCGCATTCATGGGTGCGATCTACGCAGGTCAGGTACCGGTGCCGTTGTATGACCCGAATGAGCCGGGTCACGGTGAGCAGCTCACCGCTGTGCTGTCGGACTCCCAGTCCGCAGCTGTGCTGACGAATAATGCCGGGGCGAAGGCGGTACGCGCTTTCTTTGCTGAGGTGCCGCGTGCTAAGCGCCCGCGCATCCTAGTTGTCGACGCATTGCCGGATTCACTGGCGGAATCCTGGACCGCACCCGATGAGCCGGAAGATTCCGATGCTGTGGATGAGGTCGCGTTCTTGCAATACACCTCCGGCTCCACCCGTCTGCCGGCTGGTGTGGTGTTGACCCACCGCGCGATTTTGACGAATGTTCTGCAGATCTACGATGCAGTGGAATTGAAGATGCCGCTGCGTCTGTCCACGTGGCTGCCGATGCACCATGACATGGGCATTATTCTGACTGTCTTTGTCACCATCATGGGCATTGAATTTGAGCTGATGGGTCCGCGTGACTTCATTCAGCAGCCGAAGCGTTGGGTCGACCAGATCAATAAGCGCGAAGACGATGAAGAAAATGAGACCTTCGTTTACACAGTTGTGCCGAATTTCGCGCTTGATCTCGCTGCCCGTTATGCCGCACCGGAGAACCCGGATGAGTACGATCTTTCCGCGCTCGACGGCATCCTGATCGGTTCGGAGCCGGTGACTAAGGCAGCGGTGGAGACTTTCGTCGAAGCATTCAAGGATTCCAAGCTGGATCCGCAGGTGCTGCGTCCGTCTTATGGTTTGGCAGAGGCCACGTTGATCGTGTCCACCCCACAGACGGAAGAGCGTCCGCTGTTCAAGACCTTCGACCGTGAAGAAGTGGGCAATGGCCGCATCGTTGAGGCGGAGGACGGTATTCCGTTCGCTTCGAATGGTCAGCCGGTGCCCGATATGCGCTATGCCATCGTGGACCCGGAGACCAAGCAAGAGGTTGATAACGGGCAGATCGGTGAGCTGTGGCTGCACGGCGACAATGTCGCCGCCGGCTACGAGGGCCGTGAAGAGGAAACCCAGAAGACCTTCAATAACCACCTGCGTGATCAGGACGGTTGGTTGGCTACAGGCGACCTCGTCGCTTTTTACGACGGTCACCTTTACATCACCGGCCGTTTGAAGGACCTGGTGGTCATCGCGGGACGCAACCACTACCCGCAGGACATCGAAGCCACTGTCATGGAGGCTTCTGACCACGTTCGCCCCGATTCGGTGGCGGCATTCGCGGTGCCGGGGGAGGACGTCGAGAAGCTCGTGCTGCTCGTTGAGCGCGTTGAAGGCGCCGACGAGGCCGGGGACGCGATCGCTGAAGATGCGATTCGTGGTGCGGTGTCGAATAAACACGGCATCAGCCCGGAGGTCGTGCGCTTCTATGCGCCGAACGAAATTGCCCGCTCCAGCTCCGGCAAGATTGCACGTTTGGTCAACCGGGCGAAGTTCCTGCAGGAAAGCTAAATCGTTAACGCCTTTGGCTAATAGCCCGATAAGAAGGCCGTAAGAATTTTCAAGAAATGAAAGGACGTGGTCCGCGAGCCATGACGGAAAGCGAGCTCACCACCTGGTTGCAGTCGTGGATCTCCGATGCGACGGGGGCTGACGAAGTTGATCCGTCTGTTCCACTCGACAACCTCGGCCTTTCCTCGCGCGATGTTGTCGTGCTCTCCGGCGAGCTCGAGCGCTTGCTGGACATCAGGCTCGATCCGACAGTCGCGTACCAGTACCCCACGGTTGAAGCGCTCGCGCACGGTCTGCTCGCACCGCAACAGGAAGACGCAGATCGCTTGTCGACGGCTGCGACGCAGGCCCTCCGCGGCACTTCCATCGGCTCTGGCGACATCGCGATTATTGGTCGCGCCGGACGTTTCCCTGGCGCGAAGAATGTCGACGAGTTTTGGGATCTCTTGGTCTCCGGCCAGTCCGTCACTGGTCCGCTGCCGGAGGGACGTTGGACTGAGTACTCGCAGGACCCTGTGATGTCCGCGAAGATGCGGGAGCAGAATGTTCAGGGCGGTTACCTGGATGACATCCGCACCTTCGATAACGAATTCTTCGGTCTGTCTCCGCTTGAGGCGGAGAATATGGATCCGCAGCAGCGCATCATGCTCGAGCTGGCGTGGGAGGCACTGGAAGATGCGCACCTTCCGGCGAATGAGCTGCGTGGTGAGTCCGTTGGTGTGTTTGTAGGTTCCTCGTCGAATGACTACGGCATGCTGATCACCTCTGATCCGGCATCCGCGCACCCATATGCATTGACGGGTACGTCTAGTTCGATCATTCCGAACCGCATTTCTTATGCGCTCGATTTCCGTGGCCCGTCGATGAATGTGGACACGGCATGCTCGTCCTCGCTGGTCGCTGTGCACCATGCGGTGCGTGCTCTGCGCGGCGGTGAGGCCGAAGTGGCGCTGGCTGGTGGCGTGAATATCCTGGCCAGCCCGTTCATTTCCACTGCTTTTGCAGAACTCGGTGTGATCAGCCCGACGGGCAAGATCAGTGCGTTTTCCGATGATGCAGACGGTTTCGTCCGTGCGGAGGCAGCTGGCTTCATCGTGCTCAAGCGCGTTGAGGATGCCATTGCTGATGGTGATGAGGTCCTCGCGGTGATCAAGGGCTCCGCCACCAACTCGGATGGTCACTCTAATGGTCTGACCGCCCCGAACCCGGAGGCACAGGTAGATGTGCTGCGTCGTGCTTATGCCGATGCTGGCATTGATCCAGCGGCAGTGGACCTGGTTGAGGCTCACGGCACTGGTACCGCACTCGGCGACCCGATTGAGGCGACCGCGCTCGGCCAGGTGCTGGGCGTTAACCGTGAGGTTGCTGACCCGCTGCTGCTTGGTTCGGCGAAGTCCAATATCGGCCACTCTGAATCCGCTGCTGGTGTCGTGGCCATGATCAAGGTGCTGGAGGGGCTGACCCACAACACTGTTCCGCCGACGGCGAATTTCACCGAGGGCAATAAGTTCATTGATTTCGACGCGACCAAGATCGAGGTCGTTGAGGACCCGCGCGAGTGGCCGGAATACTCCGGCCGCCGCATTGCTGGTGTGTCCGGCTTCGGTTTTGGTGGTACGAATGCGCACATCGTCGTGAGCGATTTTGACCCGTCGGAATATGAGGTTCCTGCTCGTGAGCCTTCCGCTGGTTTGATTGATCCAGCCAACCCGGATCAGGTTCTGCTGCCGGTCTCTGGTCTGCTGCCGTCGCGTCGTCGTGAGCTGGCTAGCGCTGTTGCAGAATCCTTGACCGACAAGACTGACCTGCGCGCTGTTGCCCGCACTTTGGCTGGCCGCAACCACGGCCGTTCGCGTGCAGTGGTCACAGCCAGCAATGTGGAAGAGGCGCGCAAGCGCCTGAACTACGTGGCTGAAGGAAAGGTCACCCAGGGGGTTGCGTCTGCGGATTCGCCCGCTTCCAATGGGCCTGTCTTCGTCTACTCCGGCTTCGGCTCGCAGCACCGCAAGATGGTCAAGCCGCTGCTCGAGCTTTCCCCTGCATTCCGCGCGCGGATGCAGGAACTGGACAAGGTCGTTGATTTCGAATCCAGCTGGTCCATGCTGGACATCATTCTTGATGATGAACAGACCTACGACACCGAAACCGGCCAGGTCACCGTCACTGCTATTCAGATCGCACTGACTGATCTTCTGGCCAGCTATGGCATCACCCCGGCAGCCACGATGGGCATGTCCATGGGTGAGATCGCTGCTGCATATGCCGCCGGTGGTCTGTCCGCTGAAGACGCCATGCTGATTGCTTGCACCCGTGCACGCCTGATGGGCGAAGGCGAGAAGACTGTCCAGGGCACGGACGGTGAAGGCGCGATGGCGGTGGTGGAGCTGTCGCGAGAGGAGCTGGAAGGCTTCGTCGATAAGCATCCTGAAGCGCAGGGCGTGGAACCTGCTGTCTACGCGGGCCCGGGCATGACCACCGTCGGTGGGCCGGGTAAGGCCGTGGACTTCCTGGTTGAGGCCTTGGAAGAGGAGAGCAAATTCGCGCGCAAGCTCAATGTGCGCGGTGCAGGCCACACCAGCATGCTTGATCCGATTCTCGGTGAGCTCGCTGGCGATATCGCTGGCATTGACCCGCAGCCGCTGCGTATCCCGCACTTCGGTTCGGTTGATGGCACGCACCAGCCGGGCGAGACGGTCCATGATGTGGATTATTGGATCCGCATGACCCGTCAGCCGGTGCTGTTCCAGGACGCGACGGAAGCCGCGCTGAATGCTGGGCATACGACGTTGGTGGAGATTTCCCCAAATCCTGTCGCGATGATGGGCATGATGAACACGGCATTCACCGTGGGCAAGCCCGATGCGCAGCTGCTGTTCACCTTGAAGCGCAAGGAGAATGAGGTAGCTACGCTGCTGGACCTGGCAGCCAAGCTGTACGTGTCCGGCATGCCGGTTGATTTCGCAGCCCTTGCTGGCGATGGTGTGCGCGCGGATGTTCCGCACACCCCAATGCACCGCAATGACCTGTGGACGTCGGCTCGTCCAAGCTCTTCCGGTTCCGGCCCGCTTGGTGCGAAGGTGACGCTGCCGGATGGCACGATTGTCTTCGCCGCACCGGCAGACCAGATCTTCTCCGCCATGCAGATCGTGGAGCTCGCTGCAGCTGATGTGGATGCGAATGCCACTGTGGTTGCCGCTGAAGAGCGTGCACCATTGCCAGCTGCTGGTGAGCTGACCACCATGGTTCACCGTGGCCTGGGCGGGTTGACCATCACGGTGTACAACGGCTCGGTGCTGGTTGCGGAAGGTTTTGCCTCCACGCTCGACTTGGGCCAGGCAACGCTGCCTGGTGTGACCAATGCACCTGAGCCAACACCTGAGGTTCAGGCTGCTCGTGAACAGCTGATCCGTGGTGCCACCGACGATGCCGATGTGGTGCGCTGGGACCCGGAGAAGGAAACGGTGGAGGAGCGCCTCCGCGCGATCGTTTCTGAGTCCATGGGCTATGACGTGGATGATCTGCCGGATGAGCTACCCCTGATTGACCTGGGGCTGGATTCGCTGATGGGTATGCGGATTAAAAACCGGGTGGAAAATGACTTCCAGATTCCGCCGCTGCAGGTCCAGGCGCTGCGTGATGCGTCCGTCGCCGATGTGATCGCAATGGTTGAAGAGGCCGTGGCTGGCAATTCTGATGCCGCGCAGCCAATGGCAGAAAATGACCCAAACCGTGATCCGGCACAGGCTGCTGAGAAGGCCAAGGGTGTTGGCGTCGCTCCGCGCGATGCTTCCGAGCGAATGGTCTTCGGTGCGTGGGCGAAGTACTCGGGTGCCGCTGCTGCGGGCGTGACTTCGGAATTGCCGGAGATTACTCGCGAGCAGGCCGAGCAGGTCGCCACGCACCTGACGGAGCGTTCCGGCATCGAGGTCAGCGCTGATGATGTGTTGGCTGCCGAGACGCTTGAGCCACTGGCCAATGCTGTGCGTGAGGGTCTGGAGACCCCGGTGGACGGCAATGTCCGTGTGCTGCGTGAGCGCACTGATGAGACCACGCCATCCGTATTCCTCTTCCACCCAGCTGGTGGGTCGAGCTCTGTGTACCAGCCGCTGACCCGTCGCCTGCCGGATAATGTGCCGGTTTACGGCATTGAACGTCTCGAGGGCAGCCTCGAAGAGCGCGCAGCTGCGTACATCGCAGACATTGAGCGTCTTGCCGCTGGTCAGCCGATCGTGCTCGCCGGCTGGTCCTTTGGTGGCGCGCTCGCCTACGAGGTCGCGCACCAGCTGGAGAATCGCTCGGATATTCAGATCCCGGTGAAGTTCATCGCTCTGTTGGACACGACTCAGCCGTCGAACCCGACTCCGGACACCCCGGAGGAAACGAAGAAGCGCTGGGAGCGTTACGCCGCATTTGCGAAGGAGACGTACGGCCTCGACTTCGAGGTGCCGTATGAGCTGCTCGAATCCGCTGGCGAGGACGCTCTGCTGACCATGCTCGCCGAATTCTTGGCTAATACGGATGCGTCCGAGCACGGTTTGGCCGCCGGTGTGCTTGAGCACCAGCGTGCCTCGTTTGTGGATAACCAGATTTTGGGCAAGGTGGACTTGCAGCGCTGGGCAGACGTGGACCTGCCGGTCTTGTTGTTCCGCGCGGAACGCATGCACGATGGCGCAATCATGCTTGAGCCGGCATACGCGGAGATCGACCCGGATGGTGGCTGGGGCGCTATCGTGGATGACCTGACTATCGTGCAGCTGCCGGGTGATCACCTGGCGGTTGTGGACGAGCCCGCGGTGGGGATCGTGGGCAAGCACATCTCCGAATGGATCGCTGAGGTGGATTAAGACAATGACGATGACGACCGCTGAGAAACTTGCTGACCTGCGCGACCGCCTGGAGCGTGCGCAGGATCCGGGCTCCGAGCGCGCCCGCAAGCGCCGCGATGATGCCGGGCAAACCACGCCGCGTCAACGCATCAATGCGCTTCTCGACGAAGGCTCGTTCGTAGAAACCGGCGCCCTTGCCCGCACCCCGGGCGATGACGAGGCAGTGTATTCCGACGGCGTTGTCACAGGCTATGGGCGTATCGACGGCCGACCGGTTGCCATCTACGCCCACGACAAGACCGTCTACGGCGGTTCCGTCGGTGTGACTTTTGGCCGCAAGGTCGTTGACGTGATGGAGATGGCCATCAAGGTCGGCTGCCCGGTGATCGGTATTCAGGATTCCGGTGGCGCCCGCATTCAGGATGCGGTGACCTCGCTGGCGATGTACTCGGAGATTGCGCGCCGTCAGCTGCCGCTGTCGGGTCGCTCGCCGCAGATCTCGATCATGCTGGGCAAGTCCGCAGGCGGCGCCGTGTACGCCCCGGTGACCACCGACTTCATCGTCGCGGTGGAGGGCCAGGCCGAAATGTATGTCACCGGCCCTGCCGTTATTCGCGAGGTCACCGGTGAGGATGTCTCTTCCGCTGAGCTCGGCGGCGCGATGCAGCAGGAGCAAAACGGCAACGTCTCTGTCACCGTTCCGAGTGAGGAGGAGGCCTTCGACTTCGTCCGCGATCTGCTCGGGCACCTGCCCACGAGCGCTTTCGACGAGCCGCCCGTGGCATGGGCGCCCGCCGATGATGAACTGGATGATTCCGCGCTCGATGAGTTCATGCCGGATGACACCAACGCGGGCTACGACATGATGGACCTGCTGGTTCAGCTTGGTGACGATGAGGAGATCCTCGAGATCCAAGAGAATTACGCCCCGAATCTCATCTGCGCAATCGGGCGTATCGACGGTCGTCCCGTCGGCTTCGTCGCCAACAACCCCATGCACTTCGCTGGCTGTATTGATGCTGATGCCGCTGATAAGGGCGCACGCTTCATTCAGATCTGTGACGCCTACAACCTGCCGCTCATCTTCGTGGTGGACACCCCGGGCTATCTACCGGGTGTGGACCAGGAGAAAGTCGGCCTGATCCACCGTGGTGCGAAGCTCGCGTTTTCCGTGGTGCAATCGACGGTGCCGAAGATCTCCCTGATCGTGCGCAAGGCCTACGGTGGCGCGTACGCCGTGATGGGTTCGAAGAACCTCTCCGGCGACCTCAACTTCGCATGGCCGACCGCCCAGATCGCCGTGATGGGTTCTGCCGCTGCCGCCGTGATGATTCAGGGCAAGCAGCTCGCCGCCATTGAGGATGAAGCACAGCGCAATGCCATGAAGAAGATGTTCATGGACTTCTACGAGGAGAATATGACCTCCCCGTACGTGGCTACCGAGCGTGGCTATCTTGACGGCATGATTCAGCCATCGGAGACCCGCCTGACCCTGCGTCGTGCGCTCCGTCAGCTGTCCACCAAGTACGACGCTGACCTGCCGAAGAAGCACAATATTCACCCGCTGTAACGCAGGAAAAGTCTGCCCCGATATTCGTTAACGAAACAGATTCATCCACAATCCATTATTGAGGAGGAACAATGCTTAGCAGTGTCCTGGATATCAGCTCCGAACTGATCAACTACCTCGTGTGGGCTTTCCGCATGATCTCGAGCGGTCAGCTTCCGTTCTAAGAGCGATTCATTCAAATCTGGTCGCTTGAAGTGGCTGTCCCTGTATAAACTCAGACATATATACAAGGAGGTCACGATGACAGAAGCTTCAGCTGCTCGGTCTGTAGCGACTTCCGTATTTATGTCCGGTAATACTCAGGCGGTCCGTATCCCAAAGGATTTCCGATTGGATTCGGACACAGTCTGGATCAAAAAGATCGGCGAAAAGCTTTATTTGTCTCCCGAACCGCTTTCAGCGATGGATGTCATCAACGCCATCAACGCTGAATTGCCGGAGGGATGGCCTGACGGGTTGGAAGAGCCCAAGGAATTGCCCTTAGATGATGTGACTTCCTGGGGCGAGTAGTGACTTATCTTTTGGATACGAACGTGTGGGAGTCGACATTCCGGTGGCAGAGGCTTATGCCGATATCCGTCTTGAACTGGCGATCCTGAAAGGGAGATCTAGTCCCATCTAACGCTTAATCAGGCGCGCAATCCCGCGCCAACCCAACATCAGCAGCGCCGACATCACACTGGCCACCACAATGAAGGACCAGTGCGGCAGCTGCTGATTTCTTATGCCCCAGATGATCAGGCCGGTGGCAACGGTGATCAGCCAAATGAACACGCTTTTGCCCTTGGTCTCGCCCTTTGCCGCCAGAGTGATGATCACCCACGCGAGCGCCACACCGACCAGGAATGGCCACAGAGTGGACAGCCACCCGGTGAAATTCAGCGGCATTTCATCTGTCTGATGCGCAATGCGCGCCAAAAGTGCGAAGACGGCGATGGCGAGGGTGTCCATTGCAATGGCGACGGGGGTGGAGATCTTCATAGATTCAGGATAGCTCGTCCGCGCTGCATTTAAGTACAGGTGAATTAGCCCCGGATGAGGGTTATTTTTCGAGAAAAACTAGCTTTAATGGTTGGTCTTCTCTATTTCAGTGACAGATCTGTTGCACAGGGTCCGGGGGCGTTATAGCTTTCACTTCAAGACCTTGCTTCTGGGGTGGCCTAAGAATTCGGTCCAGTTGGTTTAAGCGTTGACCGTGTTTTCATGTTTCCATTGTTCCGCATACTTCAGTGGACTGAGGTAGCCCAGCGAGGAATGCGGGTGGAAGTCATTGTACCGCTGCGACCACTGGGCCACGAGCATCCGTGCATGTTCGAGATTCTCGATGCTGTTGTCTTCTAAGAGTTCGTCACGCATTCGGTTGTGGAAAGACTCGACATAACCGTTATGCCAGGGCTGACCGGGCGGGATAAACGCCTGAATCGTTTCATCCTCCCCAGCCCATTCCTTGAGCGCATGAGCGATGAACTCGGGGCCGTTATCCATCCGGATCACCCGCGGGCGCCCGCCTTGGTCACAACAAGCGAGGTCGAGCAGCTCGATCACCGAATCCGCGTCGATCTTCTTGTCGACTGTGAAGGCGACGTGCTCGCGAGTGTATTCATCGATGATGTTGCAGATCTTGATCGTCTTGCCGTGCCATGTTGAATCGAACTGGAAATCCAGCGCCCACACGTCGTTCGGGTACTGGCCGGCAGGAACATCGCGCTGGCCGTGACCATCGACGCGTTTGCGCTTCTTCCTGGGTAGGACGCGCAGGCCTTCTTCACGCCAAATCCTCCGGAAGGTTTCCCGGCATATCCCGTACCCCTGGTCTAGCCTTGATGCAAAGCCAAACCAGGTTCTTCTAGTTAATGTGCCGTGTATGAAAAATGAACTCCGATGAATCGAGAGCGAGGGGGCGGTGGATGCATTACCGTCTCTTTTGGGAGACAGTCGTCCAATGAGAGAATTCCAAAATAAGAAGGTAAGAATGGGTAAAAAATCAGCCGTAATGTCGTTCACCGCCGTCCAATTGCTCAGTTTCTTGGGACTCCTCCTGTCAGGGATTCTTTGGACACCGGTATCGCTAGGTGTTACTGCGATGGCAATCCTAGGTTCTGTCGCTATCGCCACACTCGTCTGGGTCCCAGTCTTCTACTTCATCACCAAGTACAATCAGAAAAGGGGTTCAGCTGCAAGATGAAAAAAATTCACATCCGCTCTTCTCACAGTCGCTTTTGCAATAACTCTGGGTCAGCCAAATGCCGGTGCGCAGGAAGCTTCGAACGTACCAGTAGATGAAGAGTGTAAGGCTCACGCGGTGGCGGAACAGCCAGATCAAAAAGTGGGGCGTGATGCCACAGGTGCGGAAAAAGAGTTTCTCGAGGATGGTCTCGTGAACGGAAAGATTCCGCACGTTGCTCCGGTGGAAGACATAGATCTTGGCCAGGCTGTGGCGGTGGAAGGCGATACCGAGACTGTGTACAGGCTCCCGCTCGCTGGCGAGTTCGAAGACACGAATTACATCTTGGTACGAACGTCAAATGACGACATCGATAGTGTGGCCGAGACTCAGATTACGAAGAGTGGAGAGAATGATGCGCGACTTCAAATCTGGATCGATGGAAAGCCCGAGTTCGATGATGTAGTACGAGAATCCGATGCGGCATACCAGACACGCAGTGTTGGTGATGCTTGGAGCGCATTCAATAGCTGCTTGAGTAACGCTGGGGTTCCGTGGGCAGTCGTCACTGGGCTCTCGTTGGCTTGCGGTTTTCTGGGAACCTTTACGGCAGGTGTCGGCGCTCCAGCTTGTTTGATAGCTGCTGCCGGAGGATACGCAGCAACAGTCAGTTTCTGCTACGGCAGAGCACTCAAAGCATTGTGACAGTTTGAAAATGATCTAACATCGGCACCCGGACATCAGGTGCCGGTGTTTATACGTGTTCTCGCTTACTAAGGAATCCTTAGTAGATATTTTCCCAAATATTTGTATAAGAGACCCAGTTCGCACGGAAGAAGGCTTCCGTAATCGACTTTTATTATGCCGACCATTCTGGAGAGTCCTAAGGCACTCCACTTCAAGGTAATTTTCATATTCTATGGAGTGAATTTTTATGAACGCACACAAACGAGTGAGCCTGCAGTTGGTGCTCCTCACGCTGTTCACAGCCCTCACACTGATCGCTGGTTCCTTGGTGGCGGCACCGCAGGCATCTGCCGCGCCGGTGGAACCTGGCAGCGAGATCGGTAAGAACCCGGCTCTGCCGGAGAAATGCGGTGGCCTGAGCATGGCTCTGGTCTTCGACGTGTCCGGTTCGATCAAGGACGAAGGCCTCGCCCAGTCCAAGGAGGCTGGCAAGGCTGTTGTTGAAGCGCTTGAGGATACGCGGACTGACATCGGTATCTACAGCTTCGCGTCGACTGCGCCGGCAAAGGGGCTGACCAACCTGGATAAGACCCCGTCTTCCGAGCAGCAAAAGCTCAAAGATCACATTGATACCCTCGCGATCCCTAAGACCAACAGGAACACCAACTGGGAGAAAGGCCTGGGACAGGTCAAGGGGAAGGGCTACTCCGTCGTGTACCTGATTACGGATGGCGAGCCGAATAGGCATGGCGATGCTGAGGGCGGAGAGACGGATAGCGTCCAAGCAGCGGTGAAGGCCGCTAATGAGCTCAAGGCAGAAGGCACTCGTGTTGTTCCGCTGGCTGTCGGTAAGGCAGTAGAGCCAGGCACCGATGCATCCACCTACCTTAAATACATCTCCGGTCCGGATGACGCGGTCGCTGTGACCGAGTACACCGAGCTGTCCAATAAGCTGGTCGACCAGGCCACCAAGGGCTGCCAGGGTGAGATCCACATTGAGAAGAACTTCGTGGATAAGAAGGGCAACCCGGTTGAGCCGACGGAACCGACCACGAAGGACGGTTGGAAATTCTCCATCGAGAACCCGGTCTCGAAAGACCCGAAGAAGACCATCGCGGCATTCGACGAGGAATTCATCACTGATGAGGATGGCAAGGTCACGCTGCGTTACCGCACGTCCCGTCCGGGCACTGAGGGCACGGTCACCGTCGCTGAGGAAAACGGTCAGCTGAAGGGCGTGACCTGTACCGACGCCGAGGGTGCTGAGGTCGAGGTGAGCCCGGAGGAGAACAAGTTCACCGTTCCGGCGAAGACTGGTGCGGAGCTCTCTTGCCAAGTCTCCAACCTGGATGAGAACATCCCGGGCCCGCTGGACAAGGCATCGAGCGCCCCGATTTCGGAGCGTTGCCTCCCGGCTGTCGGCGGTCTGCTTGGTGTGCTGCTTCTGGCTCTCCCGCTGATGGCTTTGAAGAATGCCAAGATTCCGGGCCTGGAAGGTCTGCAGGGCAATCTCGGCCAGCAGATCCAGCAGGCGAATAACCAGCTGCAGCGCAACCTGGGTATTTACAACGAGCAGGCAGTTCAGTTTACTGCACAGCTGAACAACCAGTTGAAGGCCTTCGGCGCTAACTCGCAGGATGTGCTTGCTGTTCTGGGTGGTTTGGCAGCACTCGCTGGCCTCGGTGGTTACCTGGCTGCATTCTGTGCACCGGGCACCGGTAGCTCTGGTGAGCAGACCACCATCGGTGAAGTCCTCGCTGGTTCTTCGAAGGCATCTGAGGAGCAGGGCAGCGAAGAGGAGCAGCCGGCAGAGGAACAGCCGGGAGGCTCTTCCGAAAAGGAATAAACTCCCCCTCGCTGTTGGCGAGAATTAACTGATCATGCTCGGTGGGCTGGTTTAATCCGGCTTACCGAGCATGAATCCTTTTCCGGCATATGCCACAAGGTAAATCACCCAGCCGATTGCGGTGATCAGGGCAAAGGACACGATGCGGTAGATGAGGGTGACGGCGGTGGCGTCGACAAGCGTCAGGCCCGAGGCGACGAGGGATGCGGTGGCGACGGGCTCGACGGTGCCGATGCCGCCCGGGGTGACCTGGGCGGCGCCGGCGAGCTTGGTCATGATGAATGCCAAGGTCACGCCCTGAATCGTCGTCTCGTTCAGCCCGGCTGAAAAACCGGGGAGTACGCCGGTGACGGCGGAGACGGAGAAATAGAGGGTGGCTACGTCGATCAACTGATTGAGCAGTGAGAAGACTGCCGCGGCCAGAAAAGCGCCAGGTGACATGCGGATTGAGGCGAGCTGATCGACGACATCGGTAACCTTGCCCCGGACTTTCTCCGGCAGGAAACGCACCCAGCGGCGGAGAACCTCGGGGTGATAGACCGCCCAGAACAGCGCGATGATCGCAGCCAGTGCGAAGGCGAGTGAACCGACCAGCGCCCAGACGGACAGGCGAGCGCCGAGGAAAATCACTGCGGCGATGCCGATGACCACCATCCACACCGTCGACAATGCGCCGGAAATAACGAAGAACCAGCCACACAGCCCCACCGATGCACCCCAGGAGCGGTGGACATTGAATGTCAGCCACGCCGACAGGGCCGGGCCGCCCGGAATGGTCGTGGACCAAGCATTACTTGCCAAAGTGATGGCGGTGGCATTACCCAGATTCACGCGCACGCCCTCTTTGGTGAGGAGGATGCGCATGACCACTGCCATCGACACGATCGCTAGGACAGAGCACACAACGGCCGCTGCGACCGAAGTGAGGGAGGCGTGGTTCAGTGCCGCAAAGGCCTGACCCAGAAATGGCAATTGGTCGCGGAAGACCACACCAATGATGGCCAGCACCACCACGGGTGCCAGCCAACGAATCCACGCCTGGGCATTCGACATTGGCGCCTACTGGTTCAGTCGGCGCATCAGTTCATCGAACGGGATCAGCTGTGTGTCCTCGTCCACGGAAACACCGGAACGGGCGTGCTGCTGTGCCGGAACGGTCTCCCCGATGGGGATTTCGCCGGTGCGGGGGTGGGTGGGGGCGTCGTCGATAAGCTTTGGCGCGTTGTTGTCGCCGCCTTCCCCGAAAGATTCCGCGGCGCGTTTGATCCAGCGGGGTGCCCACCAGTTGTCCTCGCGCAGCTCGTGCATGACGGCGGGAACGAGCAGGAGACGGATGAGCGTTGCGTCGAGCGCCAGCGAAATGATGAGTCCGTAGGAGATGTACTTCATCATCACGATCTCACTTAGCGCGAAGGCCGCCGCGACGACGATCATGATCAGTGCGGCCGCGGTAATGATCGAGCCCGTGTGCGCAGTGCCGTACTTGATCGCCTGGTCCGTGGTCGCACCTTTATTGCGTGCCTCCACCATGCGGGAGACAAGGAAGACCTCGTAGTCGGTGGACAGGCCGTACAAAATGGCGATGATCAGCACCAACACCGGACTCATCAGCGGGCCAGGCGTGAAGCCGAGCACGCCCGCGCCGAACCCGTCAACGAAGACGAGGGTGAGGAAGCCGAGGGTGGCGCCGATGCCGAGGATGTTCATGATCACGGCCTTCACCGGCAGAATCATTGAGCCAAACAGCACCGCCATCAGCAGGAACGTAGCCACCACCATGTACACAGCCATCCACGGCAGGCGGTCCAGAAGCGCTTCAATCGACTCGACCTCCATCGCCGGGGTGCCGCCGACATGCAGCTTCACGCCTTCGGGGGCCTCAATCGCGCGCAATTGCTTGACTACGTCCTCGCCACCGTTCCGGTCCGCCAATGTGCCCGACAGGACAAAAGTGCCGTCTGGAGTGGACTTGGTTTTCTCCATCGGGGAAGCAAGACCGGTGATGCTGCGGGTCTGCCAGACGATGTCGACGAGCTCCTGGTTAGAGGCATCCTCGACAACCAGCTTCACCGGGTCGGTGCGGAAGGCAGGGAAGGTCTCATTGAACTCATCCTGGGCCTGACGGACCTGGTTGGACGGCGGGAGGTAGGACTCGTTGATACCGCCGAAGGTGATGCCCACGATCGGCAAGGTGAGCAGCATCAAAGCGCCAGCAACACCAACGATGACCGGCTTGGAGTGGCGCATCGCCCAATGAGGGATCTTGTACCAGATCGTGTCCTCGATCCGGCGGGCCCTCCTGCTGGTGCGGCGCACCGAGAATTTATCGATATTGTGGCCCAGCATGCCGAACAGCGCCGGCAGCACAGCGACCGAAATGATCGCGGCGAGCACCACAGCACTGATCGCACCGTATGCCACGGATTTGAGGAAGGCCTGCGGGAACATCAACAGACCGGACAGTGCGACACCGATCATCAACGCGGAGAAGAACACAGTCTTGCCCGCAGTTGTGGTCGTTTCTGCCACCGCATCTTCGATGCTCTTGCCTTGGTCAAGCTCCTCGCGGAAGCGGGAGACCATGAACAAGCCATAGTCGATGGCCAGGCCCAGCCCCAGCAGCGTGATCACTGACTGGGAGAAGACATTGACCTGCTGCACCTGCGCCAGCAGGGAGAGCACCGACAGTGAGCCCAGAATGGACAAAATGCCCACCACCAGTGGCATTGCCGCGGCGACCACACCGCCGAAGACGAAGAGCAAAATGATCGCCACGAAAATCAGGCCGATTTTCTCTGCCCGGGCAATATCATCAGCCATTCCCTGGTCCAGTGCGTCAGCGATCGCCGTCGCACCAGCCACCTGCACTTCCACGCCTTCCGGCAACTGAATGTCGTAGAGGGAATCTTCAATCGTGCGGAAGTCCTTCAGCGTCTGCTCACCATCGCCTTTCAGCCCAATGGCAGCAAAAGCAGTTTTGCCATCCTCGGAGAGCAACTGCTGGTTCGGCCGATCGAAATAGCTGGTGATGTTATCGATCTGCTCCGGGTATTGCTCCTTGAGCGCGCTGATCTGGCGGTTCGCCTCAGCCACGACCTGTTTGTCATTGATATTGCCGCTGACCACCAGGATCACGTCGCCGGCATTATCGCGGCCGAAGACTTCTTCTTCGACCATCGCGGCAGTAGTCGAGTCCGCGCCCGGGTCTTCCCAGCCCTCCTGCGAGAGCCGGTCGCCCAGCTTGGAGCCCCATAGCACCTGCATGAGCAGAATGATCGCGATCACCACCACCGGAATGATTCGGCGGTGGCGGTAGGCGATTTGGCCCCATTTGTAGAACACGGGCTCTCCTATCTTTTGACCTTCGCGGCTTTAACCTTTGTTGAGCAGCACCGACAGCGGACGGAATGGCTGCAGCCAAGCGCCTTCCTCCGGCAGCTGGTCCAGGTTCACACGCGGCAATGGTTCGCGGAAGACCCCTGGAATGTCCTCTAAGTCTACGAATGAAATGGTTGGCGACGTCACTGCCCAGCTGGCGTGTTCGTGGAATCCGAGCACGGTGACGGGCAAACCATCCGCTGCGAGTTCGTCTAACAGCTCGTGGAAATTCTGCCCATCAGCAGACGCGACAACGACGCCACGTAAAACGCCTTCCGCTTGTCGACGTCGGATGTGTTCCACCATGTCTGCATCCACGTCCGAATCTTCATCGGCCTTTGGCTTAGCAAACACAGCGAAACCGACATTGCGCAATGCTTCAACCCATGGGCGCACCACATCGGCGCTGCCGGGGGAGACATTGGTGAAAACGGTGGCTTCCGGCTCGATGTCAGTGCCGGTTTCTTCGCCGAGTTCGACGGCACGCATGGCCAGCCAACGGCCGATTGCGTCGAAACGCGGGCGGTATGCAGCAGTTGGGCGCCCACCCAAGATCGCGCCGAGCCCCATGTCCAGGTTCGGTGCATCCCAGACCAGGAGCAGATTGTCCGGTCCCGCTTCCGCACCAGCGGTGTACGGGTGGGGCATATTGTGCAGGTCAGTCATTTCTTCACCCACAGGTATTCGCGGATCACGTGGTCTTTATCCAGGCCCTTGCCTTCGAACTTCGTGATCACTTGTCGGTCAGTCAGGATCGGTGCTTCGTCCCACGGCCAGCCCTTGTACTCCAAGGTCGGCTCCACCTCGACGAGCTCGTCGATCCATTCAGCGTAGTCAGCGTGGTCGGTGGCAACATGCAGTACACCGCCCTTTTTCAGGCGAGAGCTGATCAGGTTCAGTGTGCCCGACTGGACGATACGGCGCTTGTGGTGGCGTGCCTTCGGCCATGGGTCAGGGAAGAAGATGCGCACCGCGTCGAGCGATTCCGGCGCGATCATGCGGGCCAAGACTTCCACGCCATCGCCACGGATCATGCGCACATTCTCAATATCGCCGCGGACGACCGAGCCCAATAGCTTCGCCAGGCCCGGCTTGTACAGCTCCACTGCAATGACATTGGTATCGGCCTCCAGCGGCGCCATCGCAGCTGTCGACGTTCCCGTGCCCGAACCGATCTCTACGATCGTCGGGTGCCCTTCGCGGCCGAACCATTCGTCGTAATCAATGGTCTGGTCCTCATCGGAATGGGTGAGGACGCGGCCGAGGCGGGGCCAGTGCTCGTCGAAAAGCGCCTGCTGATTGTCCGTCAGCGTGCCGCGACGAAACGTGACCGAGCCCAGGCGCGGGTAATCAAGGCCGGTGTCGAACTCGGTCTGCGGTGGCCGACCGGCAGGAAGCTCGCCGAGTTCGCTGGTGCGGGAGTCATTTTCGTTCACGCTGATATTCTCCACGAGCCTGCATTTTCATGCGCGATGCCCCCCGCATAGGGGAACCAAAAGGACTCTGGCTTCGTCGGGTAAGGGGTTGTTCACACAACCGCACTTCATGCCTGCTTCCCTGAGGTAAGAGCAGCATAACAAGTAGAACCGCGGGGAATAGTTGGGAATTACCCACACTCTTTTGGGGGTAGTGAATGTGTAGTTTCACGCTAATTAAATGGGCGGTTAAAGAGTTAGAACCAGACATAGCGGAACTCCGATACGCTAAAAGTGAGGAACCGCCGACAATTAGAGGAGAAGCAAATGACCACTGCAGTCAAGGGGTTGAAGGGGCAAGCCCCCACTGAGAACGAGCAGCTGATCGAGTGGATCAACGAAGCTGTTGAATTGTTCCAGCCGGATCAGGTGGTTTTCGCTGATGGTTCCCAGGAAGAATGGGACCGTCTCGCCGCCGAGCTGGTGGAGAAGGGCACGCTGATCAAGCTCAACGAGGAGAAGCGCCCGAATAGCTTCCTCGCACGTTCGCACCCGTCCGATGTGGCGCGTGTTGAGTCCCGTACGTTCATCTCCACCGAAACCCCGGATGGCGCTGGCCCGACCAATAACTGGGTCGCCCCGGACGAGCTCAAGGCTGAGATGACCGAGCACTTCCGCGGTGCCATGAAGGGGCGCACCATGTACGTGGTGCCGTTCTGCATGGGCCCGATTTCGGACCCGGACCCGAAGCTGGGTGTGCAGCTGACGGACTCTGAGTACGTGGTCATGACCATGCGCATTATGACTCGTATGGGCCAGGAAGCCCTGGACAAGATCGGCAAGGACGGCAACTTCGTGCGCTGCCTCCACTCCGTCGGCGCCCCGCTGGAGCCGGGCCAGGAAGACGTTGAGTGGCCGTGCAATGACACCAAGTACATCTCCCAGTTCCCGGAGACCAAGGAGATCTGGTCCTACGGTTCCGGTTACGGTGGCAACGCCATCCTGGCGAAGAAGTGCTACGCCCTGCGCATCGCTTCCGTCATGGCCAAGGAAGAGGGCTGGATGGCTGAGCACATGCTCATCCTCAAGCTCATCGACCCGGAGGGCAAGGCTTACCACGTCACCGGTGCGTTCCCGTCTGCGTGCGGTAAGACCAACCTGGCCATGATCACCCCGACCATCCCGGGTTGGAAGGCCGAGGTCGTCGGCGATGACATCGCATGGCTCAAGCTCGGCGAGGACGGCCTGTACGCTGTCAACCCCGAGAATGGTTTCTTCGGTGTCGCACCGGGCACCAATTACGCCTCCAACCCGAATGCGATGCGCTCCATGGAGCCGGGCAACACCTTGTTCACCAACGTCGCACTCACCGACGATGGCGATGTCTGGTGGGAAGGCATGGACGGTGAGACCCCGGAGCACCTCATCGACTGGCAGGGCAATGACTGGACGCCGGAGTCCACCACCCCGGCTGCTCACCCGAACTCCCGTTACTGCGTGCCCATCACGCAGTGCCCGTCCACGGCAGAAGAGTTCGACGACTGGCGCGGTGTAAAGGTCGACGCAATCCTGTTCGGTGGCCGTCGCCCGAGCACCATCCCGCTGGTCACCGAGGCACGTGACTGGAACCACGGCACCATGATCGGTTCCCTGCTCGCTTCCGGCCAGACCGCTGCATCCCTCGAGGCGAAGGTTGGTTCCCTGCGCCACGACCCGATGGCGATGCTGCCGTTCATCGGCTACAACGTCGGTGACTACATGCAGAACTGGATTGACCGTGGCAATGAGGGCGGCGACCGTATGCCGTCGATCTTCTTGGTCAACTGGTTCCGTCGTGGTGAGGACGGCCGCTTCCTGTGGCCGGGCTTCGGCGAGAACTCCCGCGTGCTCAAGTGGATCGTTGACCGCATCGAGGGCCGCGTCGAGGCTGACGAGACGGTCGCTGGCAATGTCGCCCGCGCCGAGGACCTCGACCTTGAAGGCTTGGATACCCCGATCGAGGATGTCCGCGAAGCACTCGCCGTCAACCCGGAGGAGTTCGCCGCTGACTTCGAAGAGGGCAAGGAGTACCTGGGCACACTGGGCGATCGCATCCCGCAGGAGATCTTCGACGAGCTGGAGAAGTCCCGCTCGATGATCTAAGCCCGCAGGACCAGCACAAGGTTCGACACCGCGAACTCCCGCACCACCGGCACCGAGGTAAGCCACCAGGCCCAGCTCGGGTGATAGCGGGGGAACGCGGTGATTTTTTCTGCCTCCACTTGGTCGGCCCAGTCCAGGCCCCATTTCGCGGACACCGCGAAGAGCGATTCGCCCCACACATTCTTCGGCGGGTGCCCGTGGATGCGCTCGTAGCGCCGCCGCGCGAAATCACCGCCGACATAATGCGGCCACAACCCCGTCTCATGCCCGCCGAATGGCCCGAGCCATACCGTGTAACTCACCACGACCAGCCCGCCCGGGCGCGTCACCCGCAGCATCTCCTCGCACATCGCCGCCGGATCAGGCACATGCTCAACCACATTCGACGAATACGTCACGTCGAACACATCATCCGCGAATGGCAGCGCCACACCATCGCCGCGCACCGCGCCGTAACCACTCACACCCGCTGCCGACATTTCGCTTATCGACGGCTCCAGCCCCATATACCACGCCCCCCTTTCCCCGAATGCGTCCGCGAAATACCCGGGACCCCCACCAACATCCAGGACACGCTGACCGTCCAACCCCCGGCCGTTCACATCCTGACTGAGCGCCTCCAGCAACTCCGCCGTATCAGTCGCCAGCGCCCCATAGAATTTCTCCGGCTGCGACTGCTCATATTTGAACGCGCGCAGTAGCCCCACCGAGCGCTTCAACGTGGCTAAGCTGCGCGTGCGTCCCATACGAATGTCCACTTCAGTGACACTAACACTGTTCCCAAGTTCAGCTAAGCGTGTTAATTTGTCAGCATGACCAGCACGCACGCGAACCATAGGCGGATTCGCCCCGAGGATGGGCTCCGCCATATTTCCGTGCGCGATTTACAATCCGAAATCGACAACCTGCATCGTGAGCTCGCCGCAGGCGCCGCTTATGTTCTCACAGATCGCGGTATGCCAGTAGGGAAAATCACCGCTTTGAATGAGCCCAGGGTTGTTCCCGCACGCAACCCCGGAAGGTGGGAAGAGCTCGATATTGATCCCCCTCGAAGCGGTCCCAGCGTGATGGAGATTCTCGATGAGCTGAGGGAAGACAGGCTATAACCGTGACACAACCACTCGTTTACGTCGACACTTCGGCTGAGATCCATATTCAAACCGCGCTAACGATCGGTGCGGGTGGTGTTCTCACATATGACAAGCGGATGGCAGAAGCCGCCGAGTACTTCGGCATGGAGGTTCACTCACCCGCGTAAGATCAGCCGGGATGAAGATCCTCTTGCTCTGTTGGCGCGACACCACCCATCCTCAAGGTGGCGGCAGCGAACGCTACCTGGAGCGCGTCGGAGCGCACCTGGCTAGTCAGGGGCATGAGGTGATTTACCGCAGTGCCAGCCACACTGATGCACCACACCGCTCAGTCCGCGATGGCATTCGCTTTCAGCGCTTCGGTGGGAAGTACACGGTCTACCTGCGCGCTCCTTTTGCGGTGTGGGCCAGCGGAGCGGATGTTGTCGTGGATACCCAGAACGGCATTCCTTTTTTCGCGCGGTTATTTACTCGCAAGCCGGTCGTATTGCTCACTCACCACTGCCACAAGGAACAATGGCCCGTCGCGGGTCCTGTGATCGGCCGGTTGGGCTGGTTCTTGGAATCGAAGGTGGCTCCTTTGGTCTACCGTGGCGCGCAGTATGTGACTGTGTCGGAGGCATCACGCACGGATCTGGTTCGCCTCGACGTGAACCGTGATGACATCGCCATCATTGAAAACGGCGTCGACCCCGTTCCCGCCGACCTTCCTGCTTTGCAGCCCGACGGCAAAACGCACCTCGTCGTACTGTCACGACTCGTGCCTCACAAGAGGATTGAGCAGGCTATTGACACGATCCGTGATCTGCCCGGTGTGGTTCTGGACATTGTTGGCTCTGGCTGGTGGGAAGATCAGCTACGCACGTATGCCGCGGACCTCGACGACCGCGTCATCTTTCACGGCCACGTCGGCGACGACCTTAAACACGCTCTTCTCTCTCGTTCTGACCTGCACCTCATGCCCTCTGCGAAGGAAGGGTGGGGCATCGCGGTCATCGAGGCTGCTCAGCACGGTGTCCCCACCGTCGGCTACCGGGAGGCCGGTGGCCTGCGTGATTCCATCATTGACGGTGAGACCGGCATTCTGGTCGATTCAGAAGAAGAATTCCGCGCCGCCGTCCGAGACCTGGTCGCTGACCCCGCTCGCCGGGCAGATCTTGGCACCGCTGCCCGATCACGTGCTGCCCAGTATTCGTGGCAAGAAACCGGCCGGAAATTCGCCTCGCTGCTTCGCCGGGTCGTCGACTAGCCAGGATATTAACCCCAAAATTTAGTTTCCCCAGGTCGGCAAAATTGATTCGCAAACCGTGACCTGGGGTAACTAAGTTTTAGGGTTCACATCTGCGGCGATCGGCGGCGCAAAAACGGCGCAAGCACGGCGCGAACGCGAAAAGCGGCAGCAGGAACCACAGCACCTGCAGCGCGATGCCGGTGCGGGGGAGTGCGCGGGCGGGGTAGCCGGTGTCTTCGACCGTGCCATCGGGATGCACGACGAGCGCGACCTGGGGGTCCGAATAATAAAGCTGCACCGAAAGGTCCGCGTCGGAGGGGAGCTCCGGGCGGGGCGTCGTGCCGAAGATATCGGTCGCGACACGCCAGCGCGGGGACGGCTCGTCAACAACCACGCCATCGACGGTGAGCGCACCGGATTCGACGACATTCATCGCCTTGGTGGCGGGGTCGACAATCGGCAGACCATCGGGG
>ERZ1031176.35-NODE-35-length-28740-cov-53.155343_pt1 | contig 28740 bp, 33 predicted proteins | sample MGYA00518586_ERZ1031176 | MGnify/ENA primary metagenome ERZ1031176 (study PRJEB33718, sample SAMN03159775) | human skin metagenome | collected 2014-05-20 | study: EMG produced TPA metagenomics assembly of the PRJNA266117 data set (Human skin bacterial metagenome... | reverse complement strand
ACGCTCCCTGGAATTGATCGAGGACGTCGTTGATCGTGTCGTTGAGGTTCGGCGCTGGCGCCGGTGCCGGCGCGGGGGCTGGCGCGGGTGCCGGGGCTGGCGCCGGTGCGGGTGCGGGCGCCGGTGCCTCCTCCCCGCCCGGTGCCTCGGGCGCTGCCGGGGCCGACGGGTCCGCCGGTGCCGCGGAGCTCGGGGCGGACGGCGCCTGGCCGGTGCCGCCGGTGTAGCTCGGCGTCGGGTTGGAGTAGTAGCCGCCCAGGCCGGTGCCGCCGGAGTAAGGGTTCACGCCCCAGTACACCGGGTTGGCGTTGGGGAAGCTCTTGAACTCCTGGCCCTCAAGCTCGGTGTCCAGGAATTCCTTCCAGATCCGGGCCGGTGTGTTGGAGCCGAACATGTTGCCGCCCCACTCGTTGAAGATCGGGGAGGTGTTGTCGGCGGTGCCCACCCACACGGCCACTGCGAGCTGCGGGGTGGAGCCGACCATCCAGGCGTCCTTGTTGTTGCCGGTGTCGCCCATCTGGGCGGTGCCCGTCTTGGACGCGGACTGGCGGCCGCCGGCGAGGACAGCGTTGGAGTAGCCGGCCACGCCCTGCATGGCCTGGAGGGTGTTGTCCGCCACCTGCTCGGCCACGCGACGCTCGGTGTAGTCGTTGTCCACCTGGTAGAGGACCTCGCCGTTGGCGTCCACGATCTTGTCCACGAAGTGGGTCGGGTGCATCAGGCCGCGGTTGGTCAGTGTGGACATGGCGGTGGCCATGTCCAGCACGCGGGACTGGTACTGGCCCAGCACGATGCCCTCGTAGGGCTGGCCGCCGTTTTCGCGCAGGGTCACCGGAATGCCGGGGATGGACTTGGCCACGCCCAGGGCGTGCGCCATGTCGGCGGTGTCCTGCGTAGTGTTGTCCAGCTCGTCCTGGATGCGCATGAAGGCGGTGTTGGAGGACACGGTGGTCGCCTGCGTCATGGACAGCATGCCGCCGCCGCCACCGTCCCAGTTCGTCACAGTGATGTTGCCGGGCAGGTGTACCGGGGAGGAGTCGAACTGGGCGGTCAGCGGGATGCCCTGCTGCAGCGCGGCTGCGAGGGCGAAGATCTTGAACGTCGAGCCCGTTTGCAGGCCGGCGTTGGCGTAGTCCCAGCCGGAGGGGTCGTCGCCGCCGTAGTACGCGCGCACTGCGCCTGTCGACGGATCCACGGCCACCGCACCAGTGCGCGCGTCCTCCTGCAGGTTGGTCAGGCGCTCGCGTGCGATGCGCTCCATGTTGGCCTGGGAGGCGGCGTCGATGGTGGTGGTGATTTGCAGGCCGCGGTTGGTCAAGTCGCTTTCGGTGATGCCCAGTGCCTCGAGCTCCTGGATCACCTGGTTCTTGATCAGGCCGTTCGGGCCGGTGGCCTCGGTGTAGGCGGAGTAGGAGGCCGGGTCGCGCGTTTCCGGGTACACCAAGCCGGCGCGCTGCTCCGGGGTGATTTTGCCCATCTCCACCATGCCGTCCATGACGTAGTTCCAGCGCTGCTCCGCCGCCTCGCGGTTCGTCCACGGATCCAGCTCGCTGGGCAGCTGGATGGAGGCGGCCAGCACGCCGCCCTCCTCGAGGGTGAGCTGGGACGCCGGCTTGTCAAAGAAGGCGTGCGCGGCGGCCTCGACGCCGTAGGCGTTGCGGCCGAAGTACACAGTGTTCAAGTAGGCGCGGAGGATGTCCTCCTTGGACCACTGGTTGGTCATCTTCACGGAGTAGACCAGCTCATTGGCCTTGCGCTCGTAGGAGTGCTCGTTGCCCACCAGCGCGTTCTTCACGTACTGCTGGGTGATGGTGGAGCCGCCGCCTGCAGAGGTGTTGCCGGTGATCTGCCCCAGCGCCGCGCGGGCGAAACCGGTCGGCGAGAAGCCCGAGTTGGTCCAGAAGTCGCGGTCCTCCGCGGCCAGCACAGCATTCTGCACCTCCTCGGGCACAGATTCGAGGGGCACCTGCTCACGGTTGCCCTCGGGCGGCACGAGGCGGGCGAGCTCGTTTTCGCCGTCGTTGAAGTAGATCGAGGAGATCTGCGCCGTCTCAATCTCGCCTGGTTCCGGGACCTCGGCCTTGGAGTACTTCCACATAAACCAGCCGACCGGCACGCAGGCGAGCAGGAGGAGGAACAGCAAGAAGGCAAGCACCCACTGCCACGCGCGGGACTTCTTCTTTTTCTTCACGGCCGTGGTGCCGCTGGAGCCCTTCGCCTTCGCCGTATTCTTTTCAGCGCTCTGTTCAGTCACACGTTTTCCCTGCACAATTGCACCCGCCGCGCCCGCGGGGAGGGCAAACGGGCGAGCTACCTACTACATTCCTACCGGACACCCTACCTGCCCAGTTCGGATTCACACTACTGGTACGGCTGTGACTTCTTGTAACAGATGGTTCCACTTGCACGACGGGCAGACCTCCACCACGTGGACGGTCAGCGGCCCCACCTCAGCCGCAAGCCGGTCTATCTCCTCCTCGCTGCGCGCGGTGCCTGTGCGCCTGCCCAACTTTTCGGAGTAGACCCAGCGCACGTCACGCATCACTTCGCCGCACACGGGGCAGGGCCGGGCGGAATCCTCGCCGTGGTGCTGCGCGGCGGCGCGGAGCAGGAAGTCGGCGTCGCACACCTCGTCGATAGGCAAATGCCCCCGCTTGAGCTCGCGCAGCGTCTGGCGGCGCTGCCACTCGTGGGACACCTCGTGCTCGTACGTGAACATCCCGGCCATCATAACCCCAGTCCTTGCTGCTAAATTTTGAAAAGTACTTGGAAGAAAGAGGTGCACAGTGGCGGCGCACGACGAACCCTCCGCGGAAGCCATGCGGATCGCGGCGGACATCCGCCCCGCGATGACCAGCCTGTACGTGGCGTACTTCCGCAACGCGGAGGACTCGGACCTGACCGGCCCGCAACTGTCCGTGCTGCACAGGCTTGGCTTCAGCGGCCCCACGCGAATTAGCAGGCTGGCCGCCGAGGAAGGCGTGCGCCTGCCCACGGCCTCCAACACCGTCAACCAGCTGGAAAAGCGCAATCTGGTGCGGCGCGTGCGTTCGGTGGACGACCGTCGCGGCGTGTCCGTGGAGCTGACAGATTTCGGCCGCGCTGAGCTGGAGCGCGTCGGCGCAGAGCGCACCCGCTCCCTCGCCCAAATGCTCAGCGCGCTGGATGCGGAGGCGCTGGAGAAGCTGGACTCGTTGACCGGGGTCCTCAACGACCTCGCCCGCGCGTACGCCACCGGTTCCGCGGACTAACCGCTTTCCGTCTCCAGGACGGCACATGTTTATGATGTCTGTATTATCTGAAAACTCGCGTATGCGGACATGTGTCAAGGAGGAAGGCCCTGAGCAGCTCCCCAAGCGCTGACAGCGCCCATCTTGCGGACCTTGCCTTTCCCCTGCGCGTGCTTGTGGGCTGGGACGTGGCAAACACCGAGGCAGTGGAATTCGCCGCCTGGCTCGGCCGCTCGCTGCCGGTGACCGTGCAGGTGATGTCCAGCACCCAGTCCAAATGGACAAAATCCCTGGCCAACGCCACCAAAGGCCGCAAGAAGCGCATGAAGGAGGCGCAGGCCACCTTCGACTCCCGCGTGGAGAAGGCGCTGACGGAGCACATCCCGCGCGAGCAGTGGTCAAAGGACGTTTCCCGCCTCGTGGACAGCAAGGACAGGGTGCGCTCCCTGTACGAGACCGCGAAGGACTTCGGCGCGGACCTGATCCTGATGGGCTCTCGCGCGAAGACACCGAAGGGCCGGTTCCGCCCGTCCAGCGTTGCGGACGAGATGATGCGCTCCTGCCCCGTCCCGCTGGGGCTTGCGCCACGCGGAGTGAAGCTCTCCAAGAAGGGCATCACCCGCGTGACGTACGCGATCGTGGCGGAGGACGACCCAGCAGAGCCGGAGTTTTCCGGCCTGGACTACGCCACCGCTCTGGCCTGCAAGTTGGGGCTGCCGCTGCGCATTATCGCGTTTTCCCCCACCGCCTACGAGAAGCACACGTCCACCTGGAACGAGCAGACGCTGGGCATGCTCGACCACGCCCGCGACTACGCGTGGGCGCTGGCGGCGGAGGTCGCGCCGGACGTGTGCGACACCTTCCACGTCACCAGCTCCGTCTCGGCGGCGAAGAGCTGGAAGCGCTCCATTGATTCGGTGAAGTGGAAAAAGGGCGACATCATGTTCCTGGGGACCCATCCGTCGCCCCAGTTCACCAGCGTGTTTGTGGGCACGCTGGAAGGCGAGTTCATCCGCTACGCCTCGGTGCCTGTGGTGGTGTGCCCGCACTCCCCGAAGGCGCAGTAGGTTGGGCTCCATGGAGCACCCGGAGAACGACCTTCACTCCCCCGCCGACCGTTTCTCGCGTATGCGGCCCGAGCCGCGCTCCTTCGACGAGCTCGCGGACCAGCCGGATCCGCTGGAGGTGGACCGGAAAAACCGCCGCTCCACCCGCCAGGCGATCACGTTCGCGATGAGCACGGTAGCCGTGACCCTACTGCTGGCGTTCATTCTTGCGGTGATCTCGCGCGCGCAGGGCGGTCCGCTTTGCGACGGCAGCTCCGCCTGGCTCTGCACCGAGTCCTGGCGCACGTGGTGGGCCGTGACCACCTCGATCCCGCCGGTGGTGGGGCTACTGACCTGCGCGGTGATCACCGTGCGCAAGCTCAACCGCTACGAACGCTGGATCCCCTGGATCGGCGTGTTCTGGATCCCGCTGGTGCCCTTCACCATGGCGTGGTTGATTATCACGCTGGGGATCTTGGCTACGCAGTAGCGCGCTGGGCGCACTCCCCGCAGTACGGGTTGTTTTCGCGGCAGTCCTCGCAGCTCAAGTACTGGCGGCGGCACTCCGGCTCGTTGGCGCAGTTGTAGAACTGGTTCGTGGCCGCGCCGCAGTGCACGCAGTGGCCGAGCTGCACGTAGTCCGGGTCGCCCGGCGCGCCGAACTCGGTGTGCATGCGGTCGTCGAAGACGTACAGCGAGCCCTCCCACAGCCCCGAGTTGCCGAACTTTTCGCCGTAGCGGACGATGCCGCCGTCGATTTGGTAGACCTCCTTGAACCCGCGGTTGATCATGAGGCTGGAGAGCACCTCGCAGCGGATCCCGCCGGTGCAGTACGAGATGACGGGCTTGTCCTTCATCCAGTCGTACTTGCCGGAGTCCAGCTCTTTGATGAAGTCGTGGGTGGTTTCCACGTCCGGCACCACCGCGCCTTTGAACCTGCCGATCTCTGCTTCGCGGGCGTTGCGGCCGTCGAAGAACACGGCCTCGGGGTTGTCGGCCACCAGCTCGTTGACCTGCTCCGGGGTGAGGTGCACTCCCCCGCCAACCACGCCATTGTCGTCCACCTTGAGCTCGCCCGGCGCGCCGAAGGAGACGATCTCCTCGCGGGCCTTGACGCTGAGCTTGGGAAAGTCTTCTGCCCCGCCTTCGGACCACTTGAACTCGATGCCCTTGAAGTACTCGCGGGTTTTCTTGGCGTAGGTCTTGCAGGCGCGGATGTCGCCGCCGACGGTGCCGTTGATGCCGTCCTTGGACACGATGATGCGCCCAGTCAGCCCCAGTCCTTCGCACAGGTCCCGCTGCCACAGGCGCACCGCGTCCGGGTCGGCGATGGGCTGGAACTTGTAGTAGAGCAGGATCTTGCTGGTCATGCCTGGCAGTCTATGTCCACCCAGGCCAGCGGGGAAAGTTAGAGGTCGAAGGCTTTGAACGCGATAGCCAGCGGCACTCCCAGCGCTTCCCCGCCCTGCGTGGCCGCCCCGCCGACGATCTCCGCGCCGCTGGGGTGGTCCGGTAGCGCCTGGAAGTACGCCTCGTGGGCGTCCAGCGACTGTGCGCCTTTCTCCACGTGCCGCTGCTCCACCGCCACCGCGACGTCCGGCTCGTGGGCTCCGGTGACCAGCAGCGTTTCCGCCTGGTGGCGCGGGCCCAGCTCCGGGAAGAGGAACTCGTTGCCAGCGTCGCGCGCGGCGTCCACCGCCGCTATGCCCGCCACCCGGTGGTCCGCCTGGTTCAGGCCCCACGGGGCGACAACGCTCCAGTCCTGGGTGAGCACCACGGTGGGTTTGAAGGTGCGGATCTTTCCGGCGATGGCCTTGCGCAGCTCAAGGGTGTGTTCCAGCAGGCCGTCGGTGAAGTCGAGCATCTCCAGCTCCCCTGCGCCGACGATGTCGCAGGCGCGGCGTTGCTCCTTCGCGCGGATCTCGCGCACCTGCACAGGATCCCCGCCCGCGATGCCGTGCTCGCCGTGCGTGAGCAGCAGGTACGCCACCTCGATACCGTCTTCGGCCCATTTGGCCACGGCGGCCGAGGCGCCGTACTCCATGTCGTCGGGGTGGGCGACGACGGCGAGGACGCGTGCGCCGTCGCTAAGCGAAAGCTCCCGCACCTTAACCCCGCTTTTCCTTGAACGCGTGGGCGTCGCGCGTGTACACGCGGCGGTGGGTGCCCACCTTGTGGCCGGGCAGCTTGCCGTCGTCAATGAGCTTGACCACGAACGGGCGCGAAACGCCGAGCAGGTTGGCCACCTGCTGGGTGGTCATCTCCTCGTCCGGTTCGGGCGGGCGCACCAGGCGGCCCTCCGCGAGGTCCTCGAGCAGGTCACGGACCCACACGGCGGTCTGTTTCGGCAGCGTGACGTGGTCTTCTGCGCGCGTGCGCGCCACGGAAAGGTTGTTGTTGAGCTCTGCTAATGCGTCTTCCACCGGCGATTGCTGTTCCCGCATGTGCTCGACAATAAACTACAACCGAAACGAGCGCAATAGTTAGTGTTGGAAAACTTAGCGTTTGTGGTACAACGCCTTGCGCCAGTACTTCGGCTCCGAGGTGGCCAGCACGCCAAGGTTGCGGAAGATACCCTCGTCTACGGACCCCAGAATCGTGGTGATGTGCGCGTCGCACCCGCGCAGCGACTTCAAATGCTCCAGTGCCAGCGCCGCGTCCGGGTTGCCGGACGCCGACACGGACAGCGCGATGAGCACCTCGTCGGTGTGCAGACGCGGGTTCACCGAGCCCAGGTGGCGGGTCTTCAGCGTCTGGATCGGCTCGATGGAATCGGGGGAGAGCAGGTGCACGTCGTCGTCGATGCCGGCCAGCAGCTTTAAGGCGTTGAGCAGCACCGCGGCGGACGGTCCGAGCAGGTCGGAGGTCTTGCCGGTGACGATGCGCCCGTCCGGCAGCTCCAGCGCCGCGCCCGGCTTGCCGGTGCGCTCCGCCACCTCGAGCGCGGGCGCGACCACCACGCGGTCCTCCACGGAAAGGTCCGCCTTGCGCATGACGTTGAGGTTGCGGTCGGAGATGGTGGAGTCGGCGTCGGCGCGGCGTTCGTCCACAAGCGCCGCGTAGTAGCGGCGGATGATCTCCTGCTCGGCGGCGTGGCGACACGCGGCGTCGTCGGAGATGCAGTAGCCCGCCATGTTCACGCCCATGTCGGTCGGCGACTGGTACGGGTCCGCGCCGGTGGCCTCCCGCAGCAGCGTCTTCAGCAGCGGGAAAACCTCGATGTCGCGGTTGTAGGAGGAGACCTTCTCCCCGTAGGCGTCCAGGTGGTACTGGTCGATGACGTTGATGTCGTCCAGGTCCGTCGTGGCGGCCTCGTACGCCAGGTTCACCGGGTGCGACAGCGGCAGGTTCCAGATGGGGAACGTCTCAAACTTGGCGTAGCCAGCGTCAATGCCGCGCTTGTGCTCGTGGTACACCTGGGAAAGGCAGGTGGCCAGCTTGCCTGAACCGGGCCCCGGCGCGGTCATGACCACCAGGTCGCGGGAGGTTTCCACGTAGTCGTTGCGGCCGAAGCCTTCCTCGCTGACCACTTTCGCGGTGTCGTTCGGGTAGCCCGGGATCATGTAGTGGCGCGCCACCTTCAGCCCCAGCCGGCCAAGGCGCTCCACGAACGCCTCCACGTTCTGGTTGTGGCCCTCCAGCTGCGTGACCACAACGTTTTCCACCAAAAACCCGCGGTCCCGGAACACGTCGACAAGCCGCAGCACGTCGTCTTCGTAGCTGATGCCCAGGTCAGCGCGCATCTTCTGGCGCACCACGTCGCCGGCGTTGAAGCAGATGACAATCTCCACTTCGTCCTTGATCCGGTCCAGCATGGCGATCTTGTTGTCGGGCGTGAATCCGGGCAGGACGCGGGAGGCGTGGTTGTCGTCGAAAAGCTTGCCGCCCATTTCCAGGTACAGCTTGCCGCCCACCTCCGCGCGCCGTTCCTGGATGTGCTCGGACTGCATTTGGATGTATTTTTCGCGGTCGAACCCGATCTCATACGGCATGGGTGCAATAGTACAGTCAGCGACCGTGCCTGAGGGTCATGTCATTCACCGGCTTGCGCGCCGCTTCAACACGGATTTCCGCCCCGCGCCGGTCTCCGCGAGCTCCCCGCAGGGGCGCTTCGAGCCTTCGCTTATCGACGGCACTCCGCTCACCCACGCTGCAGCCCACGGAAAGCACCTGTTTCTGCATTTCACGGACGCGATGGTGCACGTGCACCTGGGGCTGATCGGGAAGTTCTCCTTCGAACCGGCAGACACCCTGCGCGGCCAGATCCGGCTGCGGCTGGTGCCGGACGGGGGAGCAGGGGAGATAGCCGCCCACCTGCGCGGGCCGCAGACATGCGCCTACATCACCCCGGCGGAGCAGCAGGCGATTCTGGACGCAGCCGGCGAAGACCCGCTTTCTCCGTCCGCGGACCCAGACGCACTGTTCGAGCGGGTGCGGCGCTCCCGGCGCACCATCGGCTCGCTGATGATGGACCAGGCCTACTTCGCCGGTGTGGGCAACATCTACCGGGCCGAGCCGCTGTTTCGCCAGGGCATCTCCCCGTTCACCCCGGGCCGGGAGCTGGGCCGTGAGCGTTTCGACGCCATCTGGGCCGACCTGGTCGCGCTCATGGCCGACGGGGTGGCCACCGGGCGCATCGACACAGTGCGCCCCGAACACTTGCCCGAGGCCATGTCGCGCGCCCCGCGGGAGGACGACCACGGGGGAGAGGTCTACGTCTACCGCCGCACCGGCGAGCCCTGCTACGTGTGCGGGCGCTCCGTCGAAAAGCAGCAGTTTGAGGGCCGCAACCTGTTCTTTTGCCCGTCCTGCCAGGCACTTTAGGGCGCGGGTAGGGTGGTGCGCATGCACGCCACGACTTTCACCGCAGACCAGGTCCGGGCCGCGGAAGCACCGTTGCTGGATTCCCAGTCGCACCCCGACGAGCTCATGCAGTCGGCGGCGCACGCGGTGTTCGAGGCAGCTGAGGCGATGCTTGCGGACGGTACGGGCGGCCGGACGCTCGTGCTCGCCGGGCCGGGCGGCAACGGCGGCGACGCGCTCTACGCCGGTGCCGAGCTGCAGCTCGCTGGCCACAACGTGGATGCGTTGCTGACTGCCGGACACGCCCAAGAGCGGGCCCTTTCAGCGTTCACCAACGCCGGCGGCACCGTGCTGGAACGGCTGCCGGAAGGTTCCGCGGAGTACACCCTGGCAATCGACGGAATCACCGGCATCGGCGGATCCGGCGGTCTACGCGAGGAGCTCACGGACACGGTCGCATGGCTGCGGGGCGTAAAGGTTTTGGCCGTGGACGTGCCCTCTGGCGTAGATGCGGACACCGGCGAGGCTGGCGAGCTGCACGTCACTGCCAACGCCACCATCACGTTCGGCGGATTTCGTCGTGCGCACGCGCTTGCCCCGGAGTGCGGTGTGCAGCTGCTCGCGGACATCGGCCTGCCGGGGCGTCCGCTGCACAGTGCGCTGTTGGAAACCCTGCCCGAATGGGCGCATGAGGGACCCGCACTAGTGCTCGCCAACCGGGCCGTGCCAGGCCCCGGCCATTGGCCCAGTAGCCTCACCCCGCTCCGTGCCGCGTCGGTCCGCCCCGTCGAGCCGGGCCCTTACGACGACAAGTACAGCGGGGGAGTAGTGGGCGTCCGCGCAGGTAGTGACGGATATCCGGGTGCCGCGCTACTCGCCGTGTCTGGTGCTGTACACGCCTCGCCGGCAATGGTGCGCTACGCCGGTCCGCAGGCAGCTGAGGTGGTGCGGGCACATCCGGAGGTCGTCGTCACGCAAACGCTCGAGGATACGGGACGGGTGCAGGCCTGGGTGTTCGGCCCTGGCACCGGCACCGACAAGGCGGCCGCCACTGAGCTCTCCTGGATCTTGCGCCAGGAGGTGCCAGTGCTCATCGACGCCGACGGCCTCACCCTCCTCGCCGAACACCCTGAACTGCGCCAACAGGTGGCCAAACGGCAGCAGACTACAGTGCTCACGCCCCACGACGGCGAGTTCGCGCGCCTCCAGAAAGCGGCCGGAGTTGCCGCGGGAATCCGCTTCGAAGAGACACTCGCCCTCGCTGCAACGCTGCGCGCGACCATCGCGCGCAAGGGCCGAATCACCCTGGTCGCGCCGGAGGACGAGCCGCACCTGATCCACGCCGTCGACGCCGGCCATTCTTGGGCTGCGACACCCGGCTCCGGCGACGTGCTCGCTGGCATCATGGGTGCGCACCTGGCGCTGGCTGCGGCACGCACCCCATACGCCGACGCCGCCATAGCCGCCACAACCACCGGGGCGGTGACCGTCCACGCGCTCGCAGCGTCACTCGCCGCCGAGACCCCGTTCGGCCCCGCCACCGCGCCGGCTAGCCGCATCGCCGAATTTGTCCGCCCCGCGACCGCGCAATGCACCCGAGGCACCCATGCTTGACGCCGTCGTTGTCGGCGCCGGTCAATCCGGGCTAGCCGTGTCGTATTACCTGCGAAAATACGGCGCTTCCTTTGTCGTGCTGGACGCCTCCGACGAGCCCGGCGGGGCGTGGCCGCACTACTGGGACGCGCTGACGTTATTCTCCCGCGCGGAGTTTTCCAACCTGCCCGGCTGGCCCATGCCCCACTACGACGGCTACCCGCCGCGCGATCACGTCGTGAAGTATTTGGCTCAGTACGAGCAGCGGTACTCGCTGCCCATCCGACGAGGTGAGCGCGTCAAACACGTGCTTCACGACGGCTCCGCTTTCCACCTCAACGGCCACTCCACCCGCAATGTGGTGATGGCCACCGGCATCTGGTCCGCACCGTTTGTGCCCTTCATCCCCGGGTCGTTCGCGGGGGAGCAGGGGCACTCGGCTCAGTATCGGCGGCCGGAGGATTTCGCCGGGCAGCGCGTCGCTGTCGTCGGGGGCGGAAACTCCGGTGCGCAGATCGTCGCGGACCTCGCACTCGGCGGGGTGGACGTGCAATGGTTCACCCGCCGACCGCCCGCGTTCATGCCGGAGGATGTCGACGGCGAGCAGCTTTTCCGCCGTAACCGCGAGCGCTTCGTCGCCATCTCACGCGGCGAGGACGATCCCGGAGGCGCCGATTTCGGCGGCGACATCGTCCCCGTCCCCGAAGTCCGCCGGGCCCGATCACTCGATCTGCTGGACGCCGAACCCATGGTCGAGTCGTTGGACGAGCTCTCGGATTTCGACGCCCTGATCTGGGCCACCGGCTTCCGCCCCGCACTGTCTCCCGTGCGGGGGTTGGAGCGCGGCCTGGACACGCCCGGCCTGTTCGTCCTGGGCTTCGACTCGCTCAACGGCCCCGGCGCCGGGACCATCGGCGGTGTGAGCCCCTTCGCCCGCGACATCGCCCGGCGCATCGCGAGCAAGGGCTAGCGCGTCCGCCCCATAACCGCGGATCCAGCTATCAGGTCCTCAACAATCGCTGTTTTACGCCGAATAGCTGGGCCCTTGTAGCTGGAAACAGCCCACCGACCCAGACATCCCGGCTCGAATTTGGTGGGTGCGGACCAATAGTTGGTCCCTGCTTGATTGTCCACAATGCGGAGTTGTGGAGTCCGCAAGCTCAGCACCGATGACACCAACATCGAAACCGCCATCCGCGCCTTGCTCCTCAAATCGTTTGTCCGCAACCAATAGTTGGCCCACCTCCAGTTGTCCGCATCCCCTTTTATGCCGAATAGCTGGAACCTTGTAGCTGGGAACAGCCGACTGGACCTCGGCCCCCACAGTAGCCGGGCCCCCGGCTGCCGCCCCCTTGACCCGACCAGCTACCGCAAACAGCAGAAACCGCAAAAGAGAACGCCCCCCCGACAGCCATCCCAGACGCATAAAAAACGTCGATACCTTTGAATTACAAGCGTGTAACTTACCCACTGACAAGCGCAAATGCCCCTTAAAGGGCGTATCAAACCCCAAAACTTACCTTTTATTTTGCTTAGAAAGTTGAGTTAACGTTCCGGTAACCTGCACTTTCCCCGAATTTAAACGGGTCGAGCCGTTTAAGAGAGCCACGTCACCCCTCTCTCGGATACTGAAATGTTGTTCCTCTGCGCTACGCTATCGGTATGTTAAAAAATCGGAGGATAGCAGCGCTCACATGCGCAGTCGCAACTGCAGCGGCCGCGTTTGTCGTGCCTTCCGCCGGTGCAGCTACCGTGGGCGAACCCAGCGATGGCGTGTGCTCGCTGAAGGTGAATGACGCTGAACGTAAGTACATTGATTCGCTCGACCGCAGTGTCGGCGTCGGCGCATCTGATGAGCGGGCCCGCTGGGCGTCCGCGTTTGAGCAGTTGTACCCGGCTGCTCCGGACACCGTCGCACCGTTTTTGGAGTTGTTCACCGGCTCGTACGTGACCTACTTCAACAGCAACCTTGAGGCCAACATCGAGAACTGGGCTCAGCGAGTCGCTGAGGACACTGGGGCGGACATCGATTCTTCCCGCGCGTACTTCACGCAGGTGTGGAATTCGGCGGCGGTCAGCGACCACCAGGCGTTCGACATGACCAAGTACTGGAACATCATTGATACCGCTGTGAGCAACGGCGAGATCACTGTGCCGGCTCGCGACGGCTTCGCGGAGTTCGCGTTGATCCCGGACCGCGAGGGGCTGGTTGAGCAGCAGTCTCGCGATTACCCGGCCATGCCGAAGGACCAGGTCGAGGCGTGGGTTGATGCGTATGAGCAGCTGCCGGACGTGAAGCAGGCTCGTCGTGTGGCAAGGTTGATGGTGGCGTTCGAGGAGGCTCGTCAGACTTGTGCCAAAGGTGGCGGCAACGCACTGCTGCCTACCGACGGCCCGAACCCGGACGCCCCGACCACCACGCCGACGACAAGCACCAACGCGGTTCCGAGTGGGCAGGAAGGCAAGAGCAGGGACACAGTGACTCACACGGTCACCAACGGCAACGTCACCACTTCGGTGACCACCGACACTTTGACCAGCCTGACCGTATCCCAGACCACCCACAGGACTGAGCAGACCATGGAAGCCGCGTCCGGCGGCTCTTCCGCGAGCACGGGTACGATCATCGGTGTGATCGTGGCGATCCTGGTGGCCCTTGGCGCCGCAGGCGCAGCGTTTGCGCTGTCTAACCAGTAGCCGTATCTTGGCTCGGTGCGAAACACGCAGCAATCTCCGCAGCAAGCAGCGAAGTTCCCCGTCGTCCCGCTGACGGCGATGAGCTTCGCTGCTTTCGTGTACGTCACGTTCGAGATGTTCGCCATCGGCCTGATTTCTCCGATGGCGCGGGACCTGAACGTCTCTGAGGGCCAGATTGGCCTGCTCATGAGCGTCTACGCCGGTCTGGTCGCGGTAGTGACCATTCCGCTGATGCACGTCACGCGGAAGGTGAACAGGCGCTACCTGCTCATTGCCACCCTGGTTTTCCTGCTGGGCGGCATTGTCCTGCAGGCCACGGCCACGAGCTACGCCACGCTGGTGGCAGGGCGTGTGACGGCGGCGTTTACTCACGGGTTGTTCTGGTCGCTGGTCAACCCGGTTGCCGCGCGTATTGCGCCGCCGGGGCAGATGGGCAAGGCGGTCGCCGCGGTGTCGTTCGGTTCCACCCTGTCGATGGTGGTGGGCTCGCCGCTGACCACGGCGATGGGCTCGGCGATCGGCTGGCGCGCCTCCACCTGGGTACTCGGCGCTGCGGTGGTGGGTGCCCTGGTCATGCTGGTGATTTCCCTGCCCAGCCTGCCCGCGAAGCCGCCGGCGCAGCAGGCCGACGCGCAGGCGACGAAGTCGGCCATCCCGTCTCTGGTCATCTACCTGGTGCTGGCCGTGATGGCGATCTTTGTCACCTTCACGTACCTGGCCCTGCTCATCGAGGCCACCGCAGGCCACCGCTTCGTGCCCTACGGTGTGGCCATCTACGGCATCGCGGGCCTGGTCGGCGTGACCCTGTCGGGCCGCCTGGTGGACGCGCGCATGATCCGCCTCAACGGCATTGCCACGGCCACGCTGGTGGCCTCCGGCGTCGCGGGCCTGCTCGCGCTGCACTACAACACGGGCGCGGGCATGTTCGCGGTGATCGTGGTCTTCGGCATCGCCGCGGGCGCGCTGCCCACGGTAGCCACGACGATTTTCCTGTTCGCCGGCCAGCGCAACCAGGATTTGGCCAGCTCGGTGTACGTGGTCACGTTCCAGGTGGGCATCGCTTCCGGCTCCGCGCTGGGCGCCGCCACGGTGGACCTGGGCTACTTGGGCGGCACGTTGCTGTCCACGGCGGTGCTCGGCGCTTTGGCGTTTACCGTCATGGCCACCCGTTCGCGGTCCCTCCTGCGGTAGCGCGCGGGTTCCACGAACCGCCCGGCGGCCTCCAACTCCAGGTAGTCGCGGAAAAACGTCGCGGTCTCGCCGGCGACATACGTGCGCTGGCCCCACTCGGGGACGCGGAAAATGCCGTGCGGCACACGCACGAGGTCGCGGCCGCGCAGCATGGTCGCGCCGATTTCCTGCAGCGAGGTCACGATGAACGCCTCGCCCACCGCGTAGGCGACCACGTTGCGGTCGAAAGCGCGCAGCTTATCGACGGCGCTCCGCCCCGCCAGCCAATAGCCATCGCCGGCCACGAGGGCGTCGTCAGGCACCTGCGGAAGAGTGCGCACCTGGGGCCCGGACGACGAAAGCCCCGCCCTGCGCTCGATCTCCCTGGCGAGCAGGGCGGGGTCGAGCGGGGCGGGGCCTGTGGCGCGGTAGAACACGCGCGCCAGTTTAGGCGTAGGCGGGGGCGTTGACGCCGAGTTCGAAGACCTCGTCGCTGCTCTCGATCAGCGACCGGTCGTGGGTGACAAAACCGCAGGCGATGTTTCGCTCGGTGGTGAGCTGGCGCAGCAGCGCCACGATCTCCTGCGAGCGGTCGGCGTCGAGGGCGGCGGTGGGCTCGTCTGCAAGCAGAAGCGACGGCTCGCCCATGAGCGCACGCGCGATGCCGACGCGCTGGCGCTGGCCGCCGGACATCTCGCCGATGCGGCGGTCGCCCAGGCCCTCCAGGCCGACGGTGGCCAGCAGCTCCTCGGCCCGGCCGCGGCGGGGTTTGATGCCCCGGATGTGGTCGGTGACCAGCAGCTGGTCGCGCACGTTCAGCGCGGCGATGAGGTTTGCCTGCTGGAAGATCATGCCGATCTTGTCGCGGCGCACGTCGTTGTCCACGATCTGGCCGTTGAGCTTCGCGGTGCCGGAGTCCGGCTGAATCAGGCCGGCCGCCACGGAGAGCAGGGTGGACTTGCCGGAGCCGGACTCGCCCACGATGAAGGTCATCTCGCCGGGCTTGGCGGTGAACTCCAGGTGGTCCAGCACGGTGCGCATTTCCTGGCCGTCCTTGAATGCGACGGTGACATCGTTGAGTTCGAGCATTATGCGACACCTCCAAGAGCCGCCTGAGGGTTAACTTTCGTGATGGAACGGGTGGCGATCAGGGCGCCGACCATGCCCAGGGCCCAGATGGCCACCGGGGGAGCGACCGCCGTGAGCGCGGTCAGCGAGAACGGCGCGCCGCCCTGCATGAGCAGGCCCAGGCCGAAGGCGGCGACGCCGCCGATGAGCGCGCCGAGCCCCAAAATCACCGCGGCCTGGCCGAGGGCGTCCTTGAGCAGGTACGTGTTGGACGCGCCGATGGCCTTCAGGATGGCCAGGTCGCGGGTGCGCTGCATCGTCCACACGGTGAGGAAGGCGATGATCACCAGCGCGGCGATGGCATAGAGGAAGCCCTGGATGAGCTTCAGCGAGCCCTGCTCCGAGGAGTAGGCCGGCAGGCCGTCGAAGGCCTCCTTCAGGCCCACCCCGCCGTCGACCTCGTGGTCTGCCAGCAGAACTGAGCCGTCGGCGTCGGTGTGCATGGCCGCCTGCCAGAAGCCGGTGGGCACCCACAGGACGGGGGAGTGGGAGAACGCGAGGTCCTCGCCGATCGCGCCGACGGTGATCTCGTTGCCGGCGACGGTCACGGTCTCGCCCTCGCCGACGTCGAGGGAGGGTGCGGCCACGGCTTCGTCGGAAAGCGTCTGGCCCCCTGGAAGTTCGGTGCCCTTAGGCAGCGACAGGATGGCCACGGCCGCGTCCTCGCCGTTGCCCTTGGTCATGAGCATCTGGCTGGCGCCGAGCGGGGTGAGCCCGTCGCGCGCCTCGACGCGGGAGGTGGTGAACGAGATGTCCTCCGGGTCCTGGAAGACCACAGACTTCGGGTCCAGCGCCTCCAGCGCGGACGTGTTCTGCTTGCCCAAGCCGGCGGTCAGGCCAGTGAGCACGACCACCAGCAGCGTAATCAGCGCCACGGTGCCTGCGATCAGCCCGAAGCGCCCCTTGGCTGACGTGATTTCTCTGATTCCTACGAACATGGTGTAAATCCTGCCGTTGACCTGCACCTTGATACATCGCGCTGGCGGTTGAAATCCCGCTCAACCGATCGGTTGATCTACGCTCAGACGCATGTTGTCCACCACCCGCCTGCTCGATTTTCTGCGCGTGAGCCTGCACGTGCTCGTCGCCGTGCTGCTCGCGGTGGGGCTCGTGGGGCAATTGCGTAGCGACGCCCCCGTGACCGCCCTCGCCCTGCCCCTGGCGTTCGCCTGCGTGTACATGGCCGGCACCGTCTGGCACTTCCACGGCAAGGACTACCCGGCGTGGGCGCCCTACGCGTGGCTCGCGGTCGTGGCGGCGCTGTGGGTGGGGCTGGTGCAGATGTCCGAAGAGTTCGTCTGGCTGGAGTTCCCGCTGGTCATGCTGGCCTGCGTGCTGCTGCCCGCGTGGTGGGAGCTCGCGGCCGCGGCGGCGTTTCTGGCCGTGGCGCTTTCCGCCACCGCCCCCGGCGGCGGGCCCGGCGCGGTCATCGGCCCCACCATCGGCACCGTGCTGGCGGTGATCATCGTGCACGCCTACCAGGCGCTGCGCGCGGAGGCGGACCACTACCGGCAGATGGCCGAGGACCTCAAGGCCGCCCAGCGCGAGGCCGCGAAGGCCGAGCACGCGGCGGGCGTGGCGGAGGAGCGGGCGCGTCTGGCGCGCGAGGTGCACGACACCATGGCGCAGGGCTTGAGCTCCATCGTGCTGCTGGGCCGGGCGATGGACAAGCAGCTCGGCGAGGGCGACCCGGCGCGCGAGACGCTGGGCGTGATCCGCTCCACCGCCTCCGACAACCTGGCGGAGGCGCGTCGTTTCGTCGCGGAGAACTCCGCGCAGCCGCAGGCCCCGAAGCGCGAGACGCTGCCGGTGCGCCTTGAGCGCCTGGCGCGTCACGCCCAGGACCGCCAGCGCGCGCTCGGCGAGCAGCTCGGGGTCCGCGTCCAGGCCGTTGACCTGCCGGAACCGTGCGCGTCGGTGGCGGAGCGCGTTGTGCGGGAGGGCCTGAGCAACATCGTGCGCCACGCGGGTGCCTCGTCGGCGGTGGTGACCGTCGATAGGCTTGGTGCGACCGCAACCATCGACGTCTTCGACAACGGCCGCGGCATCACCGGGCCCGAGGGCTACGGCCTGAAAGGCCTGCGCGCCCGCGTCGAGGAGGTCGGCGGCGAGCTTACGGTGGAGGGCAACGTCCTCGCCGCAACCCTGCCTGTGGAGGAGAAATGACGCTGAACGTCATGCTTATCGACGACCATCCGGTCGTCCGCGCCGGCCTGCGCGCCGTCCTCAATTCCTTCGACGGCGTGGAAGTCGTCGCCGAGGCCGCCGACGGCAACGCCGAGGTGCCCGACGGGGTGGACGTGGTGGTCTCCGACATCCAGATGCCCGGCGCGGACGGCATCGCGCTGACGCGCCGCCTGGTCGCCGCCGGCGGGCCGCCGGTGTTGATCCTGACCACCTACGACACCCAGGCGGACGTGGTCGCCGCGGTGGAGGCAGGCGCCATGGGCTACCTGCTCAAGGACGCGCCGGAAGATGAGCTGTACGAAGCGGTGCGGAGCGCGTCGCAAGGCAAAAGGGTGCTCTCCCCGCAGGTGGCCAACGTGCTGGCGGACCGGCTGGTCAACCCGGCCGAGGCGCTGTCCGCGCGCGAGATTGAGCTGCTGCGCGCGGTGCAGACCGGCGCCTCCAACAAGGAAATCGCCCAGCAACTGTTCATCTCGCAGGCGACCGTGAAGACGCACCTGATCCACATTTATTCCAAACTCGGGGTGGACAACCGCACCGCCGCTGTGGAGGAAGCCCGGCAGCGCCGGATCATATAAGCTTGCCACCATGTCATTCATTGAGCTGAACGCGGGCCCCTGGCGCGGGGTCGCATTCCTCAGGGGCCTCGGCGGCCCCGACGACACCCCCGCAGGCTGCAAATCCTTCGCATGGCGGCACGACGGCACCGCGCGCCTCGGCGGCGTGCTCGAGCGCGCGCAGGTGCAGGTGCTTATCGACGCTGAAGCGGTCCCCGACAAGATCCAGCGCGCCCAACCGGACGCGTTTGGCCTGCGCAGCGTGACCACCGAATCCGCGGGCGAGGCCTTCGTCTTCGCCGGGCGCATGTTCGGCCGCACCGGTGCGGTGGAAACCGACGAGCCCTGCGTGGCAGCGCAGCTGACCATCGCGCCGGAGACCGAACTGGCGGTCACGGTCTACGAGGAGTTCGAGTACGCCGTGGTCGCCCCCGACGGGGACATCACCGTGAACAACACCCCGGTGCCGCCGCACTCCGCCGGCATGCTGGACGCCGGCCACCGCACCCTGGGGCTGAAGAACCGCTCCGAGAACATCGCTCACGTGCTCATCCTGGGCGGGCAGCCGGCTTAGCGTTTGCGGCGGGTTTTCGCCGAGAGATTTGCCACACCTTACGCATTCGCCCAGCGGGGTGTGGTTTCGCACTGCATAATCGCAGCGTGCTTTATATTTTCTTTGCCATTCTCGCCGTCATTGCCGTCGGCTACTTCATTGCCAAGAAGGTCCACGCGGCCTCCTCCATTTTCGCTGTCGGCGTGCTGCTGCTGATGATCGCCGCAGCCACCGGGCGCATTGACCACTCCACCGCGGACATCGAGTCCTCCGGCAACGCGTTCTACGACGAGCTGCTGATCATCGAGTCCCTGTTCAAGTCCCGCTTCGCCGGCACCGGCATGGCGATCATGGTGCTGTTCGGCTTCGTCGGCTACATGCGCCACATCGGCGCCGACGCCAAGACGGTGGTGGCGCTGTCCAGCCCGCTGCGCCGCTTCCACGGCTCCTACTGGCTCGTGCCCATCGGGTTTGCCGTCGCTACGCTGTTGTCCTTCGTCGTGCCTTCTGCCAGTGCGTTGTCGCTGCTGCTCGTGGCCACGCTGATGCCGGCGCTGATCGCCGCGGGGCTGACGCCGCTGACCGTCGGCGCGATCGTGGCCACCGCCTCCACCATCGCGCCGTCGCCGCTGGAGGCCGGCCTGATCCAGGGCGCGGAGCTGACCGGCATGACCGTCACCGAGTTCACCTTCGGCAACGTGGCCAAAGCCACCATCCCCGCGCTGGTGGTCATCGCGTTTGTGCACATGTGGTGGCAGCGCCACTGCGACAAGAAAGACCTGGTCAAGTCCGGTGCCGGCGCGTCGGACGCCGAGCTTGAGGCGGCCAAGGACAGCGAGTCCGAGCGCCGCATCCGCGAAGCCGTCGAGCGCGCCGAGGGCCTGCCCGGCTTCTACGCCATCCTGCCGCTTCTGCCGCTGCTGTTGATCATCGTCTCCGCCGCCCTGAACCGCCTGGGCGTGGTTTCCTTCGAGGCCGGCATCCTGCCGGTGACCGTGGTCTCGCTGATGGTGACCATGATCATCGAGGCCATCCGCCTGCGCGACGTCAACTACGCCACCGACTCCCTGCAGGAGTTCTTCAAGGGCCTGGGCGAGGGTGCCGCCGGCGTGGTCTCCCTGATCGTCGCCGCCGCCATCCTGGTGGAGGGCATCACGCAGATGGGCGTGATCGAGGCCCTGACCAACCTGGCCCAGGCCTCCTCCGGCGCCGCCGTGCTGATGGTGCTGGTGTTCGTGCTCGCCACCGCCGCGATGGCGCTGCTCACCGGCTCCGGCGTGGCGCCCTACTTCGCGTTCTCCGAGATGGTGCCCGGCATCGCCGCCGATTCCGCCGTGTCCGCCCCGCAGATGCTCACCTCCATATGGGCCGCCTCCAACACCATGCGCCAGGCCTCCCCGGTTAACGCGGCGGTGCTCATCGTCGCCGGTGCGCTGCAGGTCAACCCGATCGATGTGGTCCGCCGCACCGCCGTGCCGCTGACCGCGGGCGCGGTGACTGCCGTCGTGTGTGCCTTCCTGTTCGTGGTTTAGGCCGTAAGGTTGCCGGTATGACCGTTTCAGTGCTCATGATCGTGGAAGGCACCTCGCCCGAAATTTCCCGCTGCGTCAACGTCGAGGAAACGATGACGCTCGGCGAACTCTCCCAGATCATCGACGCATCCCTCGGTTTCACCGGCGCCGCCACCCACCTCTACGTCAGCCAGGAGGGCACGCAGCGCTCCGTCTTTACTGCCGTGCCCGGCCCCGGCGAGCACCAGGAAAACGAGCTCACAGTCGCCGAGATGCGGCCCATGACCTACGTCTACGACCCAGCCGCCAACTGGAACATCCACGTCGAGGTCCTCGGCCCCTCCAACATCGAGGGGCCTACGCCCATGCTTATCGACGCCGCCGGGCCCGACGTCGTCGAAGCCTGCTCGGGACCAGAGCTGATGACCACCTTCCGCAACCAAGCCCGCCTGCTGGCCGCCGGCATCGAGCCGGACTTAGAGACCATCACCCTGATGTTCTCCTACCTGCCCGTCATGCCGCCGGAGCGGATGCTCGACCGCATGACGCAGGCCGACCCGGTGTCCGTGGCCACCCGCATCGGCAACGTCGCCGAGGAGATGTTCTTCGACGAGGTCGCCGCCGCCGACGAGCACGGCGACGGCCCCGGCCTGGCCCAGCACTTCGACGACTTCCTCCAGTCCCGCCCCGACCTGCTCCAGATCATCGACATGGACCCGCACCCGGAGCGCAACCCCACCATGATCAACGCCGTGACCGAGTTCTTCGGCGACATGCTTGGCGGGCCGGACGGGGTAGAGGTGCCGGGCTCCTTCGACGATTTGCCCCCGCTCACCCTCACCGGTGTAGTCGAGCAGCTCGTGGAGCTGTTCGCCGACGGCGTCACGCTGAAAAGGGGACTCCTGCCGCTTGAGACTGCGCGCGGGATCGTCGCGATCACCGAGCTACGGGACCCCGACGAGGTCTCGGACGTGCTCGTGGAATCCGGGCTGCTGAAAAAGCGCAAGGGCGTCATCACCCTCACCAAGGCGGGCGAACAGTTCCTGGCTGACGATTCCACCCACAGGTTCTACGTCGAGCACTCGCTCCGCCTGTTCGAAGCACTGGTGGGGTGGGAGCTTTGGGAAGCCACCATCGAATGGTTCATCGGCGACGGCGGCGCCACGCCACCCGAGTCAATGGACTTCCTCATCCCCTGGCTCTACGCCTTCAACGTCGTGGAGGAAACCTCCCCCGGACACTCCCACCTTTCCGACCAGGGCCGCGCGATGATGCGCGTCCACCGCAATAACTACCAGCAGACAAAACGCTTCCGTAACGGCTAACCGCGCGGCCCGCCCCTCACCCCACCACCAGGTACAGCCCCAGCCCGCCGGTGCCGAGCATCATCGCGGTCAGCAAAAACACGGCGGCGGCGTTGGGGGCGCTGCGCTCGTCGGCAAGCGCGGAGGCTTCGAAGCGGTACGCGCGCCGGTTCAGCGCCACGATCACCAGCGCGCCTGCCGCCAGCACCATCGACGCCGCCACGATCAGCGCCGGGTACGCACCTGCCCACCGCAGAAGCGTGGCCGCGCAGACGAGCATGGCCAGCGCGGTGCGCGTCCAGCTCATGGCGGTGCGCTCCGGCTGCAGGCCGGGGTCGGTGACGGCGATCATGCGAGCAGGCTCACCGCCACAACCATCGCCGCGACGAACACCACCACGCACAACACGGGGATGATGGCGGGGGCGGGCAGGGGCTCGTCGTGACGCAAGGCCCGCTCAATGCGCACCCACCGCACCGCCGCACCTGCGGAAATGGCCATGGCGATCAGAATGACCGCAGCGGCCGCGACCTTGCGCACGCCGGGTTCGATGCCGGGCAGCTCAAACGCCTCGAGCGCGATCCCGCCCGCGAGAAACGCCAGCGCGGTGCGGGTCCAGGCGAGGAAGGTGCGCTCGTTGGCCAGGGTGAAGCGCGGGTCGGGCTCCCCGCCGTCGGGGAAGACCCGCCTGGTAAACCATCCGCGCTCACTCATGCGCTCAACCCTAGCGCCGCCCACACAACCAGCACGACCGCACCGGCCGCGGCGATGCACCACAGCACCGTTGCGCGATTGCCTCTCGACGTCCCTCCGGCCGCCCCCGCCCCCAGCCACGCACCCACGACGTTGCAGAGCACGTCGTCAGTGTCGCTGTAGCCCCACGAGAACACGTACTGGGCAACCTCGATGCCGAGGCTGCACACCAGGCCGAACAGTACCGCCCGCCCCACCGACCCCCGGTACGCGACGAAGCCGACCGGCAGAAACAGCGCAATGTTGCCGAACAGGTTCAACCACGGGCCCCACCACACGCGCGCGTACTCGAAGGTCTCCAGCGGGTTCAGGCGGATCTGGCTGACCTGGTGCGACTCCGCCGACCACAACCCTGGGATGGACACGAACGCCTTGCCCACCGTGAACGCGAGCACGACCAGCGCGGTCACCACCGCCGCGACGTGGGTAGCGGCGTCGTTGGTTTTGCTCGTTGATTTCACCCGGCCCACCGTAGGCGCAGATTCTGCTTGCGGCTTGGATGGTGCATATGAAGTGGATAACCGTGGGGTTGCACTTCCCGCCGGCCCGCAGTTACAGTTATTACAGATGAACGATGGAAGGAGGACCCCATGTCCAACGCACTGCTTGGTCAGTTGGAGGGGAATTCGCTCAGCGAGGCGGAACTTGAGCGTCTGCGCGAATTCATACGCAAGGAACAAGATTCCCCGCTGGGTGTCCTTCTTCAGCGGGTCGCGGAGGCAAACGAAGACGGCATCACCGTGAACTTGCTTGCCGACGATGCGGAGCTCTCCCCGAACCAGGCTGCAAAGCTCATGAAAATGAGCCGCCCGCACCTGCTAAAGTTTATGAGGGACGGTGACCTTCCCTTCCACCTCGTGGGCAGCCACCAGCGCCTAAAGATGTCCGATCTCCGCGATTTCATGGCGACTCGTGAGGCTGGGGCGGAGTTCGTCGCCAACGCGTTGCACGACACCCATGATTCTGCGCATTCCAAATACTCGGGCGATGCCCTGTCGGAGCTGGAGGACCTCTAGGTGTACTGACCGAAGACGTTGGTCGAAAACTGGCGGCCTTGGGTGCGTTGGGTCTCAGGTCTAGTCTTCTAGCAGTGCCACCGGAGCGGGAACACCGCTGCGCCTGTCAACCAGTCAAGGCAGTCTTCGCGTTTGCAGCAGTTCGAAGACGGTTCGGGCGAAGTGTCAGACGGAGCTGATAAGCATGGCTCGTCCGGGACGCTCTGGCCGCAGGGAAAGGAAGGCGCTCGGGAATCATGGCTAAGTCCGTCTTCTACTCGTTCCACTATCTCCGCGACGTTCACCGCGTCCAGTTGGTGCGCAACATCAACGCCTTGGAGGGGCAGCCACTGCTGAACGCTCAGGGATGGGAATCAGTTCGCCGTCAGGGCGATCAGGCGATCAAGAACTGGATCCAGAAGGAGATGGCATACAAGAAGGCAGTGATCGTGCTCATCGGTCAAGAGACAGCCAGTCGCCCCTGGGTCAAGTACGAGATCAAGAAGGCATGGGCCGACAGGAAACCCCTTCTTGGCGTCCATATCCACGGACTGTCCTCGATGGGAAGCGTGGATTCCCTGGGGCGGAGTCCCTTCAATCCCGCTGCTGGCATCCCGGTCTTCGATCCGACCGTCCTGAGTTGGACCGGTGGCATCGATTCGAAGGCCACGTACGGCAAGTTGGTCGACAACTTGGAACGGTGGTCTGCGCAGGGGGTTGTGCGGCCATGATCGACGTTCAAGAGTGTCCCTTCTGCGAGATCGTGCAGCGGGAGGATCCGGATGCGCGGGAGGTGTATCGAGACGAACACGTAGTTGCCTTCTTCCCGCTGGAGCCTGCCACACTGGGGCACACCTTGGTGGTTCCCCGGCACCATATCTCGGACATCTGGAGTCTCGACGACGAGCTCGCGCGGCACCTAGGCGTTGCGACCACCCGATTGTCTCAAGTGGTCAAGCACGTGCTGCGTCCTGAGGGCCTCAACGTCATCCAGTCGAATGGGAGAGCTGCCACGCAAACTGTGTTCCACCTCCACGTTCACATCGTCCCTCGATGGAGCAACGACTCCGTTGGTCGCATCTGGCCGCCAATAACGAACTACACCGAGGAGCAGAAGGACGCTGCATGGGAGAAGCTGCGAATCGCTTGTCGACAGGTGCCGCCCTCATGACGGCCGCCGAAGGTGGTTCTGCGAAGGCCGAGGACGTGCGCAAGCACCTCGACTTCATCCAGGCGGTGGTCACCAGGATGTCAGCCGCCTCCGCGAATGCCAAGGCGTGGCTTCTCCCTATTGTGACTGCGACATATGGCTACGCGTTGACTCAACATGCAGGAACTGTCGCGCTCTTGGGGGTATTGGCGGCTGGACTATTCGGCTTCCTCGACGCGAACTACCTCCGGCAGGAGCAGGCGTATCGCGCGCTCTACGACGCGGTGGCAAATGGAACTCGCGATGTACCGCTCTTCTCCTTGGATGTTGCGCACGCTTCCGATCCGACTCCTGAGCCCGTTACCCGATGGGAACGCACCTTGGCGCGGCTCCACTGCTGGATCCCTCGCGGGCGCGTGTGGGCTTCATGGTCGATTGCACCCTTCTACGGGGTCCTTCTCCTGGTCGGCATGGCGATCTTCATGGCTGCCTAGCAGTTGACTTGGCCTCAATGCCCGTCAATCGTGAGAAGGGTGGCTGGTTGCCGCAGGCGGTGTGGGGGCGGTGGTGGTTGTAGTAGTGGAGCCAGCCGTCGAGCTCTCCGCGGCGCTCGGCCTCGGAGGTGTAGCAGCGTGCGTAGGCCCAGCCATCGGCCAGGGTGCGGTGGAAGCGTTCGATCTTCCCGTTGGTCTGGGGTCTGTAGGGCCGGGTCCGCTTGTGTTTGATGTTCTTCACCAGCCCAACCCGGTCAGCGTGTCGCAACCCGGCTACCACACTTGGTGAGGAAGAGCTGCTAATGTGGTTCGGCGATGGCCCGAGCACGTCCTTGTTCCTAACCGTCGTGCGCTGGGGTCCGCGTGGACCGCTCGGCCAGCGTCCATCCAGTCAGGAGGCAGTCAGCAGATGTTCGACGACAACGGCTCATTCCTACTCGCCATGTTCGAGTTCTTCATCTTCTTCGCATGGTTCATGTCCCTGTGGTGGATCTTCGGAGATCTCTTCCGCAGCAAGGACCTCGGCGGCTTCGCGAAGGCGCTGTGGGTGGTGTTCGTCATCGTGCTGCCGTTCATCGGAATGCTCGCGTACCTGCTTGTTCGAGGTCGGGGGATGACCGACCGCGCGGTCGAGGCGCGCCAGGAGCTCCAGCAGCGGCAGGATGAGTACATCAAGTCCGTCGCCGGCGGCTCCGCCGGATCGAGCCCGACCGATGAGATCGCCTCGGCGAAGGCCCTTCTCGACTCGGGAGCGATTACCCAGCAGGAGTTCGACCAGATCAAGGCAAGGGCGCTCTCCTCGGTCTGACCCTGGTCCGCTCCCTCGCCAGCCGCAGCGTCGCGGTCCGAGGGCGACCATCCGGCGCGGCCTTGTCGCGGGGCGAATTCGCGGTTCGCCGGACGCTGGCCAGCTTGGCTCCTAGGCTCCGGGTGCCGCGCCGCCATCGAGGGGGCGCCACCTGACCTTGGGGGTCACTCGATGGCTCTGGTTGTGCACCGGTTCACAGCGTAAGGTCGCGCCCGCCACCCGCGGCGCCGCTTGGTCCAAGTGTGCCGGCCCGCCGCATACCTTGCAATGCAGCTTTCACTTCCGAGTGGAAGTGGTCGTGGATTGCCACATAGACAAGCCAGGCATACTCGCCTCCCGCGTGCACTACAGCGCCGCGCCAGCTGGCCGCGCCGTGTCGCGCGACTCGAAGATGGGATCCGCGAAACTGCGGTGCCGTTCGAAGACGCCCTGGTCGAATCTCTTCTGAATGTAGGTGGCTAATGCGAGCTCCTCTTGGGCGTGTGAAACCGCCTCCCGCAGGTAGTTGACCTGCGTATCTGGATCGTCGACTCGCGTTGCACATCGGTACGCCGCGGCAGTTCGCGGGGGAAGTTTGTCAGATCCGTTGAGCGTCTTCAGCACCCTAGTCGTCGGCCGCACGGAAACCATGACACCAGATTAAACTGTCCGCAGACATCAGCCTGTGCGCCTATGCTGGCGGCCATGAATCGCAGCTTGATTGTCACTGAAAATGGACCGGAGATCATAGAGCCGCAAGCGGCGTTCGCGGGTGAGGGCGACACCCTGATCAACGTGAGCCACTCGTCGGTGAACTACAAGGACGCGATGGCGCTGTCCGGCAACCGCGGCATCCTGCGCGAACTGCCGACGGTGCCGGGCATCGACGCGGTGGGCACCCTCGAGGACGGCACGCTGGTCACCGTCAACGGCCGCGGCATCGGTGAGCGCCGCCACGGCGGCTACACCCCGCAGATGCGTATCGACGCTAAAGACATCACCCGCGTGCCCGAGCGCTTCTCCGCGTTCGAGGCGGCCGCGATCGGCACCGCGGGCTACACCGCAGCACTTTCGGTCGCAGGTCTGGAGCGCGTCGCGCTTTCGCCTCTCGACGGCCCCGTGCTCGTCACCGGCGCCACCGGCGGCGTCGGATCTATCGCGGTGCAGCTCCTGGCGGCGCGGGGGTATGAGGTGTGGGCGTTGACGGGGCGCGTCGATAAGCATGGCGCCTGGCTGAAGGAGCTCGGCGCCGCTGAGGTTGTGGACCGCGCCGAGTTCGCCGAGGCCGGCAAGCCGCTGCAGAAGGCTCGCCTGGCCGGCGTGGTGGACACCGTCGGCTCCACCGTTTTGGCCAACGCGCTGTCGCAGCTGCAGTGGGGCGGCGTGGCCACCGCCTGCGGCATGGCCGCCGGCAACGACCTGCCCGCCAGCGTCCTGCCGTTCATCCTGCGCGGGGTGCAGCTGGTGGGCATCAACTCCGTCGACGCGCCGAACAAGCTTCGCGACGAGGCGTGGTCGCTCCTCGACGAATCCGTAGACACCAACGCCATCCGCACCGAAGAAGTCGGATTGGACGGCGTTGAAGAAGTTGGGCGTTCGCTGCTCGATGGTGGGTGGAGCGGACGCGCCGTCGTTACGCTGTAGCTTCCTTGGGCACCGGACCGCCGGAGATCTGGCGGTACGCGTGCGCCGCGGCGAGCATGGTGCCGGGCATCGTGACAATCAGGCCGACGAAGAACAGCGCCGCACCAACGATGTTGATCAACCCGGCGAGCACCACGAAGCCCAGGATCTTCAGGTAATTCGACGCGCCAGCCTTGAAACCGGCGGAAATAGCGTTGCCGAACGAGCCGTTATTATCCGCCGCGTACCACGCCTGGAACATGAAAAACGGCATGACCAGCAGGCCAATCACACCCATGACAGCCAATGCGCCCAGAATCGGACGCAACAGGTTCCACATCTCCTCCGGGGTGAGGTTTTCCGGGTTATCCGGCAGCGTGGTCGGATCGATGGTGGTCAGCGCGCCGAACGCGAGCACCATGAGCAGGATCATGGAGACAATAAAGGCCAGCACGCCGAGCAGCGCCGTCACGCCCAGCGTCTTGCCGTACGCCGGCGCCTTCGCGTCGTTGTACGTGAACTGCTTCACCAACGTCTGCTGCAACGCCACGCCAACCATCCACGGCGCGAGCAGCAGCATGCCGATCGAGCCGATGGCTGCACCCGGGCCCGGCAAAAACAGGCCCAGCACCGCGAGCACCGTGTAGGCCACGCCCAGCGGGATCCACAGCTTGGCGTTGGCGAACAGCGCCTTGCCGCCCCAGCTCAGCGCCTCCATGACCTCGAGCTTGCCGGTGCCCTTCACGTGGAACCAGCCGTTCGACGCCGGGTCGTTGATCGGGTGCGGGGACACGCCGTCGCCGGGGGCGTTGTCAGTGAGCTGCTGGCCGTGGAAGCGCAACGCGGAGGCGCCGGCCATCGACGCCGCCGAGTTCACCTCGAACGCGTCGTAGGTGCTTTCGGTGTTCGGGCTGCTGTAGGCCGGGTAGTCGCCGGCCCGGTCGCCGGTGCCGCCGGTGCCGTTTTCCGGGTGGCTGCCTTCCGGGTGCTCCGGGTACGGCTCGTACCCGCCGCCGTTATAAGGGGTGGACATGTGTTTATCCTTCGTGTTGGTGGGTTCCGTTCACTTGGGACTTTATCAGTCACACCAGTCACAGACCCGGGCGGCAGGCGGGGTTGGGCCTGTCTCTTATACACATCTCCGAGCCCACGAGACTCC
>ERZ1031176.34-NODE-34-length-29041-cov-43.466053_pt1 | contig 29041 bp, 25 predicted proteins | sample MGYA00518586_ERZ1031176 | MGnify/ENA primary metagenome ERZ1031176 (study PRJEB33718, sample SAMN03159775) | human skin metagenome | collected 2014-05-20 | study: EMG produced TPA metagenomics assembly of the PRJNA266117 data set (Human skin bacterial metagenome... | reverse complement strand
GAGATGCTCAGGAGTCTCGTGGGCTCGGAGATGTGTATAAGAGACAGAGGGAGAGACGCGGGTGGGGGCGTCGTCGCCGGGGAAAAGGCGCTGGTGGGCCGCGCCACCCGCGCCACCCGCGCCACCAGCGCCACCAGCGCCACCACTACCGCCAACTCCCGCGGCCAGTCCGAAGTTGGTCGGGTGCTCGGCGGCACGGTGCGCGGCGGAGTTGCGCGGCGCCGGCACGGTGTAGGACGGAAGCCGCAGCTCGCTGGCCACATCGTCCAACGCCGCCAAAAACTCTGCGGCGTCGTGGAACCTGTCGTGCGGGTTGCGGGCGGTGGCGGTGGCCACGAGCTCGTCGAAAAGCTTGGGCACCCCCGCGATCAGCGAGGACGGCGCGGGCACATCGGAGCGCAGCCGCGCGTACGCGTGGGCCAAGGGGGTCTCGCCGCTGAAGGGGGTGCGGCCGGTGAGCAGCTCGAAGAGCACGATGCCGGCGGAGTAGACGTCGGAGGCCGCCGTTAGCGCCCCGCCGTCGACTTGCTCAGGCGAGAGGTAGGCGACGGTGCCGACGATCTGGTCGGTGGATTGGGTGGTTTCGGCGGCGGCGCGCACGAGGCCGAAGTCGGAGAGTTTGACGCGGCTGGAGGCGTCGATGAGCACGTTGTCGGGTTTGATGTCGCGGTGCACCATGCCCTTCGCGTGCGCGACCGAAAGCCCGGTGAGCATGCCGCGCATCACGGCCGCGGCGGCGTGCGGGGGCATGGGGCCGCGCTCTGCCAGCAGCTCGCGCAGGGTGCCGCCGGTGATCAGCTCCATGATCAAAAATACTTCGCCGCCGGATGCGGAGAAGTCGTACACGTTGACCAGGTTCGGGTGGCTGAGCTGCGCCATTGCGCGGGCTTCGCGGCGGAATCGCTCGCGGAACACTTCGTCGTGCACGTACTGCTCGTGCATGACTTTCGCGGCCACTTCGCGCCCGAGTCGCGCGTCGACGCAGCGGTAGACCGTGGCCATGCCGCCGCGGGCGATTGGGCGGTCGACAACGTAACGCCCGTCCAGTGTCGTGCCTGCGCGCAAGGTTGCCATGTGCACCAGAGTAGAATCGCCGACCGTGAGCGCACAAACGAATCTTGAGCAATTGCTTATCGACGAAACCCTGCTGCCGTTCCCGGATGTCGCCGAGAAGCTGGGCGTGCCGGTGACCAAGGTGCATGACTACATCGGCGCGAAGAAGCTGGTGCACTACGTCAAGAACGGCAAGAAGGTTGTGCCGGCGAGCCTGCTCGGCGAGGACGGCTTGAGCAAATTCGTCTCCGGCGCGATCACCGTGCTTTTCGACGGCGGCTACGACGCCGACGAGATCCTGGCGTTCCTGTTTACGCCGGATGAGTCTCTGCCGGGGCGTCCTGTGGACGCGCTGCACGGCCAAAAGGCGCGCGAAGTGATCCGCCGCGCGCAGGCGATGGCGTTCTAGCCGGATCCCTAAACAGCCACTCCACCGCCACGACGGCGGCGATCGCGGCAAAGGCGAGGAACCACATGTCGTAGAGGCGGTGGTTGCCGCTGCCCTTGAACGCCAGCGCCACGACTATGGACGCCCCCACGGTCACCCGCACCACCCAAGCCGGCGGCTTAAACGTGCCTGCCAGCGAGATGACGGAGGCGTAGTACCAGGGCAGCGTCACCGCGTTTGCGGCAAACGCCACGGTGTATGCGGCGGTGGTGCCGGCGACGGCGCGGCGCTCGTAGGCCTCGCCGCGGCGGGGGCGGAAAATCCACCACACCACCGCCAGGCCAACCAGCATGAGCACGGAAAAGACGGTGCGGGTCCAGCCGAGGGCGGTGTTGTAGCGGAACGTGTCGTCGAAAAGCTGGAGCACCGGCGTGATCAGTTCGGCGGCGAGGGTGGGGCCGGCGAGCGGGTTGATCACCTTCGAGTTGCCGGTGATCTCTTCGAGCCACCCCCAGGTGGTGCCAGATGCCCACGTGACCAGCTGGATCACCGCGACGTTGACGGCGAGCGCCCACGCCCCGCCGGCCACGAGCATGCCGGCGGCGCCAAGCGTGGTGGTGCTGCGCCGCTGGACCATCAGCCACACCACGAACGGCAGCGCCACCGCGGCGGTGGCTTTCAGCGACACCGCCAGCGCGATCAGCGCGATGCCGGGGGTGCACCAGCGGCTGCGCAGGCACGACAGAAGGCCCACGCTGACCAGACCGACCATGACGGCCTCGTTGTGCATGCCGCCGATGAGGTGCAGCAGCATCACCGGGTTGGCCGCGCCCAGCCACAGGGCGAGGGCAGGGTCGCCGCCGATCTGCTTCGCTATCCGCGGCAGCGCCCACACGATCAGCGCGAACCCGGCCAGCGAAATCAGCCGGTAGACCACCAGGCCAGCTGTGACGTTCTCGCCGACCAGCCACGTCACCGCCTTGCCCACGCCGAGGTGCAAAGGACCGTACGGCGTGGTGGTGTTACGCCAGTCGTGGGAGACCTCCCACAGGTACGGCCCCGGGTTGACGGCGGCGCCTTCGGAGTAGGGGTCGAAGCCGTCGCGAAGCATCGCGCCTTGCATGAGGTAGGAGTACACGTCGCGCGACAGGATCGGCGCGGACAGCGCGAGAACGCCCGCCCACCAGCACACGCTGCGGCGCACCTGCGCCAGGCCGGGCCGGGTTTTCCACAGCAGCACCCACGCCACCACCAGGCCGAGAATGCCGGCGGTGAGCAGCACGTCCATCAGCGCGCGGCCGTGCCCGTAGGACAGGTGCTCCAGGCCCACCGCGCGCAGCAGGCCGCCGCGGTAGCGGGTCGCGCCGGCGCCGAACGAGCCCACGGCGATCAGCGCGCAGGCGGCAACGCCCAAATGTTGCGGGCGCATCACATCCGCCGGTCGGTGGCCTTGTGCGCGAGCACGGTGAGCGCTTCCACAGCGTTGTCGTCGATGCCGGCGCCGTCCAAAAAGCCCAGGCCGGAGGCGGTGAGCTCCTCGATGCGCGCCTCCACCGCGTCTTCCGCGCCGCTGGAGCGGATGAGCGCTGCTAATCGACGCAGCTCCGCCTCGTCCTCCGTCTTCCCAATCCCGTCACGTAGCTCTTGCGCGGCGGCCGGGTCCGCCTGGTCCAGCAGCTCGAGGGCGGTGGCGAACAGTTCCGTGCGCTTGCCTTCGCGGATGTCGTCGCCGGCCGGCTTGCCGGTCACCGCCGGGTCGCCGAACACGCCGAGCAGGTCGTCGCGGAGCTGGAACGCGATGCCGATGTCGCGGCCGTAACCACGGAAGGCGTCGATAAGCGAATCGCCCGCACCCGCAAGCGCCGCGCCCAGGTGGAGGGGGCGCTCGATGGTGTACGCCGCTGTCTTGTAGCGGTTGACGCGGTTGGCCATCTCCACGGATTCGCTGCCGAGGCTCTCCAGCATCATGTCCAGCAGCTGGCCGCCGATGACCTCGGTGCGCATGCCCACCCACGGCTCCGCGGCGCGCGCCAGTGCCTCCTGGGAGACGCCGGAGTAGCGCCACATGTCCTCGGCCCAGGCAAGCGCGAGGTCGCCGAGCAGAATCGCGGCGTTGGTGCCGTACTCCTCCGCGGAGCCGAGCAGGCCCTCGCTGCGGTGCTCCGCCTCGAGCGCGCGGTGCACCGTGGGGTTGCCGCGCCGGGTGTCGGAGGCGTCGATGATGTCGTCGTGCACCAGCGCGCACGCCTGGATCAGCTCCAGCGAACTCACCGCGCGGAGCACGGCCTCGGGGTCCTCGGTGCCGTCAAGCCCGCCCGCGCCGACGAAGCCGGCCCATCCGTACGTGGGGCGCACGCGCTTGCCGCCGCCGAGGACAAAGCGCCGCAGGTGGCCCACGGCGTGGGCGACAGGCTCACCAATGGTTTCGACAGCTATCGCGCGCTCGTCAAAAAACGCTGCAAGATGCTGTTCTACCTGTGCCGGTACGTCCTCGAGCCCAAGATTTTTCACGCCCACGCTCCTCGTGCCTGAAATTCATGCTTTCCCTGCAAACCCTACCCAGTGCGGTTTTGCAGATCGAGGGCGAGGATGGCGAAGGGCCGTTTATCTCCCTCATAGAGGAAATTGCGCGCCACGTCCGTGAAACCGAACTTTCGGTAGAGTCCGAACGCGTTGTTCGCCTCGCCCGCAACCTCCGGAGTGGACAGCAGCGCCCAGCGCGTCGGGGCTTCCCGCAGCAGCTCCGTGAGCAGGCGGGAGCCCAGACCATTGCCTTGCAGGGCGGGGGAGACGTGCACCTCCGCGACCTCGAAGTAGCTGCGCAGCATGTCCCGGTCCTGATCCGTGATCCCGCCGTTCGCCTCCATCGCGCGCACGAGTTGGCGGTCCCACCAGCGCTCCCGGGTGCCGATGAAGCCGTAGGCGATGCCCACGACCTGGCCGCCCTCGATCGCCGCGATCGCAGTGAAACCGGGGGAGCGCACCTCGCCTTTCCACACCTGAATGCGTTGGCGGCGCATGGACCGCGGGTACCCCATGGCCTCGATATAGATGTCAACGAGCGTGGGGGCGAGCATCAGGAACTCGGCTGCCGTGAGGCGCTGGATGGTTGCAGTCACCCCTCTATGGAAGCACTTGCGGGTGCGGGGCGTGGTAAGAACCCAAACATTGGTTCGAACACACGTTCGTTTGAGGGGCCGGTGGTGTCGAACGGGTGTTTTAGGGTGAGCCCATCACTTAAACAAAAGCAATGTTTACGCAGGAGGAAGCGATGATGGGAAGCGTAGTTTCGGCAACAACCGGTGCGGTGTACGGGCGGGGCGCGCGTATCAGCAAGGCGGACCAGTTCCTGGCCGCGGCCGAGGAGCTGATTGGACTGGCGCACGATGATTTTGAGGCTGGCAGGCACGACGTGGCGATGGAAAACGCCTACCGTGCGGCGCTTCGGGTCGCCGGGGCGCGGAACGCGGGCTCGCCGGTCGTGCGCAAGCGCAAGCGGCTGCCCACGAACGCGTGGGACAAGCTCGCGCTCACGGGCGACGATGGGACGCATTGGGCGGCCGTGTTCAAGCGCTATTCGGCGCAACGCGGCAGGGTGGCGTCCGGCATTGAAACGGATCCGGGCGCGGCCGTCGTGCACCGCTTACTTGCGGATGCGGAGGAGTTCTACCTGTCCACCCGTGCAGGGGAGGTGCCGATGGCCGCCTAGCGGGACGAAAGTGGGACACGGGAACAATCTGCGTACCATGGCCGTTAATCGGATATTGTCAGTCCGCCATCGGTATCTGGAGAGTGAGCAGTGTCTCTATCTGAGCAGGAAATGCGGGCGTTGCGCGAAATTGAGCAGTCGCTCTTCGCGGACGACCCGAAATTCGGTAGCAGTGTCGTGACTGAATCTGGCTTCGGTTCCGCGCCCAAGACGGGGCGATTGACCATGCGCAGCGTCGCGCTGATCGTCCTGGGGCTCGTGCTGCTGCTCGGCGGCGTGGCACTGGCGAGCTTGAGCATTTGGACGATTGTGCTGAGCATCATCGGCTTCGCAGTCATGCTCTTCGGCGGCATCATGGCCCTGCGCACCCCGTCGAACCAGTCGTCCCCGTCCGCGCGCGCGTCCAGGCAGGCAAAGCCCCGCACCCAGCGCAGCGCCAGCATGGAGGAAAGCTTTCGTCGGCGTTTTGAGGACCGTCAGTAATATTTAGCGGCATCTGCGGCAGCGCCTTCCCGGCATAGCGGGAGGGCGCTTTTTCGTGCCCGCCCCAAATCCCCCACTTCTCCCCACCTGTGCCCCAAAAGCGCCCAAACTTGGGTGCAGACGTTCCACTCGGGACGAAAGCCATGGGGTTAGAGGGGGAGAAAGTGGCGTGTGTGAGCCGTGGTTCGAGACTTTGCGGGTAAACTCCCCACGGCGAAATAGCGGCTTTGAGCTGTGAAAACGCGACACGCCAGAACAAAAAACCGCCGAGGTGTGGCGTTTGTGGGGGAAAGTGGGTTAAAGTGGGGCCCAGCGGAGTGACGTGGCGCGCATCTTGACTACGTGCGCGGTGCGGAACGAAGCCGAGAAAATTTCACAGCCAACGTCAGAAAGTGAAGGAAGGTAGGTCGCCGGATGTTTCTGGGAACCTACACTCCCAAGCTCGACGACAAAGGTCGCCTGACGCTCCCCGCGAAGTTCCGTGAGGATCTTGCGGACGGGTTGATGGTGACCAAGGGGCAGGACCACTCGCTTGCGGTGTACCCGCGCGACGAGTTTGCCGCCCGCGCCCGCAAGGCCGCAGCGGCATCCCGCACAAACCCCAAGGCGCGCGCGTTTATCCGCAACCTGGCTGCCAGCGCGGATGAGCAAACGCTCGACGGGTCTGGGCGAATCACCCTGTCCCCGGCGCACCGGGAGTACGCAAGCCTTTCCAAGGAGTGCGTGGTCATCGGGTCGGTGGATTTTCTCGAGATCTGGGACCTCGAGTCCTGGAATAAGTATCAAGAAGAGACTGAAGCTGCGTTCTCCGCGGCGGATGACGACGACATTCTCTCCGGTCTGCTGTAGGGCTGACTACCCGGCAGCAGGCATCGACTACGGAGAGCGTGTACGGACTCTGTCCGGGGCGTGAAGCGTTCTGGTGTACTTCCCCGACATCAGAACAGCCGCCCCGGGCAGGGCTCTATGCGCTCCCCGCGCTGACATCGCTGACACACCGCACGAGCTTGGGACACTAAAGGGACACGGAGGGCATGGCATGGCGAACTTCACGCTCGCTGACGACCCGCACGGTCACGTCCCCGTCATGCGCGACCGCATGGCTGAACTGCTCGCGCCCAGCGTCGAAAAGTTCGGGGCAAATGCGGTGCTTATCGACGGCACGCTCGGCGCCGGCGGCCACACAGAGCACTTCCTCAACGTCTTTCCCAACGCACGCGTGATCGGCGTGGACCGGGACCCGAACGCGCTGCGTCAGGCGTCGGAACGCTTGGCGCCTTTCGGCGACCGCTTCACCGCGGTGCAGTGCCGCTTCGACCACGTCGACGAGGCGGTGGCGGACAACGCCGGCGACATCTTCGACACGGCCCGCGAGCACGGCATCGCGGGCGCGCTGTTCGACCTCGGCGTGTCGTCCATGCAGCTGGACCAGGAAGAGCGCGGCTTTTCCTACCGCGGCGACGCCCCGCTGGACATGCGCATGGATCAGACCCAAGGCATCACCGCGGCCGAGGTGCTCAACACCTACAGCCACGGCGACCTCGCCCGGATTTTGAAGACCTACGGCGACGAGCGTTTCGCCGGCAAGATCGCCTCCGCCGTGATCGCGGAGCGCGAGCGCGAGCCCTTCGACCGCGCCGCGCGTCTGGTGGAGCTGCTCTACGCCACCATCCCGGCGGCGACCCGCCGCACCGGCGGGCACCCCGCGAAGCGCACGTTCCAGGCGCTGCGCATCGAGGTCAACCGCGAGCTCGAGGCGGTGGAAAACGTCGTGCCCGTGATCACCGACCTGCTCGGTGTCGGCGGGCGCGCGGTGTTCATGAGCTACCAGTCCCTGGAAGACAAGATCGTCAAAGCCGCGTTCAACGAGCTCACCACCTCCAAGACCCCGGTTGGCCTGCCGATGGACTTGCCGGGCACCGAGCCGGAGTTCCGCACCGTCACCCGCGGCGCGGAGAAAGCACCGGCGGAGGAGATCGAACGCAATCCCCGCGCCGCACCCGTGAGGGTGCGTTGCATTGAAAAACTCAGCCCCTCCCAGCCCACCCACTAAGCCCGACAAAGGACGGACACCATGGCCGCACGAGCTACGAGATCGGCAACGCTGACCCGTAACCAGAGCCGCACACAGGGCCGCACCCCGCGCCGCACTGAGCACCCGGCCAACCGCATGCGCACCATGCCGGGCGTGAAGCCGCACGTGGAGCACCCGAAGTCCCGGGGCCGCCTGGGGTCGAATCAGGTGGTGTCCGTCCGCGGGCGCCGCGTGGCCACCACGAAGGCGCGTTCCAAGTTCTCCTCGTTATCCCAGATTGCGTTGCCGCTGCTGGTGGTTGGCATCGCCGCGGCAATGATCTTGTCCGGTATCGCAACTACGCAGACGTTTGCGATCCAGAAGCTGCAGGCGCGTGAGCAGGAGTTGTCCAACGAGGTCGAGTCCCTCAACCGCGACTTGGAGGACCGCCGTTCCTCGGCGGCGCTCGCGCAGCGGGCGGACTCGATGGGAATGGTCGTTGCTGGTGAGCCGGGCGTGGTTGCGGTGAACGAGGAGGGCCACGCTGAGGAACAGCGCCCCTACAACCCGGAGTCGGCCACCAAGCTGGTGGATGTCAACGGAGAGGGAAGCCCCACCTCCCGCGCCTCGTCGGACAACCGCGCGACGAAGGAGCTGGAAGACGCTCTGACTCAGCGTCCGGGACGCGCCGCGAACGCTCCGCGCCTTGACAATTTGGCGCCGTACCAGGCCAACGTTGCGGCCCGGCCGTAGCGGAGGGCGTGGCGCACCTAGGTATCTGCCCGGGGGCGGGGCATGATGGTTGTCGACAAAACGGCGGGTACCAGCCAGTGGATATGGGAGGTGAGCAGTGCCACGCACTCACGCTAACGCGCAGGTAAGGCCAGAGAAGCCAGCGCCGGCTTCCCAAAAGCAGATCACGGGTACGCGCGTGTATTGGCTTGCTATCGCTTTCTTGGCGGTGGCGGCCCTGCTTATTGGACGCCTGTTTTGGGTGCAGGTGATCATCGGCGACGAACTGCGCGAGCAGGCCAACGATCAACGCAGCCGCACCTATGTGGACCGCGCGCGCCGCGGCGAGATCGTGGACCGCGACGGCAACAAGATGGCATACACCATGCAGGCGCGCTCTTTGACGGTGTCTCCGGTGCAGCTGCGCAAGGAGCTCAAGGAACAGCAGGAACTTGAGATGCGTGTGGACGGCATGTCCCCGGAGGACATCGCCGCCCAGGTCGATGCCCGCGTGGAGGACAAGCTGCGCACGATGGCCAACGAGATCCCGGGGATGATCGGCGACGGGGAAGTGGTGCGCGACGCGCCAGCGAATACCGCCACCGGCGAGCCGACCACCAAGGTCGGCCAGGTCAGCGCCAAGGAGATCCTGGACAAGCTGCACGCCGACACCAGCTATGAGGTGCTGGTGCGCAACGTCGATCCGGACGTGGCCGCTACCGTGGCGGATGCCTTCCACGGCATCGCGGCGGACCACCAGGACATCCGCCAGTACCCGAACGGCGCGGTCGGCGAGAACATCATCGGCAAGGTGTCCATGGACGGCCAGGGCCAGTTCGGCATGGAAGCTTCCCGCGACGCGGATCTCACGGGCATCGACGGCCGCTCCACCGAGGACGTTTCCGCGAACGGCCAGTCCATTCCGGGCTCGCTTCGCGACGTCGTTCCGTCCGTCGGCGGCGCCCAGATCGAGCTGACCATCGACCTGGATCTGCAGACCTACGTCCAGCAAACCCTTGAGCAGGCAAAGGCCAACTCGCTGGCCAAGCAGGCCCAGGCCGTGGTGTTGGACGCCCACACGGGCGAAGTGCTTGCCATGGCCAACACCGACACGATCAACCCGAACGGCAACGTCGAGCAGCAGGTGAAGCAGGGCAAAGACTTCGAAAACCCGAGCGTGTCGCACCCCTTTGAGCCCGGCTCAGTAGCCAAGGTGATCACCGCCGCCGCGGCGATTGATCAGGGGCTGACGGACCCGTTCGAGGTGCACCAAGTCCCGGGGTCCATCGACATGGCGGGCGTCACGGTGCGCGACGCGTGGGAGCACGGCGTGCTGCCGTACACCACCGCCGGCATCTTCGGTAAGTCCTCCAACGTGGGCACACTCCAACTCGCGCAGCGTCTGGGGGAGGAGCGGTTCTGGGATTACCTGAACCGTTTCGGCATCGGCCAGGGCACCGGCATCGAGCTGCCCAACGAGTCCGCCGGTCTGCTGCCGGTGTTGGAGCAGTGGTCCGGCGGCACGTTTGCCAACCTGCCCATCGGTCAGGGCATGAGCTGGACCACGCTGCAGATGGCCGGGGTGTTCCAGACCATCGCGAATGAGGGCGAGCGGATCCAGCCGCGGATCATCCATAAGATTACCGGCCCCGATGGGGAGGAGATCGCGCAGGAGGAGCCGCAGCGCACCCGCGTGATCAGCGAGGAGGCCGCGCGCACCACGCTGGACATGTTCCGCGCCGCGTTCCAGGAGGACCCGGCCGGCGTCAACAACGGCACGGCCCAGGGCAACAACCTGGAGGGCTACCAGTTCTCCGGCAAGACCGGCACGGCCCAGAAGGTCAACCCGGATACCGGCGCGTACTCCAACAGCGCCTACTGGATCACCTTCGCCGGCGTCGCGCCCGCGGACGACCCGCGCTTCGTCGTCGCCGTCATGCTGGACGAGCCGCAGCGTGGCGTGCTTGAGGGCGGCAACGGCGGGCAGTCCGCGGCCCCGATTTTCAAGCAGATTTCTGGTTGGCTGCTCAACCGTGAGAACGTGCCGCTGAGCCCGCCTGCAGAGCCGTACCCGTTGCAGGGCCAGTAGAAACAGATGGAGGTCTGACAAATGACAAGCTTGCAGCAGCTCGCCGACATCGCTGGCGCGCGAATCGTCAACCCGCCGAGCGCGGATGCGCCGGTGACCTTCGTCGGCCTGGATTCGCAAAACGTCGAGCCCGGCGGCCTGTTCGCCGCGCTGCCCGGCACCCGGGTGCACGGCGCGACCTACGCGTTCGACTCCGCCGCTGGCGCCATACTTACGGACGAAGCCGGCCTGGCGATCATCCAGCAGACTGCCGACCGCCGCCCGGTGCTGGTGGTTGAGGACGTGCGGGCAATCTTGGGCTATGTGGCGGCTGAGGTGTACGGGCACCCGTCGCAAAGCTTCACGCTCCTCGGTGTGACCGGCACCTCCGGCAAAACCACCACCACCTACATGCTGGAAAAGGGCCTGACCGCTGCCGGCTGCAAGGTGGGGCTGATCGGCACCACCGGCACGAAAATCATGGGCCGCGACGTGGCCACGGAGCTGACCACGCCCGAAGCGCCGATGTTGCAGCGGTTGTTCGCGCAGATGCGCGACGAGGGCGTGACGCACGTGGTCATGGAGGTCTCCTCGCACGCCCTGATGCTCGGGCGCGTCACCGGCGCGGACTTCGACGTCGCCGCGTTTACGAACCTTTCCCAGGACCACCTGGATTTCCACCCGACCATGGAGGATTATTTCCAGGCCAAGGCGTCGTTTTTCGACCCAGCGAGCGAGCAGCACGCCGCGCGCAGCGTCATCTGCGTCGACGACGAGTGGGGCCAGCGCATGGCCGAACTTGCCGAGGCGCCGGTCACCGTCGCCACCACGGGCGACGCCGATGTGACCGCGCAGCTCGTGCGTATCGACGACCAGGGCTCCCAACGCATCCAGCTCACCGCCGACGACACTTACGAGTTCACCCTGCCCATGCCGGGCGCGTTCAACGTGGCCAACGCCGCCCTCGCTGCGGCCATCGCGCAGACCGCGGGCGTGGAGCTCGCGCCGTTTTTGCGCGGGCTTGAGCAAGCGGCGGTGCCGGGGCGCATGGAGCGTATCGACGAAGGCCAGCCCTTTGTCGCCGTCGTGGACTACGCCCACAAACCGGCCGCCATCGGCGCGGTGCTGGCCACCCTGCGCGGCCAGGTGGAAGGCCGCATCGGCGTGGCCGTCGGCGCGGGCGGCGACCGCGATTCCTCCAAGCGCCCACTGATGGGCGCCGAGGCCGCCAAGGGCGCGGACTTCGTGGTGGTCACCGACGACAACCCGCGCACCGAGGACCCCGCCGCCATCCGCGCCGCGGTGCTCGCGGGCGCCTGCGAGGCCGGCACCGGCGCCGAGATCGTCGAGGTCGGCTCCCGCGGCAAAGCCATCGACGCGCTCGTCGAGTGGGCGCGCCCCGGAGACGCTGTCATCGTGGTGGGCAAAGGCCACGAGGTCGGCCAGCTCGTGGGCACGCAGAAGCTGCACTTCGACGACCGCGAAGAGATGCGCAGGGCAATCACAGAAAGGCAATCTCGAGCATGATCGACATGACGCTGGGGCGCATCGCCGAGATCACCGGCGGGCGTTTGAGCCCGGAAGCCGACCCGGACACGCACGTGACCGGGTTCGTGGAGTTCGATTCCCGCAAGATCGGCCCCGGCGGGCTCTTCGTCGCCTTCCCGGGCGCGCGCGTGGACGGCCACGACTTCGTGGACAAGGCCGCCGAGGCCGGCGCGGCCGCGTCGCTGACTACGCGGGAGGTGGGTAGGCCTTCGGTGATCGTCGAGAAGCTGCCGCCCCGCGAAGGCGACAACTCGGACCTGGCCGCGAACGACCCGGACGGCTCCGCGGCGGGCGTGGTGGACGGCATGTCCAAGCTCGCTTCCGCCGTCGCCCGCGAGCTGACAAACAATCACGGTCTGACCATCGTGGGCGTGACGGGCTCTGCGGGGAAGACGTCCACGAAGGACCTCATCGCGGCGGTGCTCTCGCGCGCCGGCGAGACGGTGGCGCCCCCGGGCAGCTTCAACAACGAGATCGGCCACCCGTACACGGTGCTGCGCTGCACCGAAGACACAGACTTTTTGGTCGCGGAGATGTCCGCCCGCGGCATCGGCCACATCGCGCACCTGGCCACCATCGCGCCACCGAAAATCGGCGTGGTGCTCAACGTCGGCTCCGCGCACATCGGCGAGTTCGGCTCCCGCGAAAACATCGCGAAGGCCAAGGGCGAGCTGGTGGAGGCGCTGCCGCAAAGCGGCGTCGCCGTGCTCAACGCGGACGATGAGCTCGTCGCCGGCATGGCGCCGCGCACCAACGCGCGCGTGGTCACGTTCTCCGAATCCGGCAACACGTCCGCGGACTACTACGCCACGGACGTGACGCTCGACGCGGTGGCGCGGGCGTCCTTTACTATGCACACCCCGAACGGCGAGCCGCAGCGCGTCACGCTCGGCGTGTTCGGCGCGCACCAGGTGGGCAACGCGCTCGCCGCGGCGGCCGTGGGCACGGAGCTGGGCATGGATGCGGCCACCGTGGCCGAGGCGCTGTCCGCCGCGAGCTCCGTGTCCGTCAACCGCATGGACGTGAACACGCGCGCCGACGGCGTGACAGTGATCAACGACGCCTACAACGCCAACCCCGAATCCATGCGCGCGGCCATCGCGGCGCTGGGCTACACCGCCGCCGCCCGCCCGGGAGTGCGCTCTGTGGCTGTGCTCGGCGAGATGAGCGAGCTCGGCGCCGGCGCCGAACAGGAGCACGCACTGCTCGCGGACGAGCTGGCGCGCTACCGCGTGACGCACCTGGTGGCCGTCGGCAAGTCCGATGCCATGGCCGCGCTGACGCGGCGCGCGGAGGAACGGGGCATTTACACCACCGCTGTCGCCGACACCGACGAGGCCGCGCAGGCGGTGCGCGAGTTGCTGGCAACTGCCCCGGCGGGGGAGGACAATTGGCGCGAGCGCGCCGACCGGGATGTCGTCCTGGTAAAGGCCTCCAACGCCGCCCGGCTGTGGGTGGTGGCGGAAGCGCTCCTGCAAGGGCATACCCTTAGGTAGACACTCGACGTAGAGAAATAGCAAGGTACAACTTCCATGGTTCAAGTTATCTGCGCCGGAATCATCAGCTTCTTGGTTTCGATCTTCCTCACGCCCACGCTCATCCGGTACTTCAACCGGCGGGCGATGGGCCAGGAGATCCGGGAGGATGGTCCGGCGTCCCACGCCCGCAAACGCGGCACTCCGACGATGGGCGGCATCGCCATCCTTGTGGGCATCACCATGGGCTACCTCGGCGGCAGCCTCGTCGCCCTGTTCACCGGCCATTCGGCGTTTACGGCCACGGGCCTGATCGTGCTGTTTCTCACCCTGTCCCTGGGCCTGGTCGGTTTCGCGGACGACGGCATCAAGCTGTTCATGCAGCGCAACCTGGGCCTGAACAAGACCGCGAAACTGGTGGCGCAGTTGGCCATCTCGCTGATCTTCGGCTGGCTCATCCTGCGCTTCCCGGACGACAACGGGCTGACCCCGGGATCGCAGTTCCTAAGCTTCGTGCGCGACATCGAGACGATCGACCTGACCTTCGGCGGCGGGACCATCGGCACGGTGTTCTTCCTCATCTTCATCTACATCCTGCTGGCCGCGTGGTCGAACGCGGTGAACCTCACCGACGGGCTGGACGGGCTCGCCTCCGGCACCACCGCCCTGGTTATGGCCGCGTACGTTGGCATCACCTTCTGGCAGTTCCGCAACTCCTGCGAGGCCGTGGCGGCCGCCGGCTGCTACAGCGTCCGCGACCCGCTGGATCTGGCCATCCTGGCGTCCGCAGGCTTCGGCGCCTGCGTGGGCTTCCTCTGGTGGAACGCCGCCCCGGCGAAAATTTTCATGGGCGACACCGGCTCGCTCGCGCTTGGCGGCCTGGTCGCTGGCCTGTCCGTGGGCTCGCGCACGGAGCTGCTGATGATCATCATCGGCGCGCTGTTTGTGCTCGAGGCGCTCTCCGTGGTCATCCAGGTGGCGTCGTTCAAGTCGACCGGCAAGCGCGTGTTCCGCATGGCGCCGTTCCACCACCACTTTGAAAACGGCGGCTGGCACGAGACCACCGTCGTGGTGCGGTTCTGGATCATCTCCGCCATGGCGTTCATGCTCGGCCTGGCAGTGTTCTACGGCGAGTGGCTGAACGGGGCGAACCTGTGACGCAGCCGATCCTGCCGGACTACACCCTGGTCGCCGGCGCCGGCGTGTCCGGCCTCGGGGCGGCGCAGCTGCTTGAGCGCGCCGACGCACGCTTCACCGTGGTGGATGACAGTGATGCCGGCCGCGCCCGCGCCGCGGCAGCCGGCTACGACACCTGCACCGGCGACGAAGCACGCGCCCGCTTCGGCGAGGTCGGCCTTGTGGTCACCTCGCCCGGGTGGCGGCCGGACACGCCATTGCTTGTCGACGCCGCATCCGCCGGCATCGACGTCATCGGCGACGTGGAGTTGTGCTTCCGCCTGGACCGCGCCGGAGTGTTCGGCGCACCCCGCACTTGGCTGGTGGTCACCGGCACGAACGGCAAAACCACAACTACCGGCATGCTCGCGCAGATGATGATCGAGGCCGGCAACGACACCGGCCTGCGCGCGGGCGCGTGCGGCAACATCGGCGTCGCGGTGGGGGAGGCGATGCTCGCGCCGGAGCGTTTGGACGTGCTGGTGGCTGAACTGTCCAGCTTCCAGCTCCACTGGTCCTCCCAGCTCGTGCCCGATGCGGGCGTGCTGTTGAACCTGGCGGACGACCACATCGACTGGCACGGCAGCTTCGCCGAGTACGCCGCCGCCAAGGCGAAGGTGCTCAAGGCGCCGGTGGCGGTAGCGGGCATCGGCGACACCGAGGTCGCCCGTATCGTCGCCGGCACGGGGCGCGAGGACATCGTCGGGTTCACGCTCGGCGAGCCGGCGGACGGCCAGGTTGGTGTGTCGGGCGGACGCATCGTCGCAAAGCTTGGCGGCACAGTTGTGGATGTCGCATCAGCTGACGGCATCGAGCCCGCCGGTGCCGCAGGCGTGCTGGACGCGCTGGCCGCCACCGCGGTGGCGCTGACCCAGGGTGCCAGCCCTGAGCACATCCAGCGCGCGCTGGACGCGTACCAGGTGGAGGGCCACCGCGGCGCGGTCGTGCACTCCGGCGGCGGGGTGGATTGGGTGGACAACTCCAAGGCCACCAACCCGCACGCGGCGGATTCGGCGCTCACCGGCGCGGGGCCCGTGGTGTGGGTCGCCGGCGGGCAGCTCAAGGGTGCGTCGGTGGACGCTGTGGTCAAAGCGCACGCCAAGCAGTTCCGCGCGGTGGCGCTTCTCGGCGTGGACCGGGAGCTGATCCGCGCCTCGCTCGAGCAGGTGGTGCCGGAGGTGCCCGTGTTCGTTTCCGGCACGCAGGACCCGGAGCAGGCAATGGACGAGGTCGTCGCGTGGGCCGCCACGCAGGCGCAGCCGGGGGACACCGTGCTTTTGGCGCCGGCCGCGGCGAGCTTGGACATGTTTTCCGGCATGTCTGCGCGTGGCGACGCATTCGCGGCCGCCGCAATGCGACACTGGAACCCGCACAACAAGTAAGCTCAACTAAAGGTTGAGGTTTTCTTCCGCGGTTCCAATCGAAAGGGCAGCATGACGGTTCAACGCGCACCCCGGCAACGCGCACCACGGCCGGACGCCCCATCGAAGCTCAGCGCAGGGGTCAGGCGCATCCAGGAGGCGCTCGACTCCCGGCCGCTGATCGACTACACCATGATCCGCAGCATCGTGCTCTTCCTCGCCGGCCTCGGCGTGGTCATGGTGATGAGCTCGTCAATGGCGACCTCGTTCGCCGCGAGCGCGAGCGTGTGGTCGCTGGCGGCGCGCCAGTTCGTGATGGTCGTGCTCGGCCTCATCGCGTTCTGGGCGGCGCTGAAGACCCCGCCGGAGCGGCTGCGGGGCCTGAGCAACTGGCTGATGATCATTGCGGTCCTGCTGCTGATCGCCGTGCTCACGCCGCTGGGCACTGGCCGCGCAGAGGTGGGCTCGCAGTCCTGGCTGGTGGCCGGCCCGCTTCGCCTGCAGCCCTCCGAGTTCGCCCGCGTGGCCATCGCCATGTGGGGCGCGAAGATCCTGGCCAACAAGGACCCGCGCCGCCTGAGCACCCCGAACAACGGGTTTGCCGCGTTCCTCACCGTTTCCATCATCTGCGTCGGGCTGATCGCCATGCAGGGAGACATGGGCATGGCGCTGTCGCTCGCCGTCGTGGTGGCGTTCATCCTGCTCTTTGCCGGCGTGTCCCTGAAGGCCGTGGGCGTCGTCGTGGCCTCGGGCCTGGTGGCCCTGGTGGTGATCTTCCTCTCCGGCAGCTTCCGCTCTGACCGCTTCCACGTCTACTTCGACGCGTTGCGCGGCCACTTCGATGATACGCAGGGCATCGCGTTCCAGTCCCACCAGGGCTTCCTCTCACTGGCGGACGGCCATATCTTCGGTGTTGGCCTGGGCCAGTCCCGCGCGAAGTGGTTCTACCTGCCGGAGGCGCGCAACGACTTCATCTTCGCCGTCATCGGCGAGGAGCTCGGTCTGTGGGGCGGCGCGCTGGTCATCACCCTGTTCGCGCTGCTGGGCTTCTTCGGCATGCGCACCGCGCTGCGCGCGCAGACGCAGTACCAGACGCTCATGGCTGCGTCCCTGACCGCCACGGTGGTCTCCCAGGCTTTCATCAACATGGCCTACGTGGTGGGCCTGCTGCCGGTGACCGGCATCCAGCTGCCCATGCTGTCCGCCGGCGGCTCCTCGGCCGTGTTCACCCTCGGCGCGATGGGCGTGCTGGCCTCAGTTGCGCGCCACGAGCCGGACGCGATTTCGTCCATGCAGAACTACGGCCGCCCCGTGTTCGACCGCATCTTCTTCATCGCCGAGCCCCGCGCGCTCAAGCAGCGCCGCCCGGCTCCGGCTGCCGCGCCGCGCCGCGAGCGCTACGGCACGCCGGTGACCCAGCCGGTCGCAGCGGCCTACCATGGGCAGCCGCACCGCCGGACCCCGCGCCGTTAGGAGATCTATGACCACCGAGAACTTCAGCGTCGTCATCGCAGGCGGCGGCACCGCGGGCCACATCGAGCCCGCCCTCGCAGTCGCGGAGGTGCTTCGCGACGCGTACGGGGCCACCGTGGTCGCCCTCGGCACTGAACGGGGCCTGGAAACCACCATCGTGCCCGCCCGCGGGTTCGAGCTTTCCCTGATCGACCCTGTGCCGATCCCGCGCAAGAAGCCGTGGAAGCTCGCGTCCGTGCCGTTCAAGCTGGCGCGCAGCGTGCGCCAGGCTAAGCAGGCGATGAAGCGCAGCGGCGCGAGTGTTGTCTTTGGCACCGGCGGCTATGTCTCCGGCCCGGCGTACCTGGCCGCGAAGCAGCTGGGACTGCCGTTTTTCGTGCTGGAAACCAACGCGCTGGCCGGCATGGCCAACAAGCTGGGCGTGAAACTCGGCGGCACCGGGTTTAATGCGGTGCCCAACTCCGGCATGGCAGGCGAGGTCGTCGGCGTGCCGGTGCGCCCCGGCGTGGGCGTGGACCCGGACGGCGCGAAGCGCGAGCGGGGCCTGCGCATGTGGAACTTGCAGGAGGGCCGCCCGACCATCCTTGTCACCGGCGGCTCCCAGGGCGCGGTGAGCATCAACGCGGCCCTGGCCGACGCGGTGGAGCGTCTCACCGGCGCGGGGTATCAAATCCTGCACGCCTACGGCCGCAAAAACGACGCGCCGGCGGGCCACGACCACTACACGGCCGTGCCGTACATCGACGACATGGAGGCCGCCTACGCCGTCGCCGACGTGGTGGTGTGCCGCTCCGGCGCGATGACGGTCGCCGAGAACTCCGCCGCCGGCATCCCTGCCATCTACATCCCTCTGCCGCACGGCAACGGCGAGCAGGGGCTCAACTCCGCCCACCTTGTCGACGCGGGGGCGGCCCTGCGTATCGACGATGCGGCGCTGAGCGGCGACGTGCTCGTCGACAAGCTGCTGCCCCTGAAGGACCCCGACGCACGCGCGACGATGCGCGCGACGCTCGAGGACACCGGCGCGGGCAGCGTTGCCGAGGACCTTGCCGCGCGCATCGCCGCGGCTGCTGGAAAGGACACAAAATGACAGATCTCTCCCGCGTCCACCTCATCGGCATCGGCGGGGCCGGCATGTCCGGCGTGGCGCACATCCTGCTGGACCGCGGCGCGACCGTGACCGGCTCCGACGCCAAGGATTCCCGCCCCGTGCGCGCGCTGAAGGCGAAGGGCGCCAAGGTCGCGCTCGGCCACGACGAGGCCAACCTGGAGCTGTCCGGTGAGCTGCCCACCGCCGTGGTGACCAGCTTCGCCGCCATTCCGCAGGACAACCCTGAGCTGGTGCGCGCCAAGCGTGAAGGCATTCCGCTGCTGCGCCGCTCCGACCTGCTGGCGGAGCTGATGGATGGCTCGACCCAGCTGCTGCTCGCGGGCACGCACGGCAAGACGTCCACGACGTCGATGGCGGTGGTGGCGCTGCAGGCGGCGGGGGAGGACCCCTCGTTCGCCATCGGCGGCCAGCTCAACCGGGCCGGCACCAACGCGCACCACGGCCACGGCGACGTGTTCGTGGCGGAGGCAGACGAGTCCGATGCCTCGCTGCTGCGCTACTCCCCGGACGTCGCAGTCATCACCAACATCGAGCCGGACCACCTGGATTTCTACGGCACCCGCGAGAAGTACTTCCAGGTCTTCGACGACTTCGCGGACCTTGCCAAGCACGTGGTGGTCTGTCTCGACGACGACTACGCCGCCGCCTGCGGCGAGCGCGCCCTGGAGCGCGGCCTGACGGTGTCCGGCTACGGCACCGCGGAGGCGGCCGCCCGGCACCCGAAGATCCCGGCGGCCGCGGTGATCACCGGCGAGCGCCAGGAGGGCGAGCGCACCGTGGTGGAGGCGCAGCTGCGCACCGACCGGATCTCCGGCGACGTGATGTACACGCTGGCGATCCCGGGCCGCCACATGGTGCTCAACTCGGCGGCCGCGCTGCTGTCCGGCGTGCTCGTGGGCGCCGCCCCGGCGAAGCTCGCCCAGGGGCTCAGCGAATTCACCGGCGTGCGCCGCCGCTTCGAGTTCAAGGGAGAGGTGGGCGGCACCCGCGTCTACGACGACTACGCCCACCACCCGACGGAGGTCGCCGCCGTGCTCACCGCAGCGCGCGACAAGGTCGCCGCCGAGGGCAACGGCGCCCGCGTCGTCGTCTGCTTCCAGCCGCACCTGTACTCGCGCACCCAGGAGTTCGCCGGCGAGTTCGCCGAAGCGCTTTCGCTTAGCGACGAATGCGTGTTGCTGGACATCTACGGCGCCCGGGAAACGCCGGTGGAAGGCGTGACCTCCCGGATCATCGCCGAAAAGATGACCGCGCCGGTACGTGTGGAGCCGGACTTCTCCGCGGCGCCTGCGACCGTGGCGTCGGTGGCGAAGCCGGGCGACCTCGTGCTCACTATGGGCGCGGGCAGCGTGACCATGCTGGCGGACGAGATCCTCGCCGCACTGCAGGAGGCGTAAAGATGTCCCGCCGCGCGATCGCCATCGTTGCCGGCTGCGTAGCCCTTGTGCTCGCGGTTGTGGCGGCGCTGCCGTTCACCCCGGCTATGCCGGTAGACAGCGTCAACGTTGAAGGCGCAGTGAACCTGCCAGCGGAAGAAATCGAGGGGTTGTCCGGCGTGCAGCCGGGCACCCCAATGGGGCGTGTCGACGTGCGCGGGGCCGCCCAGAAGGTGGCGGGCAACCCGTGGGTGGACACGGTGACGGTCAAGCGCAGGTGGCCGAACGCGGTGGACGTCACGGTGGTCGAGCACACCCCGGTGGCCTGGATCGACCAGGGCGGCGAGCCGCACCTCATCAACAGCGAAGGCGAGGATTTCGTGGTTGCCCAGCCGCCGGTGGGGGCGGTGCAGCTCGTCGGCATCAGCGAGGACCAGCTCCCGAAGGCCGTGGAGGTCGCCTCCGCGATCACGGACCCGGCCCGGCCGCAGGTCCGCGAGCTGACGCGCGACGGGGACCACAGCTTCGTGCTCAAGCTGGACGGCGACAGGACAGTCACGTGGGGCGCATCCGAGGACAACCGCAACAAGGCGCTCGCGCTTGAGACGGTGTTGCAGTTGGACGGAAAAACATTCAACATTTCCAACCCGGAACTGGTCACTTCGCGCTAAAACCGCAGGTCACAACCCTAAAGTACAGGTTTAGGGTTGTGACACGCCGAACCAGAAAACAAAAATCCGCGCGCTTTCACACAAGATGGTTGGCAACTGCAAAAACCAACTTGTGAAAGGCGAGACCACCACCATGACCTCTCCCGCCAACTACCTCGCCATGATCCGCGTCGTCGGTGTCGGCGGCGGCGGCGTCAACGCCGTCAACCGCATGATCGAGGAAGGCCTTAAGGGCGTCGAGTTCGTTGCCATCAACACCGACTCCCAGGCGCTGCTGTTTACGGATGCCGACACGAAGCTCGACATCGGGCGCGAGGCCACCCGCGGTCTCGGCGCTGGCGCGAACCCCGAGGTCGGCCGCACCTCCGCCGAAGACCACAAGCAGGAGATCGAGGAGTCCCTGAAGGGCTCCGACATGGTCTTCGTCACCGCTGGCGAGGGCGGCGGCACCGGCACCGGCGCCGCCCCGGTGGTCGCCGGCATTGCCAAGAAGATGGGCGCGCTGACCATCGGCGTGGTCACCCGCCCGTTCACCTTCGAGGGCAAGCGCCGCACCCGCCAGGCGCTCGAGGGCATTGAGAACCTCAAGGAAGTCTGCGACACCGTCATCGTCATCCCGAACGACCGCCTGCTGCAGCTGGGCGACGCTGAGCTTTCCATGATGGAAGCCTTCCGTGCGGCGGACGAGGTGCTCTACAACGGTGTCCAGGGCATCACCAATCTCATCACCATCCCGGGCATGATCAACGTCGACTTCGCGGACGTGCGCTCCGTCATGGCCGACGCCGGATCCGCCCTGATGGGCGTCGGCTCCGCCCGCGGCGACAACCGCGTGATGACGGCAACCGAGCAGGCCATCAACTCCCCGCTGCTGGAGACCACCATGGAGGGCGCCAAGGGCGTGCTCATCTCCGTCGCTGGCGGCTCCGACCTGGGCCTGATGGAGGTCAACAACGCGGCCTCCATCGTCGAGGAGAAGGCCGACGAGGACGCCAACATCATCTTCGGCACGATCATCGACGACAACCTGGGCGACGAGGTCCGCGTGACCATCATCGCCACCGGCTTCGACGAGAAGGCCAACGCCCGCCCGGCCGAGCCGGCTGAGCAGGAAGCCCCGCAGGCGCAGCCGGAGCAGTCCTCCACCAAGGTCGTCGAGGCCGAGCCGGCCAAGGAGGAGTACCAGCCGCGCCACCGCTACGAGCCGTCCACCCGCAGCGGCCTGTTCACCGAGCGTGACCGCGAGCCCCGCGAGCCCCGCGACGGCGGTTTCGACGGCGGCTTCGATGACGTCGATGTGCCGGACTTCATGCGCTAGATAAGCTGGCAGGCATGCCAGATCTTTCCTCCCGCCCCGTCCGCATGGTGTTCACCTCCCGTGCGGGCGGGGTTTCTGCTGCCCCCTACGATTCGTTCAACCTGGGCACCCACGTCGGCGACGACGCCGCCGATGTCGCCGCGAACCGCGCCCGGCTCGCGCAAATACTTGGCCTGCCCGAGGAGCGCTTCGTGTGGATGGAGCAGCTGCACACCAACACAGTCACGCTTATCGACGGACCTTCGGCCACCCCCGTGGAAGCCACCGACGCCATCGTCACCAGAGAAAAGAACCTGGCCCTGTGCGTACTCGTGGCTGATTGCACCCCGGTGCTGCTGTCGGACCACACCGCCGGCGTCATCGGCGCGGCGCACGCCGGGCGGATGGGCGCGCGCAACGGGATCGTGAAAAACACCGTCGAGGCGATGGTGGGCCTCGGCGCTGAGCCGTCGCGCATCCAGGTGCTGCTGGGGCCTGCCGCGGCCGGGGAGTCGTATGAGGTCCCGGAGGGGATGGCTTTAGACGTCGAGAAGCATTTGCCCGGCTCCCGCACCCGCACAAAGAAGGGCACCCTCGGCATCGACGTGCGCGCCGGGCTGGTGCGCCAGCTGATGAGCCTGGGGGTGACCCACATCGACGCGGACCCGCGCGACACCATCACCGACAAGGACTTCTTTTCCCACCGCCGCGAAGGTGTGACCGGGCGCCAGGCTGGCGTAATTTGGATGCCAAATGTCTGATCTCGCACGAAACCTCGACACTGTCCGCCAACAGATCCGCGACGCGGAGCGCGCCGCCGGCCGTGAAGAAGGCAGCGTGGCACTTTTGCCGGTGACGAAGTTCCACCCGGTGGAGCGCATCATCGAGCTGGCATCGCTCGGCGTTGTGCTGGTGGGGGAGAACCGGGAACAGGAGGCCCGCGACAAGGCGGCGGCGCTTGAGGGGCGCTGCGGCATCGCCATGATCGGCCAGATCCAGTCCAAGAAGGCAAACTCGGTGGCGCGCTGGGCCTCGGAGGTGCACTCGCTGGACTCGCTGAAGCTGGCCCACGGGCTGGACCGCGGCATGGCGCTGGCGCTCGAGCGCGGCGACCGCACAGGCGAGACCCTGCCGTGCATGGTGCAGCTGTCTTACGACGGCGACACTGCCCGCGGCGGCGCACACCTCGACGACGTTCCCGCGATCGTGGCAGCGGTGGAGGAATCCGAGCACCTCGAAATGGCCGGATTCATGGTTGTGCCGCCGTTGGATTCGCAGCCCCGCGAGGTGTTCGCCCAGGCGCGCTCGTTGACGGACGACTACGCCGCGAAACTCAAGCGCAACTTGAGACTTTCCGCAGGTATGAGCGGTGATTTCGTCGACGCGATCGAGTGCGGATCCGATATCGTGCGTGTCGGAACAGCCCTCCTCGGGCCCCGGCCCGTACTCTGAAATCCACCGCGAATCACCCCATAAAAGGAGCCGCCCGCATGTCCTTCTTCGACAGTGCTAAAGATTTTTTCGGCCTCGGCCCCGTGGATAACGCCGAGGACGACGCCTACTACGACGACCCGCAGTACAGCTCAAACGCCGCCGGTTCCACCGCCTACGACCGCGCGGACCGCGCAGACCGTGTGGAGCGCGCCGAGCGCCCCTCGCGCATGGACCGCCCCGCCGCACGCGACTACGGCCGTGAAACCGTCCGCCCCAGCTACCGCTCCACGACGCACATCGTCACCGCGGCGCCGCGCAACTACAACGACGCCAAGGAGATCGGCGAGCCGTTCCGCGACGGCGACGCTGTGGTCATGGACTTGACCGACCTGGACACCGCCGACGCGAAGCGTATCGTCGATTTCGCCGCCGGCCTGTGCTTCGCGCTGCGTGGCAGCATGCACAACCTGTCCCGTGGCGTCGACACGCGCAAGCGCCTGTTTGCCATCGTTCCGGAGAACGCGAAGCTGGAGAAGGACGACCTGAAGCGTGCTGCCGGCTTGCGCTAGCCGGTAGGGTGATTCGCCGTGGCACTTTTTGGAGCAATCATCTACGCCCTGGTGGGTCTGTACTCGCTGCTGGTTATCGTGCGCATCATCATTGAGATGGTGCAAGCGTTTTCCAAGCAGTTCGACCCGCCGCACTGGTTCATCATGGTGGCCGAACCCATCTTCCGGATGACTGATCCGCCGGTGATTGCGCTGCGCAAACTCATTCCGCCCCTGAGGCTCGGCGGAAGTGGTGTGGGCCTGGACGTGAGTGTAATTGTCCTGTTTTTCATCCTCATGCTCATCCAGATGCTCATCGGTGCCGTGCTGATTAATCCGGCGTTGCGATAGCTTTACTTGAGCTTTAGCCCGGCTTTACGGCTAGGCTGGGCTACACTCGTCGAACGAAACCGTTACAATTCAGCAGATAATGCTTCGCGCGAGCGAGAACTCACACGATTATCGAAGGGAACGCAAATGCCGCTGACACCAGCAGACGTGCACAATGTCGCTTTCAGCAAGCCGCCGATTGGCAAGCGAGGCTACAACGAGGACGAGGTGGATCAGTTCCTCGACCTCGTGGAGGACACGCTTGCACAGCTGCAGGATGAGAACGACGAGTTGCGTTCCCGCCTGGAGGAGGGCGGCCAGGGCGCTGTCGCTGCAGCCCCGGTGAAGCGTTCCGACGACTCCGAGAAGGTCGACGAGGCCGCTATCCGCCGCGAGGTGGAGCAGAAGGTCCGCGCCGACTTCGAGGCGCAGCTGCGCTCCGCGAAGCAGGCGCAGGAGAAGGCTGAGGCTGAGGCCCGCTCTGCCAAGGACGAGGCCGCAAAGGCCCGCAAGCAGGCTGAGGAGGCCGCGAAGGCTCCGAAGCAGGCAACCGCTCCGGCCGCTGCCGCGTCCCAGCCGGCCCGCAGCGACGTTTCCGCTGACACCCACGTGCAGGCAGCCAAGGTGCTCGGCCTGGCGCAGGAGATGGCGGACCGCCTGACCAACGACGCGCAGGCGGAGGCGTCCTCCATGCTCGCCGACGCCCGTGCCGCGGCAGAGCGCGAGATCGCCGATGCCGAGTCCAAGTCCAAGAAGCAGCTCGAGGACGCGCAGACCCGCTCCCGCACCCAGCTGCAGGACGCAGAGACCCGCTCCAAGCAGATGGTCGCCGACGCGCAGAAGAAGGCCGAGGAGACCACCAACGAGGCCAACTCCCGCGCTGAGGCGCAGATCCGCCAGGCGGAGGAGCAGGCGAACAAGCTCAAGGCAGACGCCGAGCGCAAGCACACCGAGATCATGAACACGGTGAAGCAGCAGCAGACCGCACTGGAGAACCGCATTGCGGAGCTGCGCACCTTCGAGCGCGAGTACCGCACGCGTCTGAAGACGCTGCTGGAGTCCCAGCTGGAGGAGCTGGAGTCCCGCTCCACCACCGCGCCGAACGAGAAGTAGTACCTGACTCTTCACAAACGCCCAGCATCCCTGTAGGATGCTGGGCGTTACTCGTAACACGCAGTGATCCGGCCATCACCGGGGAGCGTTTCCGGAAGAACGGCTTTTGCTTACTAGACCCGGACGTCAACCACGGAAGACGTAACTTCCTTCACCGCAACGAAGTGGGGGCGCATCACGCGCTCCAAGCAGGGTGGTACCGCGCAGCAATGCGTCCCTGCACGGCTGAAGGAGTGATGTCATGGTTGGCAACGTCTACCCCAAGGTTGACATGACCGGCGGCAGCGACCGTTTCCCGGAGATGGAACGCGTCGTCCTCGACTACTGGAACACGGACGGCACGTTCAAGGCCTCCCTGGAGCAGCGCGAGGGCTGCGAGGAGTACGTGTTCAACGACGGCCCGCCGTTCGCAAACGGCATGCCGCACTACGGCCACCTGCTCACCGGCTACGTCAAGGACATCGTGCCGCGTTTCCGCACCATGTCCGGCTACCACGTCCCGCGCGTGTTCGGCTGGGACTGCCACGGCCTGCCCGCAGAGCTGGAGGCGGAGAAGCAGCTCGGCATCACCGACAAAGCCCAGATCGAGGACATGGGCCTGGAGCAGTTCAACGAGTACTGCGCCAAGTCCGTCATGCACTACGCGGGCGAGTGGGAGGACTACGTCACCCGCCAGGCTCGCTGGGTGGACTTCGAAAACGGCTACAAGACTATGGACCCGGAGTACATGGAGTCCGTCATGTGGGCGTTCAAGGAGCTCTACGACAAGGGCCTGATCTACCAGGGCTTCCGCGTCCTGCCGTACTCCTGGGCCGAGCACACCCCGCTGTCCAACCAGGAGACCCGCCTGGACGACTCCTACCGCGACCGCCAGGACCCCACGGTCACCGTGACCCTGCCGTTTACAGGCGGGCGCGCAGGCTACGCGGCGGAGAAGACCTGGGCCGAGCACCCTGAGCTTCACGACGCTTCCGCTATCGCCTGGACCACGACCCCGTGGACCTTGCCGTCCAACTTGGCCCTCGCGGTCCACCCCGAGGTGGAGTACTCGTTGGTTAAGGTCGGTGCGGACGGGGCCGAAGGTTTCGTCGATAAGCAATTGCTCTTGGCGACGAATCTGCTCGGCGCCTATGCGAAGGAGCTCGGCGAGTACGAGGTCGTGGCTACCTATCTCGGCGCGCAGCTGGAGGGCCTGGAGTACGAGCCGGTCTTCGACTACTTCCGCGACCACGACAACGCGTTCATGATCCTCAACGCGGACTACGTGACCACCGAGGACGGCACCGGCGTGGTCCACCAGGCGCCCGCCTTCGGTGAGGACGACATGCTCACCTGCCAGGAATACGGCATCGACCTGGTCATCCCCGTCGACGCCGACGGCAAGTTCACTTCGCTGGTGCCGGAGTACGAGGGCAAGCTGGTCTTCGACGCCAACCGCGACATCATCCGCGACCTGCGCGCCAAGGGCCGCGTGCTGCGCGACCAGACCATCGTGCACTCCTACCCGCACTCCTGGCGCTCCGGCGAACCGCTGATCTACATGGCGCTGCCGGCCTGGTTTGTGAAGGTCACCGAGTTCCGCGACCGGATGGTGGAGCTGAACCAGGAGATCGAGTGGATCCCGTCGCACATCCGCGACGGCCAGTTTGGCAAGTGGCTCGAGGGCGCGCGCGACTGGAACATCTCCCGCACCCGCTACTGGGGCTCGCCGGTGCCAGCGTGGGTCTCCGACAACCCGGAGTACCCGCGCGTGGACGTCTACGGTTCCCTGGATGAGCTGGAGCGCGACTTTGGCACTCGTCCGAAGTCCCTGCACCGCCCGCACATCGACGAGCTGGTGCGACCGAACCCGGACGACCCGACCGGTAAGTCCATGATGCGCCGCGTGCCGGACGTGCTGGACTGCTGGTTCGAGTCCGGCTCCATGCCGTTCGCGCAGTACCACTACCCGTTTGAGAACCGCGAAGAGTTTGAGACCCGCCAGCCGGCCGACTTCATCGTGGAGTACTCCGGCCAGACGCGCGGCTGGTTCTACCTCCAGCACGTCATGTCCACCGCGCTTTTCGACCGCGTCGCGTTCAAGAAGGTTGTCGCCCACGGCATCGTGCTGGGCTCCGATGGTCTGAAGATGTCCAAGTCGAAGGGCAACTACCCGGACGTCATGGAGGTCTTCGACCGCGACGGCTCCGACGCCATGCGCTGGTTCCTCATGTCCTCGCCGATCCTGCGCGGCGGCAACCTGATCGTCACCGAGCAAGGCATCCGCGAGGGAGTGCGCCACGCGCTGCTGCCGATCTGGAACGCCTACACGTTCCTGCAGCTGTACTCCTCGGAGGACGCGCAGTGGTCCGTGGACTCGGATAACGTGCTCGACCGCTACATCCTAGCCAAGACGCACGACCTGGTCGCAGCAGTGGGGGAGGCGTTGGACGACACGCGCATCGCCGACGCCTGCGACGAGGTGCGCCGTTACGCCGACACGTTGACCAACTGGTACGTGCGCCGCTCCCGCGACCGTTTTTGGGAGGGCCAGGAGGCGCACCCGGAGGCGTTCAACACCCTCTACACGGTGCTCGAGGTCGTCTCCCGCGCGGTGGCGCCGCTACTTCCGTACGTCTCCGAGGTGATCTGGCGCGGGCTTACCGGAGGCCGTTCGGTGCACCTGACGGATTACCCGCAGGCGACCGAGCTGCCGGCCGACGCTGACCTGGTCGCCGCCATGGATGCGACCCGCGCGGTCTGCTCTGCGGCGTCGTCAGTGCGAAAGGCGAACAAGCTGCGCAACCGCCTGCCGCTGCCGAAGCTCACCGTCGCGCTGCCGGATTCCGCCAAGCTTGAGCCGTTCCGCTCCACCATCCGCGACGAGGTGAACGTGAAGGACGTCGTTTTGACTGACGACGTTGACTCCGCCGGATCCTTCGAAGTCGTGGTCAACGCGAAGGTGGCTGGCCCGTCGCTGGGCAAGGACGTGCAGCGCGCCATCAAGAACGTCAAGGCCGGCAACTACGAGCGCCGAGGCGACGACGTGGTGGTCGACGGCGACATCGTACTCACCCCGGAGCTTTACACCGAGCGACTGGTGGCGGAGAACCCGGAGAGCACCGCGCGTGTCGACGCCGATGGCACCGTCGGCTTGGTCGTCCTGGACACCGAGGTCACCGAGGAACTCGAGGCCGAGGGCTGGGCCGCAGACGTGATCCGCGGCCTGCAGGACGCCCGCAAGCACGAGGGCTTCGAGGTCTCCGACCGCATCGCCGTGGTGCTGGCCGTGCCGGCTGAGAAGGAAGCGTGGGCCCGCACGCACGCGGACCACATCGCCGCCGAGACCCTGGCGACGTCCTTCGACGTGGTCACCGAGCCCGTCGAGGGCCACGACATCGTCGACGGCGTCACCGCCACCGTTCGCAAGAACGGCTAGGTTCTACTGGGAAACCTGGGGCCTCACTCGTGCAGGGTGGGGCCCTTTTGCCTGCTGAGCAGGGGTGGGCGGATAGGCCATCGTTTTTGGGCACTATGCAGTGGCATAGTCTTTCTAACCAACTGTGGGGTGGTACCCACTATGCAGCGGCATAGTCTTTTGGGGTGTTCAGGTGGGGCGCTTGGAGAGTGGCGTCGGCTATGCAGCGGCATAGTTTTTCTAACCAACTGTGGGGTGGTACCCACTATGCAGCGGCATAGTCT
>ERZ1031176.33-NODE-33-length-29415-cov-56.769755_pt1 | contig 29415 bp, 27 predicted proteins | sample MGYA00518586_ERZ1031176 | MGnify/ENA primary metagenome ERZ1031176 (study PRJEB33718, sample SAMN03159775) | human skin metagenome | collected 2014-05-20 | study: EMG produced TPA metagenomics assembly of the PRJNA266117 data set (Human skin bacterial metagenome... | reverse complement strand
CGGGCATCGGAATACCTTCCAGCCCCCAACACTCCAACTTTTTGTCCGCGCTCCCAAAAACCGCTGGTAGCCGGTTGTAAGTAACCGGTTTGCGTGGTGGCGGCGGCAGGTCGGGCGAACCCCCGGAGCCGGGTCACTCATTGGCCTCACGCTGCGGAGTGCTGTTTGAGAATCTGCCCGACTCGGCCGTAGCTGATGCCCAGAAGGTAGGCGATGTCACGGTAGTTGTAACCGCGTTCAGAGAGTTCTTTCGCGTGCTGGGCGATTTTCCCCAGTTGATCGTGTTCTCGCCGACGAAGCTCTTCGAGCTCGTCTCGTGCCGAAAGCGCCGCCTTTTCCGCTTCGCCACCGATGGCGAGTTCGATCTGGGCGGACTCTGCATCGTGGGTCAGCTCGGGAAAAAGTCCAAGGGCGTCTTTGAATTCGTCTTCAATCTGATCAAGGCGACGCGCTTGGACAATGACACCAGGGTCTTGATCGAGTTGGCCGACCCACCAGCCGGAGTCACGTTCGACAGTCGCGGTAAAACAGTTCATCGTTCTTTCAGTCCAATCTGCTTATAAATCTTTTGGGCGGCGAGATCGGGAATTTCTCGATGCCTGGGAACGGTCGTGTAGCGATCACCGACCCATATGCCCGCCACTGACCACCAAAAACAAAACCCGGCGAATTCAGGTTTTCCCTGAGCTCGCCGGATCGCACATATTCCCCTTACTCGGAGCGGCGGGCGAACTCGCGCAGTGCCCACTCGACGGCGTCCAACTGCAGCGACGAATCGTAAGCGTCGCGCGCCGAGGCCAGGGCGGCCAGGTACTCGCCGTATTCCTCGGCGGTCCAGTCGGAATCCTTGGCCAGCCCGGCCAAACGAGCGCGGTTGGAGCAGATGATCACCGGCTTCGAGGCCTCGCCAGCCTCCTGCTCCCCGGCCAGGAAGTACGCCACGGCGGACGCGAACTTCGGCGGCAGGCCAGTCGCAACCAAAGAACCGTAAGCGTCAACGGCACCCACACCGTCAAGCTTCCGCACCGCCGCCAGCAACTTCGAAGCGTTCCCCTTGTTGCGCAGGAATGCCTGCATCTGCATCACCTGGTTGGACTGCCCGGCAACGTAGGCAAAGCAGGCGCCCAGGAAGTCGATGATCTGCTCGCGCGCAAAACCAGACTCGCGCACGTCCTCGCCGAACGCGAACACTTCGGAGCGGGTGATGGAGGCGGTGGCGTCATCGCGGAAGGGCGGCACGCGGCGCAGGTGGTGCGGCCAGCCGGTTTTCCAGCGGATGGGGGAGAAGGTCACGGAATCGCCCAGCGCGTCCTGCGCGGTGGGCTTGACGGTCTCGAGGGCTTGAGCAATCTGAGTCATGCGCTCCATCTTAGAGCCCTTAGACTTGCCCACCATGACCGCAACCGTCCTGCTTCTCGACCCCCGCTGGCCCTCCCTCATCCCCCTCCACCTCGCCGGCCGCATCAGCGGCGACGTCGCTTTCACGCCTGAGGTGCCTGTCGACGTCCGCTGGGCCCTCAACGTCAAAGGCGGCACGGACAGCTGGCTGATTTCCACCGATCCGGACGACCCGGAGGTCCTGCGCTGGCAAGGGGAGGGCGCGACGACGGAAAAGGTCGACAGCCTCGACGACCCGGTATTCCAGGCCACCCGCACCATGCACGCCGCGCGCCGCCGCGGCGAGTGGGAGCAGGCCATGACGCACGAAAGCCTCCTGCCGTTTCTTCGGGAGGAGGCTGAGGAGGTCGCGCAGGCAATCGAGCGCAAGCTGCCTATCGACGATCTAAAGTCCGAACTGTCCGACCTGCTGCTCCAAATCCTGTTCCATGCCGAAATCGCGCAGGAGACCGGAGCGTTCGACTTCGGCGACGTGGCCGACGCGTTCGTACAGAAGATGCGCCGCCGCGCGCCCTACCTCTTCGACGGCTCAACCGGCCCCGTGGACAAAGCCACCCAGGACCGGTTGTGGGAGGAAGGCAAGGCCGCCGAGAAGCGCTAGTCGCGGAGAAGTGCTCGCGGCAGCGCAGCGAGCCGACCCGGCGGCGCGTTTAGCGCAGCGCGCCGATGTAGTTGCGGATGTCCGGCAGGTTGGCCTGCGAGGACATCTGGGAGCTCATGGCGAAGAACTGGTCCAGCGGGGTGGCCGGGTCCGGCTTGACGATGCCGCACTCCAGCGCGCGGTCCGCAAGCGCGCCGACCGTGGAGGCGGAGGCGAGGCGCAGGGTGGCGTCCTTGCCCACGACGTTGTTCACGTTGGCAACCAGCTGGGAGCGGGTGGTGTCCGGGCCGACCATGTTGGTGGAGGTCAGGCCGACGCGCAGGGCGTCGCAGTTGGCGGTGGCGATGTTGCCATTGAGCAGCTTGATCAGCTCGAGCGACTGCGTCTGAGCCTGGGCGGTGGCGGGGGAGGCGATGGCGGCCGCGGCCATCAGGCCAGCGGCGGCAAGGGGTGCGATACGGCGCATTGGGAGGGGTCCTTTCGGGGAAGAAACTAGGTCGCGGAGAATCATACATGTTAAACAAGTGACGCGTGTGGCGAAAGTGGCAGGAGTGGCGAAAATCGCCAGCCGGCTGGGGTGCACATATGCGGATTGACTCGCGTCGATGAAAACCCAAAAACGACCGCGCGAAACCCCAGCTCGCTACCTACCGCCCGCCCCAAAAACACCCGCTGAATTCAGGCTAACTGCGACAGAACCCAACGCGGGTATGTGCTACCGGCGCGTTCACCAGTCGCAGGCACCCGCGCGGTACACTCTCCGGTCATGTCAGCAGCCAGGCGAGTAGCGCGCGGGTGCGGCTGCGCGGGTGTCCTCGTCGCGGCCGCCGCCGTGGTGATGGTGGTCGCGCTGGTGGCGTGGCTCATCGCCGCGTTTTCCACGCCCGACCGCCACGAGCCGCTGCAGCCGGTGCCCACCACAATGCCGCCGCCGGCCGCCCAAGCACCCCCGCCTATCGACGTCCACGGCCCCGGCCGCACCTCCGACCTTCTCTTTGACTGGTCGCAGGACATCGGCAACGCCACCAACGTCTCCGGCCAAGCCATCCGCGCCTACGCCAACGCTGCGCTGATCGCCAACGAATCCTGGCCGGCCTGCAACCTGCAGTGGAACACGCTCGCCGGCATCGGCTGGGTGGAAACGCGCCACGGCACCTACACGGGCCACTTCAACAACTCCCAGTTAAACCAAGACGGCTACCCGGAGCCGCCGATCATCGGCCCGAAGCTCGACGGCGACGGCTTCGCCCACGTCCCCGACACCGACCAAGGCGCCTTCGACAACGACACCGAGTTCGACCGCGCCGTGGGCCCGATGCAGTTCATCCCCGAGTCCTGGGCGCGCTACGGCCGCGACGCCAACGGCGACGGCCACCCGGACCCGCAGCAGATCGACGACGCCGCCCTCGGCGCGGCCAACCTGTTGTGCAACTCCGGCGGCGCCACGCGCGACCTGGCCACGGAGGAGGGCTGGCGCCAGGCGATTTTCGCCTACAATCAGTCCAACGACTACGTGGCCAGAGTCCGCGACGCCGCGGCGAACTACGCCATGAACCAGCCGGCACACCGCTAGCCAAACCCGGGCTAAGCTGGTACGCGGTAAGACAGCACTCGACCCATGCAAGGAGTCACCATGGCCGACATCATGCACATCTTCGCCCGCGAGATCCTGGATTCCCGCGGCAACCCGACTGTGGAGGTGGAGGCGCTGCTCGCGGACGGCTCTCACGGCCGCGCTGGCGTGCCGTCCGGCGCGTCCACGGGTGAGCACGAGGCGCACGAGCTTCGCGACGGCGACGAGCGCTACGCCGGCAAGGGTGTGCTGAAGGCTGTCGAGAACGTCAACGAGACCATTGCGGACGAATTGGCGGGGATTGAGGCGGACGACCAGCGGATCGTCGATACGCTTATGCTCGAGCTCGACGGCACCGACAACAAGAAGAAGCTGGGTGCGAACGCCCTTCTGGGCGTGTCCATGGCTGTGGCGAAGGCCGCGGCGGATTCGGCCGCGCTGCCGCTGTACCGCTACATCGGCGGCCCGAACGCGCACGTGCTGCCGGTGCCGATGATGAACATCCTCAACGGCGGCGCGCACGCGGATTCGGGTGTGGACGTCCAGGAGTTCATGATCGCCCCGGTCGGCGCGGAGACCTTCACCGAGGCGCTGCGCATGGGCGCCGAGGTCTACCACGCGCTCAAGAGCGTGCTGAAGTCCAAGGACCTGTCCACGGGTCTTGGCGACGAGGGCGGCTTCGCCCCGTCCGTCGGCTCCACCAAGGAGGCCCTGGACCTCATCGTCGAGGCCATTGAGAAGGCCGGCTACAAGCTTGGCGACGATGTCGCGCTCGCCCTGGACGTCGCCTCCTCCGAGTTCTTCGAGGACGGCGCCTACAACTTCGAGGGCGGCAAGCACTCCGCCGAGGAGATGATCAAGGTCTACGCCGACCTGGTGGAGCAGTACCCGATCGTCTCCATCGAGGACCCGCTGGATGAAAACGACTGGGACGGCTACGTGACCCTCACCGAGCAGCTTGGCGACAAGGTGCAGATCGTCGGCGACGACTTCTTCGTCACCAACCCGAAGCGCCTGGCCGAGGGCATTGAGAAAAACGCCGCCAACGCGCTGTTGGTCAAGGTCAACCAGATTGGCACCCTGACCGAGACCTTCGACGCCGTGGAGCTGGCCCACCGCAACGGCTACCGCACCATGATGTCGCACCGCTCTGGCGAGACCGAGGACACCACCATCGCGGACCTGGCGGTGGCGCTTTCCTGCGGCCAGATCAAGACCGGTGCGCCGGCCCGCTCTGAGCGCGTGGCCAAGTACAACCGCCTCCTGCGCATCGAGGAGGAGCTCGGCCCGGCCGCTGAGTACGCGGGCCGCTCCGCGTTCCCGCGCTTCAAGTAAGCACCTGCCTATCGACGCACCTTCGGCCCCGCCCGTTTTCGGCGCGGGGCCTCCTTTTGGTCCCACTGTTTGACGTTTGTATCAATCTGAACTGACGATTGTATCTCTATGTGTGATACAATCGTCAGCCAAAAACGATACAAAGTGACGGAGGGACGTATGGAGCAAGCGGACGTGCTCGCGACTTTGGAGATGGTCGCCTCCGATCAGTGGGGGATCGTGACTACGGCACAGGCTGGCCGGGAGGGCGTCGAGAGGCTGCAACTTTCGCGATTGGCGGAAAAGGGTGACCTGGAGCGAGCGCGGCATGGGGTGTACCTGCTGCCTTCCCACCAGGCTGGGCCCGAGGATGAAATTCGTGCGGCGTGGTTGTCGCTCGAGCCAAAGAAGTTCATCGACGAGCGCTGGGAGGATGAGTGGCCCGTCGTGGTCACTCACGAGTCTGCGGCGCGCATCCACGGCATTGGGCGTTTGATCCCGCCGAAACTCACGTTCTCAACCGGCAGCACGAAGCAGACGCGGCAGCAGGGAATCCGCATTTACACTCGCCGCGAGATTCCCGAAACGGACATTGTGTCCGTGGATGGACTGCCGGTGACAAGCGTCACCCGCACCGTAGCGGATCTAGCGGAAGCGGGGGTCGAACGAGACTATTTGGCTGATCTTGTTGCAGATGCGTTGCGGAAGGAGAACGTGCGCATCGACGATCTTGCCGAGAAGCTGAAGCCGGCAGCTCGCTCCTACGGGGCGAAAACCAGTACGCAACTGGTATCGGAGCTGAGTGCTGAAGCGTCTTCCGTGGAGGACATTGATGAACTTCGAAAACGGCTGGTCAACGCTTCGAAGAGGATGGGGGTCGAGACTATCGACGACAGCGTATTGCAATTGATTAACAACCAAATCGAGGTAGCCCTAGAACCGTTCCGGAATCAGCTAGACCGGATAGAGAATCATCGGGCTTAAGGCGTGTGTTCGTAAAAGTTAACGATGCACATTTCCCACCTGGGCAAAGGCACACCGACAATCGCCGGAATGTCAGCTTTTGCGACGCAACACCACCTCGACGCAGGATGGGATCACGGCACCCAAAGTTGGCCATATCCGATCAGCTGACACGCGCACCCGCCACGCCGGCCGCGCCGCCATCCGCGAGATCCTCGAACGCCTCTAGCCCCTGGCGTATCATCTGCTGATTATGACGAAGCGCTCCCGCACCCGCCGCCCCAGCACGGTCCCCGTTGCCAGCCGCGACCGGGAAAACGCCGAGCGCGCCGCGCGCCGCAAGCAGCGCGGCCGGGCAATCGCGTTTCCAAAGCAGGACATGGCGAGTGTGGTCATCCTCATCGCCGTGCTGATCCTCGTGCTGCTGGCCATCGCCGCGCCGCTTCGCAACTTCTATGAGGGCCGCGCCGAGATCGCCCGCGCCAACGAGTCCATCGCCCGCCTCGAGGCCCAAAAGCAGGCCCTGGAGGACGACATCGCCATGTACGACGACGACGCCTTCCTCAAACAGGAAGCCCGCCGCCGCCTCGGCGTCATGGAAGAGGGCGAGACCGCCTGGCGCATCATCGACCCCCGCATGACCGCGCCCGAGGCCATCACCACAGGCAAGGACGACATTCCCGACACACGCACCTGGCCGCAGGTGATGTGGGATTCCCTGCGCGAGGTCCCGGGGGAGGAGCTTCCGCCTATCGACGACGCTCCGCCCGCCCCCGCCCCCGAAGCACCGGCCGCAAAAGACCGTTAATTTACCCTGCGACTGAGGTTGCTACTTCGAAGTTCATTTGGCGAATGTTTAAGCCCTTTCCCAGTCTGTGATGATCCTGTGTCGCGAAACAGGCACTTGTGCGGTAACTTTAAGCTAACTTCAAAGCTGGGGAGTCAAAGTGGAGAACGATGAGAATGCGGAAAAGGAAATCGGAAGCATCGGCCGAAGTGCTGATACTCATGGGCAATCGAAACCGGAAAGTGATCGCGATTTCAAACCGAGGGCGGAAGATCCGATCGGTGAAGGCGCAGCGAAACGTAGTCAACCCGGCTCTGGCGTGGGAGAGGACGGGTCATTCCCTCGAAGCCGCGATGGAAAAGGCGTTCTAGAAAAGCGCAGCGGTTCAACTATTTATCAGCCTAAAGCTGAGGTCCTTTCGAACTCAACCGGCAATGAGCCGCTGCATGGGCGCACAGTGTCCCGGGATAGTGGGACTAGTTATGTCGAGGCGCATTCCGGGCCAATTCCCTCACCCCGGAATCTTGCAGAATACGAAAGCAAATTACCCGGCACCGCGGACAAACTGGTGCAGATGGCGATCGACTCGTCGTACGCTCTTGATCAAGTCAACCTCGCAGATGCTCAAATGGGATTTGCGGCCGCCGAGTCAATGCGCACAAGTGGGGAACTGGCCAAAAATCAGCAACGAAATCTACGGAATCTAACGTGGGCTGTGTTCTTCGTAACAGTTGTCTTCGCCCTTTTGGGGCTTAGCGTTCCAGCTATTTTGGGTCTCATTCTTCTGGTTGCCGGCGGAGGTGCTCAGCTAGTGCAACCCAAGTTTGTGGAGCTATTTTCCCCGGATTTCGGCAATCAGCCCTCCACCGATGAGTCCTCGGGAAAAGCATAGGGAGTCAACTAAAGCTCACGGAAACCCGTCTAAGGTTCACGACGCTCTGCCCGTCCCTCGCTCGAAGCGCCGGCGGTACTGGAGGCCCCGGCACCGGAAGCTCCCGCGCCAGCGCAGTAGACAGCATGTGGGACAATGGCCCGCATGCACACTCCTCCCACAGACGAACAACTCGCCGTCGTTGCCGAGCAGCTCGGCCGCACCCCGCGTGGCGTGCTTGCCATCGCGTACACCACCCCGGACAACCAGCCGGCAGTTGTGAAAACCGCGCCCAAACTCGACGACGGCACCCCATTTCCCACCCTCTACTACCTCACCGACCCGCGCCTGACCGCCGAGGCCTCCCGCCTCGAGGTCGCGCAGGTGATGAAGTGGATGGAAAACCGTCTCAACGCCGAAAGTGACGAAGGCGAAGAGCTCCGAGCCGACTACCAAGCCGCCCACGAGCATTTCCTCGCCGAGCGCAACGCCATCGAGGACTTGGGCACCGACTTCTCCGGCGGCGGCATGCCCGAGCGCGTGAAGTGCCTCCACGTGCTCATCGCCTACGCGCTCGCCGAAGGCCCGGAGCGCGTCTGCTTCGGCACCGAGGCCGTTGCCCTCGCCGCCGAGCACGGCGACCTCCGTGGCACCGCCATCCCCGCCGACTGGCCCACGCTCGAAGACCTCGGCATCACCCTCGCCGAAGCAGGGGAGGGGCTGGCATGACGCGCGTCGCCGCCGTGGACTGCGGCACTAACTCCATCCGACTGCTCATTCACGACACGGACACTGGCGAGGTCTCCCGCCGCAACACCATCGTCCGCCTCGGCCAGGGCGTCGACGAGACCGGCCAGTTCGCCCCTGAGGCCATCGAGCGCACCCGCGCAGCGCTTGCGGACTACGTCGACGAGATGCAGCGCGAGAACGTCACCCGCGTGCGCATGGTGGCCACCTCCGCCACCCGCGACGCCGCCAACCGCGAGGAGTTCTTCGCAATGACCCGCGAGCTGCTCGGCCAGATCCAGCCGGGCGCAGTCGCCGAGGTGATCACCGGCGAGGAGGAGGCGGCGCTGTCGTTCGCCGGCGCCACCGCAGACATCGACCCTGCCCGCGGCCCGTTCTGCGTGATCGATCTCGGCGGCGGATCGACCGAGTTCGTCATGGAGGGGCACGCCATCTCCACCCAAATGGGGTGCGTGCGCATCACCGAGCGCATCATGCGCACGAACCCGCCCACTGCGGAGGAGACCACTAAGGCGCGCGCACTTATCGACGAAAAAATCGCCGATGCCACGTCCACCATTCCGTTCGTGGAGGCCCAGACGTTCGTGGGGTGCGCCGGCACCTTCACGACGCTCTCCGCGCTCGCGCAGAGCCTGGACAGCTACGACCCCGAGCGCATCCACATGTCGGAGATCCCCTTCGAGCGGCTCCGTGAGGTAACCGCCGACCTCCGCGGCAAGACCGCGGCGCAACGCCGCGAGAACCCCGTCGTCCACCCTGGCCGCGCCGACGTGATTGGCTCCGGCTCCACTGTGGTGGAGCAGCTCATGGAAACCTTCGAGCGCGAAGCCGGAGCTACCAGCTTCATCGTCAGCGAAAAGGACATCCTCGACGGGATCGTCGCCGGGTTGGCCTAATCCTGGTCCGGCTCGTAGATCGTGTCCTCGATCTGCTTGTCCGAACCGCCGCGCAGCTTCTTACCCTTGCGCAGGTCTTTCACCTCGCGCATGCGCGGCTCCGGATCAATCTTGTTCGCGATAGCCCGGCGGGCAGAAGCGGTGACCTGCTTGGTCACCGGCGAGTTAGCGACAGCCTGCGCGGCGTTGACGATCTGGTGGTAGCGCTTCCGGCCGGCTTTCGTGCCGAGCACATACCCGGCGGCGGCCCCGACAACGTATTGGTACATGTTGGTCAGGGTACAGCGGAAAAGTGGGGCGGGGAGATTGCCCTCAGGTCTCATGGATGACGGTGCTGTACTAAGTTGTAGAGAGTATCCCTGTGTCGAACAACCCTAAGGAAACCATGTCGGTTAAGCCGAAAATTATGACCGTCTACGGCACCCGCCCGGAGGCGATTAAGGTTGCGCCAGTAGTTAGCGCGCTCCAGAACGACGATCGCTTCGAATCGGTAGTGGTCTCTACTGGTCAGCACAAGGAGATGCTGGAGCAGGTGAATAAGCGCTTCGGTATCACTCCGGATCACGACATGGCGCTGATGAAGCCGGGGCAAACTCTTAACGAGTTGGTGGCGCGTGCGATTCAAGGGCTTGATCCGATTATTGAGGAAGAACAGCCCAACGTGATCATCTCCCAGGGTGACACCTCGACAGCGATGGTGGCAGCGCTGGCGGGCTTCCACAAGGGTGTAAAGATTGTTCACCTCGAGGCTGGCCTGCGCACAGGCAACATTTTTTCGCCCTTCCCGGAGGAAGCGAACCGCAAGATTATCGGCCAGATTACTTCCCTCCATCTGGCTCCCACGAACGAATCGCGCGAAAATCTACGTCGGGAGAACTTCCGTTCCAAGGACATCGTCGTTACAGGCAACACCGTCATTGATGCCCTGCTCGCGGCGTCGGAATGGGACGTCAAGTTCGAAGATCCGCGGCTGGAGGAGCTTCGGAACACCGACGACAAGCTTGTGCTGGTTACCACCCACCGCCGCGAGAACCTCGACGCTATGAAGGAAATCGGTGGGGCAGTCCAGGACCTCGCGAAGTCTTATCCGGATCACATCTTCGCCTTGCCGCTGCACCTCAACCCGAAGGTGCGAGACGCGGTTCTTCCGGAAGTTGAGGACCTTCCAAACGTCATCATCACGGACCCACTGCCGTATGACCAGTTCACTGCGCTGATGAGCCGCGCATACCTCGTCCTCACAGACTCGGGCGGCGTGCAGGAAGAAGCACCTTCGCTTGGCAAGCCGGTCCTCGTGATGCGCGAGAACACCGAGCGCCCCGAGGCCGTCGTGGCTGGAACGGTGAAGCTTGTCGGCACTGACCGAGGTCGGATTGTTGCGGAGGCGAGGAACCTCCTCGATCAGGATGCGGCTTACGAAGCGATGGCGAACGCAGTCAACCCTTACGGCGACGGCAAAGCTGCAGAGCGTGCTGTGGCCGCTATTGCCGAGCTAATGGGTGTTGGCGAACGCATCGGAGAATTTGAACCGGAAATCGACGGCAAATAACCGGGACTGAGAACACAGGCAAAGCAGGCGAGGGTACGCTCTAAAAGAACGATCCGAGCCGCCGAGATAGCGGGTCTCAACCAGACCCTGTGCGAAAGGAATAGAAAGTGGCAAACACCGCGGTGCAAAATACGTTTAAAGATGTCTGCGTCGTTGGCCTTGGGTACATCGGTCTTCCGACCGCAGCGTTTATCGCGTCCAAGGGAGTCAAGGTAACCGGTGTTGATGTCAACCCGGCCTTCGTCGAGTCCATCAACAAGGGTGAAGTGCCGTTCGTTGAACCAGGATTTGACCAGCTGCTCAAGGACGTCGTGGAACGCGGTCTGCTCACCGCACGCTTCGACCAGGTCGAGGCGGACGCCTACATCGTCTGCGTGCCCACCCCGTTCAAGGGTGACAATCACGAGGTTGACACCAAATTCATCAACTCCGCTGTAGATGCGATGGCTCCGCACCTGCGCCCAGGTGCCCTCGTGGTGCTGGAGTCCACCTCGCCTCCGGGAACGACTCGCAACATGGCGGAGTACATCATCGAGAAGCGCCCTGACCTCTCGCTGAACGAAGAAGACGAGAATGCCATCTTCATTGCGCACTGTCCTGAGCGCGTCTTGCCGGGGCAGATCATGGAGGAAATGGAGAACAATGACCGCGTCATCGGCGGTTTGACTCCTAAGGGCACGGAGCTGGCTCGTGATTTGTACGCGACGTTCTGCACCGCTGAATTGCTGACGACGGACGCGACGACAGCAGAGATGGCGAAGCTCACCGAGAACTCCTTCCGGGATGTCAATATTGCCTTCGCCAATGAGCTTTCTCTGATTTGCGATCGACTCGGAATCGACGTTTGGGAGCTGATTGAGCTCGCCAACCACCACCCGCGCGTGAACATCCTCAAGCCCGGCCCCGGCGTCGGTGGGCACTGCATTGCTGTCGATCCGTGGTTCATCGTTTCTGCGGTTCCGGAGGAAGCCAAGATTGTTCGCCAGGCACGAGAGATTAACGATGGCAAGCCGTCGTTCGTCCTGGATAAGGTGGAGAAGGCACTAAGCGAGTCTGACAACAAGCGGGTGGCAGCGCTCGGTATCGCTTTCAAGGCGGACATCGACGATCTCCGAGAGTCGCCGGCGCTGGGTATCGTCGAGAAGTTGGCTGAACGAAACCCCGAAACCACGGTTTCTGTTGTGGAACCGAACGTTGATTCCCTGCCCGACCGTCTCGCCGCGCACAAGAGCATCGAATTGGCCGAATTCACCACAGCCATTGAAAGCGCAGACGTTGTAGTCCTCCTCGTTGACCACCGGGAGTTTGTTGGCGTCGATCAAGATTTGCTCAACGGAAAGACTGTGATTGATACTAGAGGCATTTGGCGCTAACGCACTCGTGCTTTACGCCTAAGCATTGTGGCTCCAGGAACAAGAGTTCCTGAGTCGCACTAGGGGCTATAGCTCAGTCGGTTAGAGCCGCGGACTCATAATCCGCTGGTCGCGGGTTCGAGCCCCGCTGGCCCCACAATCATTCAGCCCATAGTCAAACGGAGGTGGCGAGGATATGCGTATCCTTCTCGTCACCCAGTATTGGTACCCAGAAAATGGAGTACCGCAACGGCGTTGGTCTTGGCTTGCAAAAATACTCATTGATGCCGGGCATGAAGTTTGCGTGGTTGCACCGCCACCGCGGAACAGTCGTTTGGCCGACACTACGGGGGAAAGTACGGGGACACGGAAAATCCCGTATGAGGGAGCAGAAGGCGAGAATATCTTCCGTAGTTCCGCGTACCGGGTAGGCGATTCGATTACGTCGAAGGCTGCTAGCCAGCTCCTGATTGCTCTTTCGCAAGTTCGCACGCTCATTAGGAACAGGAAACAGATTGAGCCGGACCTTGTAATAGGAACTGTTCCCGCTTTGCCAACCGCGGGGGTTACGTGGCTGGCCGCGAAAGTTTTCGGTCGACCGTACGTCATCGATCTCCGAGATGCTTGGCCAGATCTGATGGGGCAAGCTTCGTCTTGGAATGCTGGCGTCGGGAATCCGTCGATTCGAGAGAAACTCGCTAAAAACGGCCCGCTCCAACTGGTCACTCGTGTGTCCACGAGAGTACTGAATTCTCTTCTACGCGGAGCAAGAGCGATTTTGGTCACCTCCAGCACCCTAAAAGCGTCTCTGGAGTCTCGCCGTGAATTGTTTACGCGGGGAGCTAGCCCCGAAGTTGTAGTAATCCGAAATGTCTTTCCAGTAGCTAGCCAGCCGACGGAAGACAGGGGGAGTCATCGCAAGAGCGGTCATTTAAACGTACTGTACGCAGGGACTTTAGGCCGAGCGCAAAACCTGCAGAACGCTTTGGAAGCTGCCAAGCTTGCCAAACAACAGGGGCTCCAAGTTCACATGATTTTTGTTGGCGCGGGTGCAGCCCGTGAACTGCTTCAGGAAAAGGCCCAGGAATTTGGAGTCGACGCGCGTTTTATCCGGCTGAAACCAGCAGAACTTTTGAACGCCTATTACGACTGGGCTGACACAGCGCTAGTGCATTTGGCCGAATGGGAACCGCTGCGACGTACGGTCCCATCCAAGACATATGAGTTGCTCTTCAACCGGATTCATATTTCTGGGGTCGTGGAGGGGGAGGCTGCTGATCTGATCTCAAGTCTGGGCGGCGGAGACGTAGTCGCACCGCAGGATCCATTGGCGCTCGCAAACCTGTGGGTGTCGCTTGGCAATAACCCGAAGCGTCTTAGTGTCGGAACTACTGGCCGTGATTGGGTGATCCGAGAGCGTGAAGAAATGACACCTGTGCGATTGCTGCAGATACTGCAGCAGATCGAAGCATCGGATGACAATGCGTCCAGCTAGGTACTGCCAGCTATTTTTCTCTGCGATGGCGGCGGACTTCTTGTCGGGGCCGAAGCCGTTTCTACAGAAAGTCTCCGTAAAGATTGGCCGAAAACTCCAGGAAAGTGGCCTCAGAGTTCCTGCTCCTTTAGAGAGCATTGCTCGTGCGGGAGTGCCGGACACTACTTCGTGGCAAGACTTAGATGATCCAGTTTTTCCATCAGTGAAGCGGCAGCTTAATGACGAAGCTCGGGTCCTGTATTTGGTCAATAGTGCGCAGCCGTACACAGTCAGTGGATACACGGTGCGTACGCAAAAGCTTCTCCACGAACTTAGGCGGCAGGATATAGCTGTTTACCCAGCTACAAGAATGGGATATCCGGCGACTATTGGCGTGGTTCCCACACGGGATTCCGTATCCGTTGACGACATGAACTACTCCTTGTTGCTGCCCAGCCGGATGTCTTTGCGGAGAGGTCAGAATCGCCGTAAAGCCATTAATCTGCTTGTAGAGATGGCGCGGCAGCTTGATATCACCCTGCTGCACACGACGACCGACTTCAGGAATGCGAGCTTGATCAGCGAGGTCGCACGGATCCTTGAAATCCCATGGGTTTACGAAGTGCGCGGGGAGCGCGATAAGACATTGGAGTTAGAGAACTCGGGGCAAACAAATAGGGAATTTCTCGCAGAGTTCAGACGACGCGAAACCCAAGCTATGCAAGCTGCTTCTGCAGTCCTTGTGCTCAGCGAGGTATCACGGCGTCGCGTTGAAGAACGCGGAGTTTCAAAGGACAACATCTACGTTGTTCCGAATGGGTTCGATCGGGATGAGGCCATAGAAGCCCCCACCAGGGACTTCGCAAGAGAAAAGATCGGGATTCCGTCGAGCACAAAACTAGTCGGGACAATCACTTCGGTTGTTGACTATGAGGGGCTCGATTCGCTTGTCTTAGCCCTGGAATTCCTTGATGACGACACCAAAGCATTGATAGTCGGTAGTGGCTCTGAGCTTCCTGCCCTACAACATTTAGTAGAGGAGAGGGGTTTAGCAGATCGCGTTGTCTTTGCAGGCAAGCAAGACCCCGAAGCTATTCCTTTGTGGTGTGCTGCATTAGACGTGTTTGTGCTACCAAGACGCGACTACGAAGTTTGCAGGGCAGTCACCCCGCTTAAGCCGATGCTTGCAATGGGAATGAAGATTCCAGTGGTTGCCTCCGACCTTCCTGCGGTTAGAGAAGCTACTGGTGAGTTGGCTTTGTATGTTCCACCCGATGATCCTGAAGCATTGAGCGAAGCGATCCGGAAGGTACTTGTGGACCCAGATCACTTTTATGGTCATCGGCTGGAGGCCTTCTTGGATGCACGGACATGGCAGTCCAGTGCCGTACGACTGATCCAAGCTTACGAGGAAACACTCTCGCCTGACGCGTAGCTCAGAATGAGACGATAGACGCCAAAACGTAAAGGAGTAACCGCGATGGTCAATTTTCGAGAACAAGCGCGTTCGGTGGGCGACGACATGTCGCGCTTCGTGAATGTTATGCGAAAGCAGGGGGCGCGGACAGCAGCAGAAAAGGCTGCGTTCGCTCTGTCGCGGCGCATTGCCCCGAGGTCTTTTGGTGAGTGGTCTGACATTGAAGAGATCACTCCTGCGATCAACCCGAGAAAACCCTTTCAAAAAACAGCGGTTGGATCGATTTTGGATGAGTTTTCCGAACGAGCGTGGGGGTACGAGTTTGACCTGCGCCCAGTGGATCCTGGCGAGTCATTTGTACTCAATGCACAAAGCGGCGAGCGACCATTCGAGCTACTTTTCGTCGAATCCGCGTGGAATGGCAATGGAGGCAAGTGGCAGTATCAGCTGACTGGAGAAAACGCGCCGTCTCCAGCTCTGAAGGAATTGGTGGATTGGTGCAAAGCTAGCGGCATTCCGACGGTGTTCTGGAATAAGGAAGATCCGGCTCACTTCGGCGACTTCATCGAAACGGCGGAACTCTTCGATTTCGTGTTCACGACAGACGCGAACTTGGTCCCGCAGTATGAGGCCGCTTTGCCAAGTGCAAGAGTCGGCGTCCTACCGTTCGCTGCTCAGCCAGTCCTTCATAACCCGATTTTGAAAGCAGGGGAGGAACGCCGGGGCGACATCGCATTCGCCGGCACGTATTTTGCGCATAAATTTGAATCACGCCAACAACAGATCGCACTTGTTTTAGACGCTGCGGTGCGAGCATCTCGAAGCCTTAAGGACGGTTTAGTAGTCTTTTCCCGCTTTGCAGGAAAAGAAGATAAGTACCAGTTTCCCTCAGAATACGAGCGCTATGTAGAAGGTGCGTTGCCGTACAACAAGATGTTGTCGGCCTTCAAAAGGTTCAAAGTTGTTCTAAACGTCAACACGATCACACAAAGCCCTACGATGTGCAGCCGTCGTATTTTTGAAGCGGGTGCGTCCGGTGCGGTGGTCGTTTCAACTGACAGTGTCGCTTTACATGAAATGTTCAGCGAGGATGAGGTCCCAATCATCCGCGATGTGGAGGGGGGCAGCTATTTGCTTCGACGCATCGTTAATTCCCCAGAAGTCCGAGACCGAATCAGCCACAGGGCACAACGGAAAATTTGGGAGAATCACACCTATACCGATCGCGCATTCACTCTTCTCAGTGCCATTGGATTGGTTGAGAAGCAAAGCGATACACGACCAAAGGTGTCGATTCTGGCTTCGACAAACCGCCCGCAACAGTTGAGTCATCTGTTCTCACAGGTTGCGCGGCAACGTAATGTCGAAGTTGAGCTCATGATGATGCTTCATGGAATCGACGAACAACCGGAGGCCGTCAGAGCGCAGTTTCCTGAGGGGGTGTCAGGACAGGTCTTTCAGGCGCCAAAGTCTTGGTCCCTCGGTAAATGTATGAACCACTTGGCGGCCGAAGCAACCGGCGACTTCATGGCAAAGTTTGATGACGACGACCTGTATTTTGAAAACTACCTGCGGGATCAGATAAACGCACTTGAGTACTCTGGCGCCGACATCGTAGGAAAGCGCGCATCGTATTTGCACCATGGGCAGTCGGACAGTTTCTTGCTCAGGAATCCAGACCACGAAATGTGTTTCACGGATTTTGTGGCAGGTCCGACACTAGTCTGGCGTCGCCAGGTGACTGAAGGGTTGGCGTTTCCGGATCGCACCAAGGGCGAAGACACAGGTTTTCTCAACAGTGCGGTCAAGAGCGGATACACCATCTATTCCGCGGACCGCTTTAACTTCGTCCAAATGCGATCGCCTTCAGTAACACACACTTGGGAAGTCGACGACGAAGTAATCTTTGCGAATGCCCGGGTAATTGCGATCGGATCGGGCATACTCAACGTCGAGTGTTAGCGGGATGCAGTTTCGCTGGAAAGACGAATAGCGGGAGGGGTATAGGAAGCCGCTGTTTCGCGAATGATTTTCTCAGCCTCGTCGTCCTTTCCGGTGGCTGCTCGGTTACTCCACACTCTGTACCGCTTCGTCAGCGACTCGGCGGGGCCGTCTGCGATGATCTCTCCCTCGTGAAGCCAAAGAGCACGTGAACAATTGTCTTGAATCGTCTTTGCTCCGTGCGATACAAGGAAAACAGTGCCAGATTCCTCGAGGAATGAATCCATTCGTTTCTTGGCTTTTGAGGTGAAGGTTGAATCTCCTGTGGACAGAGCTTCATCCACGAGCAAGATTTCGGCACGCACTGATGTTGCGATGGAGAACTTCAGACGGGCAGACATACCTGAGGAATAAGTACGCAGTGGCCGATCGATGGAATCCGTTAAGTCGGCCCATTCGATTACGGATTCTTCTAGTTGCGCAACTTCGTCAGGATGCAGCCCCATGGCAAGCAATCCGAGCCTTACGTTTTCCCTACCGGTTAGAGCACCTTGAAGCGCGGCGGACACACCTAGGAGTCGTGGCTCAGTAGAAACTCGAACGAGCCCGGACGTAGGAGTCTCGTTTCCGGCGATGATCCGAAGCAGGGTTGATTTGCCCGAGCCGTTCTTACCTAAAATGCCGACGGATTCGCCTCGGTAGGAGACGAACGAAACGGATTTCAAGGCGTCGACAGATGTGGTCTTCCTTCCGAGCCCACGGATCGAGCCCGAAGACGTCAGGCGGTAGGTTTTAGACAGATCTCGTACTACAACGGTTGGTTTACCGGACACGCGCGTACCTTTCTTCGGCTTCCCAGAAGAAGATCAAACCGATAATGAGTAGACCAAGTGTCCAAGCAGCAAGGTAGAGCCACCGGCCTAGGGGAGGAACGGTTTGATAAATGGTTGCTTCGCGTACCGCAGTTAAGAACTGGTAGGCGGGATTTGCGAGCATGATGGACTGAAGAGTCTCGTTCCCATCGAACCGGTGGATGTCGAAGAACACGCCTGATACGAAGAACAGGCCTCGAGTGAAAGTAGACACGAGGGCTTTTAGGTCGGGAACGAAGGCCGTAATTCTGGCGACGATCAGCATTGCGCCTAGGGCGAACAAATGGATCATTAGAAACAAGACGGGCACTAAAAGGATGGCAAGGCTGGGTGTCAGTCCATGATACAGAAAAGCTATGAGAAGAGCGACGAGGGCCGGCGTGACGTTATCCAGCAGTTGCTTGACAGTTAGTGATAGGGGGAGCGCTGCTTTCGGAAAGGAAAAGGATGAAATCATTCCCTTGGAGCTTTGAATCAAGCCCGAGCCCGAGGTTAACCCCCTTGTTAGGAAGTTAAAGAAAACAACGCCGATAACCAGGTAACCAATGAAATAGTCAATATTCCTTGAGAGGTTTAGGATGATACCGAAAACAAGGACGTATACGGCGCTATCGAGCATAGGTTGAAGCACAATCCACGCCCGACCGAGGTACATGTCTCTTCCTCGTGAAAACGCCTTGTTTCTAGCTTCAGCCCAAATAAAATGGCGACGTTGCCACAGTTGTGCGAGGTATTTGCCTAGGCCTGGTCTGGCGCTAAGTCTCCTCAAATAGGTGTCATCGACCTCGATGAGATTTGGTTGCACCGTACTCACGTTCTTTCCTCAGCTAACAATTCTCGTTGTGCTTGTGGTCCACGACCATAATTTAGACTTCCTTCGCCGATCCTCCTAAAAGGCAGACATGAGTTGGATGGCTAGTAGGATTATTTAAACTTTTTCGAATCTATTCAGTTTGCTCTAGAGCGTGAGGACAGAAGTGACATCACCGAAATACAGTCTGCTCATTGTTGGCGGCTGCGTTAGTCGCGACACGGTCGACCCTCTTCTAGGAAAGTCCCTTGAGCTCAAGCGGTACGTAGCACGTCAATCCTTCATCTCTGCCGGCACTGATGCAACGAAACTGGTTCCCAAAGTTGACCTGCGTAGTCAATTTCAGCGTCGCATGCTCGAAGCCGATTTGGCGGGCTCTCTATTTCGTGATGTCGAAGAAAATTCGGAAGTCGACTTGGTGCTGTGGGATTTGAATGTTGAACGGCTCGGCGCTTGGCAATTCGATGTGGACACGTTTGTTACAGACAGTGGAGAGTTCAGGCGGATGGAGAACTACAGCAGCATCACCACTGGTGTCCCCCATATCGACTTCGGCGAAGAGGATCACTTCCGAATATGGAAGGAGCGATTCTTCCAGTTCAAGGACGTGCTCCAAAGGAACGGGCTAGTTGAAAAGACGCTACTGTTAGCTCCTGACTGGGCATTGGTTGATGAAACTGGTGAGACTGTCGGATTGTTTGAGGCAGTCAAGGCTGGTGCGTACAACGCGATCTACCGGCGGTACTGGGACTTCGCAGAGGCAAACGGATTTGAGGTTCTGCGGATGCAAGATACAGTCGCTGATTCCCATCACAAGTGGGGGCCTGCGCCGTTTCACTACACTGAAGGTGTTTATGATGTCTTCCGTGAAACCATAATGGGGAAATTGGCATAATGCCCATTCGCAGCATTTTGAAGCGGCTCGCCACTCGGTGGCCTTTCGAGTCGTTATACCGGCGTGTGAGACCGGTGAAAACGAAGGTCTCGGCGTACCGGCAACGTGGTAGATCGTCTCGAGGCGCTGCGTTGCTTACACGATCTCGCAGAAGCGATGATGAGGTAACACCGTTTGGTAGGGGATACCTCTTCGCTAGAGGTGAGGAGCCGCATTTTGTGCCTCGCGGGTGGGAACATCTTTCTATCTGTGGTCTCGATCTCTGGCATGACAAGCGGTTGCCTGTAGAAATCTGTGCTTCAGACGATTTCGATTGGGCTGCGATCCTCATCGGCACAGCGATTGATTCAGATTTGCATTCGAGTAACCAGTCCGAAATTTGTCACAGTTTAATGGAAGCCGCGAGCAGTGGCTCGGGATTTCGGGAATTGGACGAGTACGTTACGTGGCTCGGAGGGAGGTTTGTAATTCTCATGGTCAACGGGGAGACCATGAGAATCTACGGAGATGCGACCGCAAGTCGTTCATGTTTCTGGGCCGTAACGGAGCGTGGTTTTGTCGCATCGTCACATTCGACCCTGACCGCGCGCGCTATCGATGAGGTAGCTACAGACAGGTCGCGTTCGTTTCTAAATCACCCTGACTACAAGAGCCCCGCTGGAAAGTGGCTGCCCGGAGCGATGGCGCCGCACGATGCGGTCTCAATGATCACGGCGAACTGTGTCTTGACAGTGAACAAAAACGAGGCAAAGCATTCTCGGTTCTTTCCCTCGGAGGGCTACTCACCAAAGAAGCGTGACGCGATCGAAACAGCACGTCAGGTGGAGGAGGAGCTCAACCGCCAACTCGAGCTCGGAATAGACAAGAGAAAGCCTTTCTACTTCGGGCTAACCGCGGGCTCGGACTCGCGAGTGTTTCTCAAAGCGACGCTTGATCGACTGCATGCGCTGAATGCGATCGCATTCACCTACCACTCCTTCGATAAGAACCCATCCCACTCCAGAATTGACCTGATTGCGGCTAGCCGCCTAGCCGTGGACTCTGATTTGCGGTTCTTGGTAATGGATTTGAAGCCGTCCGATAAAACCAGTCGCTTCAGAAAAGCTTATGCAAAGACGTTTACAGGGTGGGCACGATTTCCCGCTCTAGCGGAGAATTTCTATAACGAACTTGACCGAGATGGCCAGGTGGCGATTTTGCTCGGGCCTGAGGTTGGCACGGTTTTTTATCGTGAGAGGGATCCATCGCTTCTGAATACACGTGGCCTCGCTGCGAAATTCACGCAGTCATCCTTTTCGGAGCACACCGAATTGGTTCGATACCTGGACTCATACATTGACTACACCCAGCTTGATATGAGTGATCACGCGACTTTCCACCCATTTGATCTCTTCTATTGGGAAAGCCGATTGAGTTCGTGGGCCGCCGGAGGTTACGCGGAGTATGAAATGGCGGCCGATGTAATATTGCCTTTTAATACAAGGAGGATTCTTGTACCGATGTTAGAGCAATCGTATGAGGAACGTCTGAGTAAGCGTGTCTATCAGATCATTTTGGATAAAATTGACCAGCAATGACGTTGAGTGTGTCCAAACCCGATTGGCAAAGAGAAAGTATTAGTGGCGTGGTAGAACAAGTACGACCGGTCGATGATTTCGAATCATCTCAAAACGTAGCTGATCAAGTTCGGCGACTAACCGTAGAACTAGAAGAGACCTGCGATGCTCTTCTTTTTGAGATTGACCGGGACAGAAAGCTCCTTGCGGGAATTCAAAAGCGGGATCGCAAGATTGCGGAACTTAAACAGCGAGTTCGCGTCCTAGAGAAGAAGCTCGGCATCCCTGATGAAAAGGGCGCTGGCTTACCATTTCTACCGGAGTCTTTGCGTGGCAAAGATGTACCGCGGTGGGTTTTGCAGATTAAGAAAAAGTATTGGGCAATGAGAAGCACTTTTAGGAAGGCAAAGAAGTGAAGGACGCGGCCGTACAAAAGCAGTTAGCTCGCCTGGTTGAGCTGGAAGCTAAAGCTGAAGCTACCAAGTCAGCATCTCGGGATCTTCGTTCGTACACTCGCACACTGGCATACCGCGATGCTCTGTCGGGAAAGCACGCTTTTTTTGACCCCACTACTTCTCGCGACCTTTACGAACAGCGCGTGGACTTTTATGACAGTGAGTTTTCGCAACGATTAAACGAGATGCTGGCGGAGGCTGATTCCTTGCCCGCCATAAGCCGGCAGCGCTGGGACAAGCGTAGGAACGTTCGAATCGGGATTATCGCTGATAGATTTCTTTACGAGTCACTCCGAGTTGCGGCCGATTTCGTGCCTTTGACCCCGGAGAACTTAGACGACGAGATTCCGACGTTGGATCTCCTGCTCGTGGTTTCCACTTGGAGAGGGCTGGAGGACGAATGGTATGGGTTCGGTGGGGCGAATTCTGAAGGTCGTCGGCTTTTTTCTGAAAAGGCTGCTCCGCTTGCTCGGTCGCTTGACATCCCGATTGTTTTTTATTCGAAGGAAGACCCGCCAAACTTTGCGAAGTTCCTTGGTCTTGCGAAGGAAGCGGACTTCATCTTCACGTCCGCGGAAGAAATGGTGCCCAAGTACCAGGAAGCCGTGGGCGATGGAACACCGGTCGAGGCCTTGCGTTTCGCGGTCAACTTCGAGCGAACCAATCCCGTTGGGAGTGAGCGATTCGACGGTAATGATGTAGTTTTTGCGGGATCGTGGCTTGCGCATAAATACAAGTCTCGGGCAACCGCAGCTAAGAAGATCTTTAAGGGCATCCAAGACTCCCATCTTTCACTTTCGATCTTTGATCGAAACGCGAATTTGGCTCAGAGTGAATTCAAGAGCGATCTATCTCGTTATAATTACCCAGACGATTTTCTTCCGCATTTGCGGAGACCGATCTCGCACGAAGACGTTCATCGCATTCAACGGCTTCTTCCTTTTGGGGTAAACCTGAATTCAGTGACAGCGAGCTCAACCATGTTCGCCAATCGCGTTGTAGAGCTACTGGCGACCGGCACGACCATCTTGTCAAACTACAGCAACGGAGTGAATTCCCTTTACCCGTATGTTGCAATCGTCGATTCTGAGATAGACGCTCAGCAGTTCGTTGATAGCTTAAGCATGGAGTATTTCCGCTACGGTCGAGCGAGCGGCATCCGAGACGTGTTCCTCAATGACACTGCCTTTGAGCGAGTCGATCAAATTCTCGATGTGGTTGGAGTGCCGCACACCAGAACCGAGCACCGCATTCTCGTAGTTGCTGATGACGAGCAATCTTTTACAAATTTCGTGGCTTCTCAGGATGGAGATTTCGATCTTGAATGGGTCACACGGGCTGAGCTTGCAGAAATACAAGGTAGTGAGGGAGGTGATGTAGTTGTCTTCGCAGACAATATAACTCTTGAGTCTCCTTTCTTGGTTGCAGACGCGGTTGCTGCTTTCCGTTACAGCGACGCCGATGCAGTAGAGCTTTGCTCAGTAGATGACCCGAGGACCTGTTATGAATTTGCAGCGCCCGGGCCGAGGTCTTCTATGCAGGTTGTTTGGCTGAAGCCGGGAGAGACCTTTGGTACCGCATCCATTGAGCGGGCGATTTTGGTAAGGACCTCGGCCGTTACTGACACAGTTTTTCCTTCGCCGGATACGAAGGAACTGACCGTTATTGTGCCTGTCTATAACAATGGCCGGTTCCTGATTCACAAGTGCTTCCAATCGCTGCGAAGGAGCAGTGTCTTCCCGAAAGCAGAAATTCTTCTGGTTGACGACGGATCGACGGACAAGGAAACGCTTCATGCATTAAACGTGCTTGAACAGGTTTACGAGAATGTCTCAGTTTTCCGGTTCCCACCAGGAGGTTCGGGTAGCGCTTCCCGCCCCCGCAACAAAGGACTTGAGCTCGCTCGCACAAAGTTTGTTACTTACCTCGATCCAGATAACGAGCAAGTTGGGGATGCCTACGTCCAGCTTCTTGAGCTGATGCGTTCTGAACCACTTTCATTTGCTCTTGGGAACATGGTGAAGTTTAAGGGAACCCGAAGTGTCATCAACAACTCGTGGCACCTCAAGAAGTCTCTTAAATCAGCTGGGGTCAAACGAACCGGAGAAGGGATTTACGACCTGGGCGGCAACAACCGAGACTTGCTGGCCACAGCTGAGTATCAGCCGATGAGTATTCAAGCACTCATCGCGGATACCGCTTGGCTTCGCAGCACGGGTATTGAACAGCCGGAGGGCGCTGTCGGACAGGATTCCTACTTTTTCCAGCAGATGCTTTATTACGCTGGAAAGATTGCAGCAGTGCCGACACCTGTCCATATTTACTATGGGGAAGTTGCGAATTCAACGGTGAATGACATTTCGGTGAACTTTTTTAGGAAGTATCTTCCTTTGGAGAGGTCTCGATCGACCTGGCTCGCGGAAATCGGCCTTATCGATCACTATTCGAGTACGCGGTTCATGACATTTCTCGAAAAGTGGTACTTAGTGAAGCTGAAGAGCGTCGTTCCATCCGACCGCGCAGAAAGCATTTCGCTTCTGTATGAAATTGCTTCAATGTATGGCGACCGTGTAACAGAGGAACCGCGATTTAGAGCCTTGATGGCTGAAGCAGAAGCGGAAGGATCGGCTTAAGGGCCCCGACATACCGAGACGGTCTTGCTGGAATTATTTGAAATTTCTCAAAGAAGACGTCAAGTCCGTCGAGCCTCACCCCAGGGGCAATTCTCGCGACAGGAACCATGGACACTGGAAATACGACTGGACACTTCCACGCAGAGACCCAACCAGCTGTGCTTTGATTGGCCGACCAAGGAGAAAATGCATATGGCTGACGTAGCAATACAAATTGAACCTGAAGACTTCAAGATCGGGAATGCAACGAGCACTGTTATCCCTCATCGTGGACCTTCCAATTCGCTAAGCCTTACCGTTAGACAGCGGTGGACATCTCGCTACAGAGGCTACTTCTACTGGTCGATTAAAGTAGGCGACCTTGAAGTTGCAAGGTGCGACGGATCTGCAACAAAAGATGATGTTGAACTGACCATTTTCGGGGTAACAGAAGTTGATTCTGTAACGTTTTGGCTTGTCCCACTGAAAAATCAGATCGGTAGAGACTCGTGGTCCCGGGCGTCGAGATCGTTGATACAAGGTATTAAGACGGCATCCATCGGTGCGTTGCCGCCCGAGGCAGCTCTCTATGCCGTCGCCTCCAGCAATGAAGTTGAAGTGAGGAGCTACACGCAAGCCGATTTAGCGACAATAGGCAGATGGCGAGATGACTTGGACACATCTCTCCCCTTGCGTCAGGAGGTTAATGCGGACGAGAGATTCCCAGAAACCGCAGTAAGCGACTATAGATCCCTGCGCCGAGGGGAACTAATTCTAAAACCCCACAAAAGTGTTCGCATGGACCCATTTGATTGGAATCGACCCGAAAATGGCGATAATAACTGGCACTTCCAACATCATACTTTGAGGTTTTTGAACCCGGTTCGGCACCTTGCACAGAAAGGAAATGAATCTGCACGACGTTTCTGGCTAGAAGGGGTAAGAACATGGTCTGAAGTACACGGGGTGCCAGAGAAATCTCCTTCTAAGTGGGCGTGGGTGGACATGACTGACGGGTTGCGAGCTATACAGCTGAGTTTGGGGGCGTCTCTCGCAGGCCCGAATGATGCTTGGTTCCGGCAACTTTTGGTCGTGCACCGGGATTGGCTATTAAACGAAGAGAATTTGCGGCCCCGTAACCACGGGATGCATCAGCGCGCTGGCTTATTCGTAGTCAGCTGCGCCTTGAAGGATGAATCGGCGAAGCAGACAGCGGTCGCTTGGCTCTATGATCTTTTTTGGGAGACTTTTCATCCCGAAGGGACGGATGATGAAGGTGCCCCAGCGTATTTGCTTTATAACGTTAAGTGGTGGACTCAGGTTTTCCGTCGACTTGCAGCCGAAGGCATAGAAATACCTGCGGAGATCCATGAATCGTTGGCACGTTCCAAACGGATTTTGAAATTGCTGGAAACGCCTTCTGGTAAGCTACCTCCAATTGGTGATACATCTTTTTCTGCACGTATCCCGAAGGAAGTGGAGGGAGAGCCCTTTTTTAGGGGTGTTGACCCCGACATGCTTAAGTTCGACGATTTAAGCGTCTTAGATGCCGGGTACGCAATAATGAGGGACGAGAAGAACTATGCGCTCGTTAGATATGGTGAGCCCGGTAAGGGACACCACCACCATGACAAAGGCTCGGTCATATTCAGTGATGGTATTACCGACTGGCTGACTGACCCAGGGTTTTATGGGTATCAGGCAAAGAATCCTATGAGGCAAAGAACGCTTTCTAGGTCTGCTCATAACGTCTTTGAAGTTGAAGGATTCAAGGGGGACAAAAAAGCTCCCGTTTTACTCGAAAGAGCAAATGATAGTTATGATGCGATGACGGTGGAGCTTGTAAGTAAGGACAGTGAAGATTCACAGGACCTCAGCGTTCATCGTATAATTCAACGCGTATACGAGGAACAAGAGTGGAGAGTAGTTGACTGGTTTACCGCTAAGGGGTCTGAGCGAAGGAAAGCCCGACAACACTGGCTGGTTGCACCAGGTGTTGAAGTTCAATATATGTCAGACGCTATTTGCCTGATCGCGAAGAACGCCAAGGTGATGCTAGTTCCGAGTGCAGGTTATAGGTCTCCGGTAAATATTGAGGTGGTCGAAGCCTCTAATACCAGCGAAGTTGGCTGGGTAGGCTGTGGTTATGGTAAGCGTCGTCCGGGGACTCAGATTACCTTTAGTGCAACACTTTCCCCCGGAGAGGAGCTCTCAATGCTCGTTCGGAAAGTCGACAATTGATGCGGAAAGTATGCAGCTGAAAGTTCGAGATCTATTGATTGATGAACCAGGTTTGGGTAGTTAGTTGAATAACCCACGTGGCGCTGCGCGGTCAAGAACTTGCCGAGATTGTTCGTCAGACTCATTTCGAGAGGGGTGACGAGATCGGTCGTTTCAGTAGTGATCTTTAAGTCTTCCATTGGTGCGAGAGCGTCTCGGGCTTTTAGTGTGAACGTCGCTGGTTCGAACTGATGTAGCGGGTAACCCAGCCTCTCAGTTCAAGAATTGAGGCTACCCGGCAGTTAGTTGTTGCGTGGTCGCATCTAGTAGCACTGCGGTGAGTATCCGGTAACGCGTTGGTGAGCATCCGGTAACAGTACAGAAGAGGATTCTGGTGACGCGCCCCCTCATTACGCCGACGTTGTCAGAGGCGACCGTGTGATCGACTGCTGGGCGGCCTCAACTGTTGCGCTGGGAGGCTGGACTGTCCGTCAGATCTGCTTGAGTCAGCGGTGTTTGTTGCGACCGGCTAGTTGGTAGCGGTGTGGTGACTTTCGGGTTGCGGTTCGGTGGGTATCCGGTAGCGGGGTTGGCGGTGGCGGGTGATGCTTTCGGGTGGTTGCGCCACAGGGGTGTAGCCGGTTACCGGAAGGAGTCCGCTGATGACGGATTACCGGGCGGTGATGAAGCTGCTTGTGCAGCAGCGTTCGTACCGCCAGATTGAACAACAGCTCGGGTGCTCGCACCGCACGATTTCCCGGTCGAATCAGGTGCTTCGATCCCTTGGGATTCGCACCGTCGACCAGGTTTTGGCGTTGACGGATGATGAGCTCGACGAGTTATTCGTAGATGGGCGCAGCACCGGCCAGGGCGAGTTCGTCCCTATCGATTTTGATGCGGTGGTCAAAGCCCGCACGGGGCGTAACAAGCAGACACTGCAAGTGCTGTGGGCGCGCTACACCACCACACCTGCTTTACCCGGCCAGCTCCATTACAGCTACGACCGGTTTCGCCAGTTGGTGGCGTCTCATGTCGATGCGGCCGGTTTGACCGCACGCATCACCCACACACCGGGGCACACCATGCAGGTGGATTGGGCAGGCACCAAGATGCGCCTGTTCGACCCTGACGGCGCACCGGGGGTGAAGGTCAGCTGTTTAGACCACGTGTTTAGTAACGGTGTGGTGAGTTTCGGGTAACGCCCGGGTGAGTATCGAGTAACACCCGGGCGTTTAGGTTGGTAGCGGGGGTTATTGGGTCAGTCGCATGTTGGTGCCTTCGAGTGTGATGATTTCGGCGCCGGCGACGAGTCGGTTGAGTATTGACTCGGCGATGACGGCGTCGGGGATGGATTTGTACCACTCGTCGGGTGTGAACTGGGATGTCACGATGGTCGATCCGCGGGGTTCGCGTTCTGCGAGGATATTGAGCAGTTGGTGTGCGGTGGCGGCATCGATTGGGGTGGTGAGGAAGTCGTCGAGGACTAACACGTCTGTGTTGTGTAGGTCTTCGAGGAACGTGATGCGGGCTGGGTCGTCGTGTTTGAGCACGGCGAGGTGGTTGGCGAGTGTGTCGGTGCGGAAGAAGCGTGCGGAGTAGTCATTTCTGCACGCCGCGGTGAGTAGTGCTTGGGCGAGGTAGGTTTTGCCGACGGAGGATTTGCCCAGGATGACAATGTTTTGTGCGCTTTGGCACCATTGGCAGTGAGCGAGTCGGGTGATTTGCTCTTTGTTAATGGTGCGGCCGGGCGTGTAGGTGATGTCTTCGATACAAGCATCGGGATTTGGCGATCGGGATGCTTTGAGCAGTTTGTTGACTCGCCTCTCACGCTTGGCCGCTACCTCTTTATCGAGTGCGTAGAGCACTTTGTCGGAGAAGCTCCAGTCGTCGAATGCGGGATCGGCGGCGATGTCGATGACGCTTTGTCCGAAGGCGGTCATGCGTAGATCGGTAAAGATCGGCAGGACTGATTCGTCGAGGAAGCGGGCAGATGCTGATGCTGGTTGTGGGTGGGGCATGGGTTATGCAGATCCCTTCTTGGTGAGGTTTTCGAGGCTGAACTGGGCAGCACCACCGAGGTAGGCGCCGCGGGTGTCACGCGCTGTCGGGGCAGGCGCACCGTCAGCGGGTCTGCCGGTTAATTGATCGATTGGCAGGTCAGCACCTGTAGGTCGTGTGGAGGTGTCTTTGCGCACGGCGGCCATCATGTTTTTCACCGCGGTATACGACACAGCACGCCTTCTGCCGTCGGTGGACACCAAACGTCTGCAGGCTTCTTCGAGGATTGGCTTGTTGGCGTGTTTGCCCATGTTGAGCACGTTGCGGCACGCTTGGTACGCCTGGGCAGGGATCGCTTTAGCTTCGATGAGCTCGGCAATTACCTGGCGGGTGGCCGGCCCGATCTTGGAGGCTTCGCGCAGGAAGTACTCACTTGTCCACAACCCACGGGTATCACCCAGGTTCGCCGGTATGTGGTCGGTGTCGGTGACATACACCCCGCGGGCACGCGCGAGTTGGTGTCTGGCCACACGCTGCCCGGCGTCGAAGACGGCGAGACTGTCACCGGTGATGCGCACATCCACGGTGCGGCCCACCAGCTGGTGCGGTACCGAGTAATGCGCGTTGTGCACTCTGATGTGGAAATTGGGTGCGACTTTGGCGCGTTTCCATTCGGTGCGCTGCCACGGTGTTGCAGGCAGCGCGGTGAGCACGTCGCGTTCGAACTGATCAAACAATGCGCGTCTGCTCGTCGCATTGCCGCGAAACGGCGTGGCAGCGTTGATCCCATCGACCAGGGCGGTGATTTTCGCGTTGAGCTCGTCTATCCCGACGCACTGGTGGCCATCGAGTGCGTGGATGACGTTTTGGGTGACGATCTTGACTGCGGCTTCGACGCTGGCCTTGTCTTTGGGTCGTTTCGCCCGAGCCGGCAATGCGGCGGTGTTGTAGTGCTCCAAAAACTCCTCGTAGGTGGAGTTGACCCGACGATTTTTGTCCGCGGCACTAATCGCGTTCGAGGCTGTCGAGGCGTTATCTGGCACGATGACCTCGGCAACGAGGGTGTCAGGAAGTTTGTGTGTGAGGCTCTGATTGAGAGGGAGTTTCACCGAT
>ERZ1031176.32-NODE-32-length-29674-cov-7.290692_pt1 | contig 29674 bp, 28 predicted proteins | sample MGYA00518586_ERZ1031176 | MGnify/ENA primary metagenome ERZ1031176 (study PRJEB33718, sample SAMN03159775) | human skin metagenome | collected 2014-05-20 | study: EMG produced TPA metagenomics assembly of the PRJNA266117 data set (Human skin bacterial metagenome and... | reverse complement strand
TCGCATCCGAGGCGCTCAAGCTTTCCGACGGCGAGTCCATTACCGTCGGCGGCGCCCCCGTCACGGTGACTGAGCAGGCCGAAGATCTGTACTTCGCCCACTCCCCTGTTCTATGGGTCCCGACCAAGACCTGGCAGGCTGCCATGCACACCGAGGCAGTCGGCACGGTGATGCTGTCTGACAACAAGGACACTGCCCCGGAAGGGTCTGTGTCTTTGAAGGACTCGTTTGATGCGCTGCCTGCGTACTCTTCCGAGCAGGGCTCGCTGAAGATGATTCAGGGCTTCCTCTACCTCATCTCCGCGCTGGTCACTGTCGCATTCTTGAGCGTGTGGACAGCACAGCGCACCCGCGATCTGTCCATCCTCAAGGCCATCGGAGCTTCCAACCGCTACCTGCTCAAAGACAGCATCGGCCAGGCCGCCCTCATCCTCGCCCTTGGTGCCCTGGTGGGCACCGCCCTCGCCGCTGGTCTGGGCGCACTGGCTGCGAATGTCGCACCATTCGTGCTCACCCCAGCGAGCGTGATATTGCCCGCCGTAGCCATCTGGATTCTCGGCATGGGCGGTGCTGCCCTGGCTACTCGTTCAATTTCCCGCGTTGACCCGCAACTCGCACTTGGAGGTGCAGCTTAAATGACCACCGCAACCGATATTCGCCGCACGTCCCACTCCTCTACCGGCGATGCTCCGGCACTGTCGATGGAGAACGTCACCGTCACCTACCCGGATGGTGACAGCCGGATCACCGCGCTGGACAATGCTTCCCTCTCGACTGATCCGTGCACCGTCACCTTCGTCGTCGGTGCTTCCGGCTCCGGCAAGTCCACACTCCTTTCTGCAGCGGCCGGCCTGCTCACTCCCGATTCCGGGTCCGTGACAATCGCCGGTCAGCCGATCAGTGATGAGGTCCGCCTCAATCACATCGGCATGGTTTTCCAGCAGCCGAACCTGATCGCATCGCTCACTGTCCGCGACCAGCTGCTGGTCACTGAGCACATTCGCGGTGTGCGTGGCAAGGCTCTCCGTGCGAAGAAGTCGCACGCGGATGACCTGCTCGAGCTCGTTGGCCTTGAAGGGCTTGGCGATCGCCGCATGCAGCAGCTCTCCGGCGGTCAGCGTCAACGCGTCGGCATCGCCCGTGCGCTCATGGGCGAACCAAGCCTCCTGCTTGCCGACGAACCCACCGCCGCCCTAGACACCAACCGCTCCCAGGAGATCATCAAGCTCCTCCGCAATGTCACCGAGGAGCTCGGCCCGGCCTGCCTCATCGTCACCCACGAAACCGAGCTGATCGCAGACGGCGACCGCGTCATCGAAGTCTCCGACGGCCACGTCACAGAGGGCTAGAAGAGCGCAACGCTCAGAAATTTCTAAATACCTATTCCAGGAAACCTATTCACAAGGTCACCATGTGTGGCCCGCTCCCGTTCACTTGGTGAATAGGTATGAAGGAATAGGTATTTGGCGTTTTAGGTGACTACTGGCACTCGGGGCACCAGTACAGCTTGCGGCCTTCCAGGACCTTCGTCTCGATGGGCGCGCCACAGATGTAGCAAGGATCAGCGGCACGGCGGTAGACGTACACTTCGCCGCCGTGGTCGTCCTTGCGGGGTGGGCGCCCCATCGCCTCCGGGGTGTGCTCGGGGCGGACGGTGTCGATCCGGCCATGGTCGACGCCATAAGCCATCAATTCCGCGAGATCAGTCCAGATCGCATCAAATTGGGCGCGGTCTAGCTGGTTTCCCGGCAGCGCTGGGTCGATTCCCTGCCGGAACAGCACTTCCGCGCGATAGATATTGCCAACTCCGGCGAAGAGCTTTTGGTCCATCAGCATCGAACCGATGGTGCGCTTTGAGCGGTGCACGCGCTCAAACAGGGCCTCAGGCGGGTCGAGCTCCACGATCGGATCGAAGCCAGACTTATCGACGATCGCAGCCGCCTCCCCCGGCGACATCAATTCGCACCGCTGCGGGCCGCGCAGGTTGGCGGCTATTTCACCATTAGAAATGTGGAGGCGCATCTGCCCCCATTCGTCGGCGGCAGGCTCAAAACGCAAAGAGCCGATCAGGCCAAGGTGAATGTAGATGGTGTGCTCGGGTTCTCCTTGTTCAGTGCCAAAGGAGATGAATAGGTGCTTGCCGTGAGCGGTGGCTTCGGTGAGCCACGTGCCGTCGATAAGCGCTGCTTCTGTAGCGAAGCGTCCCTGAGGGCTGGTCACCTCCACCGGACCCGAGCGGAAATCGGCGTTGAGATCGCGGGCGAGACGGTGGAGAACGTGACCTTCAGGCATTCCTCCAGGTTACAGGGGAGGTTCTACTTCGGTTCGACCGGGGACTGCGAGACGACGACGCCATCCGAATCGGCGTAGACATACTCGCCCGGCACGAAGTCGATGCCGCCGAGACGCAACACGATATTTTCCTGCCCCACACCGTCCTTCGCGGACTTGCGCGGATTAGAACCGAGCGCCTTGCAGCCGAATTCCATCTTGGCCACCTCAGCGGAATCACGGATCGGGCCGTTGATGATCACGCCAGCCCAACCGTTCTTCACGCCGGCCTCCGCGATCATGTCACCCATGAGTGCGGTGTGCATGCTGGCGTGGCCGTCAACGACGAGCACCTTGCCCTCACCCGGAGAGTTCAGCGTCTTCTTCACTAGGCCATTGTCCTGGAAGCAGGAAATGGTGTGGATCTCACCGCAGAAATCGATCTTGCCACCAAAATTGCGGAACTGGATGTCGCAGCTGCGAACCGCGGTGTCGTGAATATCAGCGATGTCAGCGGTGGGAATGAACTGGATGTCGGCCATGAAGAATTCCTTTCTGTTTGGGTCCCGAGTCTACGCCGAGACCATGCGTTGTAGTGCGAAAATGAGAAAGGGACCTGCATTGTGACGTGCAGGTCCCTTGATGCTCAACCGGGGACTATCCGGTCATGGCAGTTCTAATTAGAACTGGCCCTCCTCGGTGGAGCCCTTCAGAGCGGTGGTGGAGGAGTTCGGGTCGACGGTGGTTGCGACGCGGTCGAAGTAGCCTGCGCCGACCTCGCGCTGGTGCTTCACAGCGGTGAAGCCGCGCTCGGAAGCAGCCTTGAACTCGCGGTTCTGCAGGTCGACGAACGCCGGCATGCCCTCGCGAGCGTAGCCGTGAGCCAGGTCGAACATGGAGTAGTTGAGGGCGTGGAAGCCAGCCAGGGTGATGAACTGGAAGACGAAGCCCATCTTGCCCAGCTCCTTCTGGAACTTGGCGATCTCTTCCTGGTCGAGGTGGGAGGACCAGTTGAAGGACGGGGAGCAGTTGTAAGCCAGGAGCTGATCCGGGAACTCTTCGCGGACGCCCTCAGCGAACTTCTTAGCCAGCTCGAGGTCCGGAGTACCGGTCTCCATCCAGATCAGGTCAGCGTACGGAGCGTAGGACTTCGCACGGTCGATGCACGGCTCAACGCCGTTCTTGACGTAGTAGTAGCCCTCAGCGGAACGCTCACCGGTCAGGAACTTAGCGTCGCGCTCATCGACGTCGGAGGTCAGCAGGGTTGCAGCCTCAGCGTCGGTACGGCCGATGACCACGGTCGGGACGTTGAGGACGTCAGCTGCCAGACGAGCAGAAGACAGGGTGCGGATGTGCTGCTGGGTCGGGATGAGGACCTTGCCACCCAGGTGGCCACACTTCTTCTCGGAAGCGAGCTGATCCTCCCAGTGGGTGCCAGCGGCACCAGCCTGAATCATTGCGCGCTGCAGCTCGTAAACGTTGAGGGCGCCACCGAAGCCAGCCTCACCGTCAGCGACGATCGGGACGAGCCAGTTGTCCACGGAGTCATCGCCCTCGACGCGGGAGATCTGGTCAGCGCGGGTCAGAGCGTTGTTGATACGACGGACAACGTTCGGCACGGAGTTAGCCGGGTACAGGGACTGGTCCGGGTAGGTGTTGCCGGAGAGGTTAGCGTCACCAGCGACCTGCCAACCGGAAAGGTAAACAGCCTGCAGGCCAGCGCGGACCTGCTGCACAGCCTGGTTACCGGTCAGGGCGCCCAGTGCGTGGATGTAGGAACCGTCGCCCTTGGTGATGCCGTCCCAGAGGATCTCAGCGCCACGACGTGCGAGGGTCTGCTCCTCGACGACGTTGCCCTGCAGCTCTGCGACCTGCTCTGCGGTGTAATCGCGGGTTACGCCCTTCCAGCGGGGGTTCTCGTCCCAGTCCTTCTGGATTTCCTGAGCAGTACGAGCCTGTCCAGTGGTGGTCATAGTGCTTGTCCCCTTTCAGTGGGTGTGTGATAGAAGCCTCTCACAACAAAAAGTGAAGTGAGCCACGCTCTTCGCGTTGTGCTTAGTATCCCCAAGTCGCACATAAAACGTCAACAGACTTCGAAACTCGATTTTTATGAGGGGGTGAGTTGACTAAGCATTGTGAGCCTTCCAAGCGGACCAAATCCCCCCGAGGAATTGCCACTAGCTGGAGAAAAACTCCCTTAATCCTGCGGGAATTATAAGTTCTGCACATTGGCCGCGGCAGGCAGGACCAAACATTCGCGCCGAGAAGAAGCCACGATTTCGGGGGTAGATATCGACGCCGTGTGACGAAAGTTATCCGCTCGTGACAGTAATCACTTAGTCTTGCGAGCAACGTCCACCTAACACCAGAGCACTGATGTGGTGTGGTGCGCGCTCGCGCACCTTTAGACTGGAGTCACAACTACCGACTGGCTGAAAGGATCTCATTCGATGACTACGCCGCAATTCGAGGACCGCACCGAACGCGTTGAAGCTGCCGGCTTGCAGGTTGCACGCCCGCTTTATGACTTTGTGACGGAGCAGCTTCTCCCGGAGATCAACATTGATGCCGACAAGTTCTGGGCGGATGTGGCGAAGTACTTCGCTGACCTGACGCCGAAGAACAAGGCACTGCTCGCACGCCGCGATGAGCTGCAGTCCACGATGGACCAGTACTACCGCGAGAACCCGGGCCAGCCGAACCCGACCGCGCACGAGGAGTACCTGCGCTCGATCGGCTACCTGGTGGACCAGCCGCTTGATGGTGCGATCCGCACCGAGAATGTCGACGAGGAATTCGCCGATGTCGCCGGCCCGCAGCTGGTCGTGCCCATCACCAACGCCCGCTTCGCCATCAACGCGGCGAATGCACGCTACGGCTCGCTGTACGACGCGCTGTACGGCACCGATGCGATCCCGACTGACGGTGGCGCTGAGCCGGGTGAGGGCTACAACCCGGTCCGCGGTGAGCGCGTGATCGAGTGGGCACGCAACTTCCTCGATGAGGCAGTGCCGCTGGAGGGCGCATCGCACGCCGATGTTGATTCCTATGAGGTCGCAGAGGACGGCGCACTGAAGATCACCGCTGGTGGCAACGAGGTTTCACTGAAGAACCCGGAGGCTTACCTCGGCTACCAGGGCGAGAAGAACGACCCGTCCGGCATTGTTCTGCGCAATAACAACCTGCACTTGATCATTCAGATCAACCGTGAGCACCCAGTGGGCAAGACCGACCGTGCTGGTGTTGCTGACGTTCTGCTCGAGTCCGCTGTGACCGCGATTATGGACTTTGAGGACTCCGTTGCAATTGTTGACGGCACGGACAAGGCTGCCGCATACAACACCTGGTTCGGCCTGAACAAGGGCGATATCTCCGAGACCGTGACCAAGGGCGGCAAGACCTTCGAGCGCACCCAGGCAGACGACATCACGTTCACCACGAAGGATGGCGCTGAAGAATCGCTGCACGGCCGTGTGACGATGCTGTGCCGCAATGTCGGTCACCTGATGACTAACCCGGCGATCCTCGTCGACGGCGAGGAGGTTCCGGAGGGTCTGCTCGACGGCATTATCACTGTTGCTGCTGCGATCCCGGGTCTGCGCGAGGACAATGCTCGTCGCAACACCCGCGTTGGCTCTGTCTACGTGGTGAAGCCGAAGCAGCACGGCCCGGAGGAAGTCGCATTCACCAACGAGATCTTCGACCGTGTCGAGGAGATCCTCGGCCTGCCGAAGAACACGGTCAAGGTCGGTGTCATGGACGAGGAGCGTCGCACCTCCGTCAACCTGGATGCTTGCATCATGGCTGCAGCTGACCGCCTGGTGTTCATCAACACTGGCTTCCTGGACCGTACCGGCGATGAGATCCACACCTCCATGCAGGCTGGCCCGATGGTGCGCAAGGCGGATATGCAGACTGCGCCGTGGAAGCAGGCATACGAGGACCACAACGTCGATGCTGGTCTTGCACACGACCTGCCGGGTCGCGCACAGATCGGTAAGGGCATGTGGGCAGAGACCGACCACATGGCTGCGATGCTGGAAAAGAAGATCGGCCAGCCGCGCGAGGGCGCGAATACCGCTTGGGTTCCCTCCCCGACCGCCGCGACCCTGCACGCCACCCACTACCACCAGGTGGATGTCCACGCGGTGCAGGATGAGCTGCGCGCTGCTGGCCGCCGCGATTCGCTGAAGAACCTGCTCACCGTTCCGGTCAGCACCGCAGGCGACAACTGGTCTGACGAGGAGAAGGCTGAGGAGCTGGACAACAACTGCCAGTCGATCCTGGGCTACGTGGTCCGCTGGGTCGAGCAGGGCGTTGGCTGCTCGAAGGTGCCGGATATCCACGACGTTGACTTGATGGAGGACCGCGCTACTCTGCGTATTTCCTCCCAGATCCTGGCTAACTGGATCCTGCACGGTGTCGTCACTGAAGAGCAGGTGCTGGATTCCCTGCAGCGCATGGCAGTCAAGGTCGACGAGCAGAACGCTGGCGACCCGAACTACCTGCCAATGGCGAAGGATTACGACGCATCCATCGGCTTCCAGGCTGCAAAGGACCTGATCCTGAAGGGCACCGAGTCCCCGTCGGGCTACACCGAGCCGATCCTGCACGCGAAGCGTCGTGAGTTCAAGGCAGCACACGGCCTCGCATAATCACTGCTAATAGGCGGTGACAAGGAGAAAGCGCACTGCGTCCACAATTTGGGCGTGGTGCGCTTTATCTTTGTTTAGTTGCGCGCGTATTGTCGCAAGCAATCGATGCGAAGGGCATGGTGGAAAAGTGGTGTACCAAATCGGTTTCGACCGCGAGAAATATGTGGCGATGCAGTCGGAGCACATCTCCAAGCGTCGAGAAGCAATCGGCGGGAAGCTGTACCTGGAGATGGGCGGCAAGCTTTTCGACGATCACCATGCCTCCCGCGTCCTGCCCGGGTTTACGCCGGACAATAAGATCGCGATGCTCGAGCGCATCAAAGATGAAGTAGAGATCGTCGTGTGCGTCGCGGCGGGCGACCTCGTGCGACAGAAGGTCCGCGCGGATCTGGGCATCACGTACGAAGACGAGGTCTTAAGGCTTATCGACGTCTTCCGTGAGCGTGGCTTCCTCGTCGACAATGTGGTGATCACGCAGTACGAAAACGGCACTGATCAGGCAGATGCATTCCGGGACAAGCTCGAGCGCCTGGGCGTGACGGTGAGCCAGCACCACGTTATTCCTGGGTACCCGAACGATATTTCGACCATTGTTTCGCCAGAGGGCTTTGGGCGGAATGACTACATTGAGACATCCCGCGATGTCGTGGTCATGACCGCGCCGGGCCCAGGTTCAGGCAAGCTGGCCACCTGTCTCAGCCAGGTGTACTTGGAAAATCAGCGCGGTATTTCTGCTGGTTATGCGAAGTTTGAGACCTTCCCGATCTGGAATCTGCCTCTCTCCCACCCGGTGAACTTGGCATATGAGGCAGCGACGGTGGATCTGGACGATATCAATGTGATCGACCAGTACCACCTGGCTGCATATGGTGAGCAGGTCTCGTCTTATAACCGTGATATTGAGGTCTTCCCACTGCTTAAGGCGCTGCTGCGTGAGGCGACTGGGACGGAGCCGTACCAGTCCCCTACTGATATGGGCGTGAATATGGCCGGCCACTGCATCTCTGACGATGATGCGTGCCGCTATGCCGCGAACCAAGAGATCATTCGCCGTTTTTTGGCAGCACAGGTGGATGCGCGCCGAGGTGATGTGGACGCGAGCGTGCCGGATCGTGCGGCGAATGTCATGCGTAAAGCTGGCATCACGGTCGCTGACCGCCCTGTTGTCGGACCGGCGCTCGAGGTGGCTGAACGGACGGGCAATCCAGGTGCTGCGCTCGAATTGCCGAATGGCGAGATCGTCACGGGCAAGACGTCGGACCTGCTGGGCCCGTCGGCAGCTGTCCTGCTCAACGCGTTGAAGAAACTCGCGGGGATCGATGATGACGTGCACCTCCTCTCCCCAGATTCGATTGAGCCGATTCAGACGTTGAAGACGCGCTATTTGGGTTCGCGCAATCCGCGCCTGCACACGGATGAAGTTTTGATCGCGCTGTCTGCGTCTGCTTCTGCTGATGAGAATGCTCGTCTGGCATTGGAGCAGCTCCAGTCGCTGCGTGGCTGCGATGCGCACATTACGACGATTCTTGGCTCGGTTGATGAGGGCATTTTCCGTTCGCTCGGCGTGCTCGCTACGACGGAGCCGCAGTACTGGCGTAAGGCGCTCTACCACCGCCGTTAAGCGCGATTTCCGGCCTGGCCAGGAAAGTTCCTAGACTTGGGCTTATGCCAGAGAAAATCCTGCTCTACTACCAGTTCCGCCCGATCCCGGACCCAGAGGCGATCCGCCTGTGGCAGCGTGATCTGTGCGAAGGGTTAGGGCTGCACGGTCGCATCATCATCTCCCCCGACGGCATTAATGGTACGGTCGGCGGCGACATGGAGGCGTGCAAGACGTATGTGCGCAAGACCAAGGAATTCTTCCGCGGGATCGAATTCAAATGGTCCGAGGGCGGCAAGGCAGATTTTCCGAAACTCAGCGTGAAAGTGCGCGATGAGATTGTCACTTTCGGCGTCCCAGAAGAATTGCGTGTCGACGACCGCGGCGTTGTCGGTGGTGGCAAGCACCTAAAGCCGGAAGAGGTCAATGAACTCGTCGAAAAGCGAGATGACGTGGTCTTTTTCGATGGCCGTAATGCGTACGAGGCTGAGATCGGCAAATTCAAGGACGCCGTCGTGCCCGATGTGAACACCACGCATGACTTCATTGCGGAATTGGAATCAGGCAAATATGACTGGATGAAGGACAAGCCGGTGGTGTCGTATTGCACCGGCGGAATCCGCTGCGAGATCTTGTCCTCGCTGATGATCAACCGTGGGTTTGAGGAGGTCTACCAAATCGACGGTGGGATTGTCCGCTACGGCGAGAAATTCGGTAACCAGGGCCTGTGGGAAGGCTCGCTCTACGTCTTTGATAAGCGTATGCACACCGAATTCGGGCCGGAAGACGATGAGGACTTCGTGCAGGTCGGCCACTGCGTTCACTGTGGCGCAGCATCAAACCAGCACTACAACTGCGCGAATGAACCGCACTGCCGGCAGCAGTACGTCAGCTGCGAGGCCTGCCACGAGAAGAACCCGTATTGCGCTACTTGTTCTAGCTAGGTGGGCGCTTATTGAGGTGCGCTGTCCTGGGCGAGAATGCCCACGGTGACGATCAGCCATGCCATGGTCAGTGGCACGAGCGGCAGCCAGAACACGCCCATCCAAGGCACCCACCGCTGATAGCGGTTGAGCTTGCGCACCATAATGATTGCGCAGCCCAACAATCCGACTACTGGCGGAATAGATGCCACAATCGCCCAGGTGGTGCGCCACGATTCAGTGCACAGCCAGGTTGCTTCACCAGCTTCACACAGCGGACCGCCGGACATGCGCGCGATAAGGGCGACGACGAAAGCGACGATCGCAGTGATCGCGATCGTGCTGGCTGCGTAAATGATTGCCTGCCGCGTTGAAGCACGGTTCTGCTCGTTGACTACTGCGGGATCAGGTTGAGCGGCAAGGTCATCAAAAGTTCGCGTCTCCGGTGGCACTTTGTTGTAGTAGTCCGATGCGCTGTGCAGATCATTCTCCGGGTGCTCCGGGCTATCGCGGCGCAAGCCGCCGCGCGCAGAGGAATTGTTGTGGGACTGCTGGTGCGGCTTATCAGTGGACATGACAGCCAGTCTATCCCTGCCAGCTTTAAGGGAAAATGACCACGGGCACTGGTGCGTGAGTGAGGAAGTCTTCGGTGCGCTCGGTAGCCACGACCCGGCCGCGGTTTGCTGGGTTGGAATCCAGGAAGAGAATGTCGCCCTTCTTCCACTTCTGTGAATTCACCACAGACTTCCAGCCATCGCCCGAGCTAACACAGGTGTCCACTTCGAAATTCTTCGGCTCGGGAATGCCCAAGGCCTCAGCGGTCTCACTGATACAGTCGCGTGCGCGGTCGAGCAGAGCGAGGGAGGATTCATTCCATTCGTCGATAAGCTGCGAATGTGGCTCAAGCTCAGCTTCGTACTGGTAGGTCCGGCGCGGGGAAAACGCCATGACGCGCAGGTCGACGTCGAGAAGCATGGCTGCTGTGGCGGCGACCTTGATTCCGTGGGCTGAGGCCTCCTCGCGCTCGCTCAAGAAGGCGTAATTGATGCGCGTGATGCCCTTCTTGGACAGCTTCACTGCGCGTGGTGCGAGACCCACCGAGATCGGCGAATAGTGGATCATCGCGTCTGCTGTAGAGGTAGCCAAAAAACGGCCTTTTTTCGCTTTCGCCTTCGAACCCAACAAAATGAGGTCCGCCCCGAAATTAGCAGCCTCTTCTGAAATCAACTTGTGCCGCGGAGAACCATCGCGGAAAACAGCGCAATCCGCATCGCGCGCATCTCGTGGGATGTGCTCTTTGATGGCGGCATTCATCGCGCTGATGCGCTCGTCAGAGATCTTTTTGAACCACTTGGCGTATTTCTTGCTCTTCGAATTGTGGCGTGAGGACCACGGACGTGGAGCTGTGGAGATCACGCGGACACACGTTGTCGTGGTGCGCGCGACCCATGCCGCGAATTCAATTGCTTCCTCGCCCGACTGATCCCAAGCGACAAGAATGCGTAAGGGACGCTCGGGGCCGACCTGTGGCAGGAGCGTCGGAGTTCGCGGTGATTTTGTCATCAAACGGCAAGCTTTAATAAAAAACTAACGGTCTTTTAACTTTAACCTGCTGGTTGACGTTACGACAATTTTTCGACGAAGCAGCCTATTCCTTGCGACCGGTGCTGTAAGCCTCGGCGAGACTGCCCAGGGCCGGCGTTGCCTTTTTGAGCAGTTCGATGGAGTCCGAATCGAGGGAACCGATCATGTCAGCGACGTACTGCGTGCGCTCCTCAGCCACGCGGTTGTACTCCCTCAGCCCATTATCGGTGACTTCGACCTTCACGCCACGGCGATCCGCTTCATCGCGCACGCGGTGCACGAGATCACGCTGCTCGAGCTGGTGCAAAGTATTCGACGCAGTAGGCATGCGGATGCCTTCCTCCTGCGCGAGCTGGCTAATGCGCATCGGGCCCGAATTGATCAGGCGCTCCATGATGGAAAGCTGCGGCCCCGTAATATCCGAGACCTCAGAGATGCGGAAATAAGCGACATAAAGCTTTGTTAGAAATGGACGAATTTCTTTTGCGATTGCGTACGCGTCCTCACGGGGGTTCTCTGGCATGACAGTCAGTGTAGTTCGTCGTTGCAGAAACAAAGAAGACGGCACGCATTTTATTTTCGCGAGAGAATCGATAAAAGTGCTCGAAGAGTAGGATGGATGCGATGTTTCGCCTGATTCATGAGGTCTCACACGAGTGGGAAAGACGCGCTACGCTGCAAGAATTTCGGGCAGGAAAGAAGAAAGTCGAGGAAGTCTGCGATGCAGATTTCCTCCTCCGGGCCGCTGGCGAACACCATGGCGTCGACGCCGATCGGGTGTGCCCCCTTTGTGAATCAAATATGCATAATGTTCTATGGATTTATGGGGATAATCTTGGCCGGCGGTCCGGGTCTGCTCGTAGTGAGAAGGAAATTGCGGAGCTCGTCGGTGAAGTCGGTCCATTCACTGTGCACAAGGTCGAGGTCTGCCCGAACTGCCGGTGGAACCACCTATTGAGTACAGCCGAGGCCGTTCCAGTGCAGTGAATCGGCGGTCAAGGAAGTACTCTGTCCTAGAGGAATCGAGTAGGCAGGAACACTTCAGTGGCACGAGAAACTGATTCAAGCGGTGCTTCTAAGAAGAAGCAGCCCGCTTCGCGCCGTTCAAGCGCTAAAAATGGGAACAGCAATGCAAAGAGCTCGGGCTCTGCTGCAAAGCACAGCAAGAGCAGTAAGCCTGCGCAAAAGAAAAGCGCAGCAGCTGCGAAGGGTGCGAGCGCGAAGCGCAAGCCGGCTAATAAAAAAGGTCGTGGCGCACAGTGGTTCGCCGCTTTCGTCTTGGCGCTTGTTCTCATTCTGGCTATTCCAGTCACCATCTTCGGTGTGAAGTACGTTCGAGCTGATTTGCCGAAGGTCGGTGAGATTGAGACGGCACAGGTATCAACGATCTTTGCTAACGACGGCAAGACTGAACTCGCCCGTCTCGTTCCGGCCGAGGGCAACCGCGAACAGATCCCTCTTGATGAGGTGCCGAAGCACGTCCAGGACGCGGTGCTCGCTGCCGAGGACCGTGACTTCTGGGAGAACTCCGGTTTTTCCTTCACTGGTTTCGGCCGTGCAGTGCTAGGTCAGCTCACCGGTAATGATTCCGCCGGTGGTGGCTCCACGATTACCCAGCAGTACGTGAAAAACACCATCGTGGGTAACGAGCGTTCCTACCAGCGTAAATTCAATGAGCTGGTCTACTCGATCAAGATGACCCGCAACTGGTCCAAGGAAGACATCCTCGCTGGTTACCTCAACACGATTTATTTCGGACGTAATGCTTACGGCATTCAGGCGGCAGCGAATGCCTACTTCAACAAACCCGCTTCAGAGCTGACGCTGGAAGAAGGTGCTGTTTTGGCCAGCCTGATCCAGCTGCCGAGCCAGTTGGACCCGTGGAATAACGAACAAGACTCGATGAACCGCTGGAACTACGTGCTCGACGGCATGGTGGGTATGGGTGCGATCAGCCAGGAAGAGCGTACCCAGGCCACCTTCCCGGACACGCGTGACCCGCAGACCTACTCGGCTTATACCGAGGCCAGCGGTCCGAATGGTCTGATCAAGAACCAGGTCATCGAAGAGCTATCCCACATTGGCATCAGCGAGGCCGACGTGACCAACCGTGGCCTGCAGATCACCACCACGATTGATTCCCGCACCCAGGAGCAGGTGCTCCAGACCGCAGAGAATGAGCTGAGCCAGCTCCAGGAAGATGCTCGTACTGGCGTTGTGGTGATGGACCCGGCTACCGGTGCAGTCAAGGGCTACTACGGTGGCGATGATCCGAGTGGTTGGGATTATGCGAATGCTGGTTTGCAGACCGGTTCTTCCTTCAAGATCTTCGGTCTGGCAGCTGCTCTGCAGCAGGGCATTCCGCTGTCGGCCTACTACGACTCTGCACCGGTCAATGTTGGTGACCGTGTGATCCAGAATGACTCTGGTGTCACCGGTGGTGTGACCACCATGGCCGAGGCGATGAAGAACTCCTACAACACCTCTTTCATCCGCATGCAGTCGGACTTGGACAACGGTGCACAGGACACGGCCGATATGGCCCATGCCCTTGGCGTGGCACGTGAATTGCCGAATGTCCCGAAGACCCTGACGGAGAACGGTGGCCCGCCGTACGACGGCATTGTCCTGGGCCAGTACCAGTCCCGTGTGATCGATATGGCTACCGGTGTGGCCACCTTGATCAACCGTGGTGTGTGGCACCCGCCGCACTTCGTGCAGCGTGTCACCTCTGCTGATGGTGAGGTCCTCTACGAGTTCAATCCGGACTACAAGGAACGTCGTGTTTCCCCGGATGTTGCCGATAACGTGATTGAGTCGATGCTGCCGATCGCTGGTTGGTCGAATAAGCCACTGGCTGGTGGGCGCCCGTCCATCGCGAAGACTGGTACTGCACAGATGGGCGATACCGGCACGAACAAGGATGCTTGGATGGTCGGCGGTACCCCGCAGCTCGCAGTTGCAGTCTGGGTGGGTACGGCTGACAACACTTCCCCGATCTTCAACCAGTGGGGCGGCAATATGTACGGCTCCATGTCCCCTGGCACCATTTGGAAGGGAGTGTTGGACGGTGTGCTCGAGGGCCAGGACTACGAGCAATTCCACCCGGCTAAGCCAATCAACTGGGGTGTGAACCCGTATTCCGGTGGCACCTACGGCGGTGGAACCGTGCCGACTTATGACTACAGCTACACCCAGCCATCGGCGGAGGCAGCACCAGAAGAGCAGCCTTCCGAGGAGCGCGATTCCTCGCCGGCACCTGCCCCGGCACCAGCGCCGGCTCCCGCTCCCGCGCCTGCCCCAGCGCCCGCGCCGGCTCCACCACAGGTAGACATCGGGGGCCTGATCAACGACCTCGTTGGTTAGTGCGTGACCATGCAGGACACGACGACCACCACGAGCCGTTGGGCTGACCCGGCAGACCGGGTTCAGCCAGGCAAAACTGAGCCGATGGCGGCTGGAGTCATGCGGTTTCTAGGCGGCCCGATGGGCGCATTCGCACAGATCGGTCGCGGTCGCTGGTGGACCCCATTGCGCGCGATCATCGCGGTCGCCTGGACCTTTCTCGCGCTCGGTGCGCTGTCGAAATCGAATTGCGCTCGCGGCAAGCTTGTCGACGGCGCGATGCAGCTCAACTGGGACGGAAACCGCCAGTACACATCGTTTTGCTACAACGACATCGTTCCTTTGTATGGAGGCCGCGGACTAAATGAGCCCGGGTTCGTCTACGACTATTCGTGGGTGGAAGACGGGATCACCCGGTACATGGAATATCCGGTACTCGGTGGTCTGTTCCAGGGTGCGATGGGGTGGATCGCGAGGACGACGTATCCTCTCGTCGATAAGCTTTTGCCCGATTCTGGCTGGTACTTCTACGTCACCGCACTGTTCATGGCGGTGCTCTGGGTGGCTACCGCGCGCATGCTTGCGGAGCTGGCGGGCAATCGCATCTGGGACACGATCCTCGTGGTCGCCTCTCCACTGCTGATCATGCACGCATTCACCAACTGGGACATCCCGTCGATCGCGTTCGCGGTGGGTGCAATGCTGGCCGCACGGAATAAACGGTTCGGACTGGCGGGCGTCCTTATTGGTGCTGGCGCGGCCTTCAAGATGTGGCCGATTTTCCTGCTTGGCGCATACCTAGTGGTCTTCCTCCGGCGCCGTGACATGGTGCCGTGGCTGAAGATGACGGTCGGCGCGGCTCTTACTTGGCTGGCAGTGAATGTGCCTGTCATGCTGCACAATTACGATGCCTGGCACGAATTCCAGCGCCTGAACACTGAGCGTGGCTGGGAGTGGACCACCATCTACGCGGTGATCTCGCGCATGACGGGCTGGACTGGCTTCGATTCTGGTGAGGGTGCCCCTGTGATCCTCAACGCGGTGACGCTGGTTCTCTTCCTTGCTGGCTGCCTCTTCGTGCTGGTGGCTGGCCTGAAAGCTCCGCAGACCCCGCGCGTGGCGGAACTCGTCGTGCTCATCGTCGGGTTCTTCCTGCTCTTCAATAAGGTGTGGAGCCCCCAGTACTCGCTGTGGCTGGTCATTCCGGCGGTGCTCGCGCTCCCCTACTGGCGTCTGCTTTTCACGTGGATGACCGTGGACATGATGGTCTGGCCGATTCTGATGTGGCACATGATGGGCACCGATAATCTCGGTTTGCCCGGCAGTGCGCTGAATCTCATCGTGCTGACACGTGATGCATTCATCGTGGCGATCATGGTGCTCGTGGTCCAGCAAATGTACGGTCGCCGCCGTGACAAGGTCCGTGATTCCCACTTCGGCTGTGATCCACTTATGACCCGACCGAATGATTGGGAGGAGGCGAAACGTACATGGGAACCACAACGATCCTCGGCATCTGCTCCATCGCAGTCGCATTCATTCTCTTCGGCACCTGCTACTGGACAGTCGTGAAGAATAAGCCCGTCGCACTCTCTGTCGCGCTGGGATTCATCGCTTTCATCTTCATGACATTCGTGCCGGTATTCCTCGCTGTGTTTATCGCAGCGCCAAATGCTGGGTAATAGTGCCAGGCGGACAATATTCATGCTTTGAGATGGGGATACGCTAAGCACGCAGAGTGATACTCACGAATCGGTACCGTGGAAAACATGAGCTTTAAGAAACTATCGACGATCGCTGCTGTCCCTGCGCTTGCCCTCTCCCTTGCAGCTTGCAGTGATTCTGAGGACTCGAGTACCTCTAACTCCGAACCATCCGTGGTGACCGAGACCGTCACTGAGAAATCAGCTGAGGACGACGCAAAGAACGAGACACAGCAAGCTGCGCCGCCTGCCGCTTCTGCCCAGGGTGAGCTGCCCGCTGAGGTCAGCGGTTACAGCCCGGAGGCTGAAGCCGAAATGGCTGAGGAAGGCGTTACTGAAGCCGACGTCGAGCGTGTTCTTGCTGCTGCTCATAACGGTGATGCCGGTGTGCAGATCGAATGGGATGACGATGGCTACTGGGAAATCGAGCTCGCTGAGATCGACATTGATATCAACCCAGATGGTTTGGTCCTCGACGTAGACAAGGACGACTAGTTCGATTTGTAGGCTGTTCGGTTTCGGGGCCACCAAATAGCAATTTCTCCCTGGTCGCCTGCTGCGGTACCCTGGTGAGGTTGCTTGACGTAAGCGACCCTCCTGCCATCGCCAACCGGGCGGTGGCCGAAACCAACAGACCATAGGAGGTGATGAGGTCCGTGCGTCACTACGAAGTAATGATCATTCTTGACCCGAGTCAGGATGAGCGCACTGTTGCCCCGTCCCTGGACAAGTACCTTGAAATTGTCCGCAAGGATAACGGCACGGTGGAGAACGTCGATGTGTGGGGCAAGCGTCGCCTTGCATACCCCATCGACAAGAAGGAAGAAGGCGTCTACGCGGTCATCACTCTGGACTGCGCGTCCGAGACCGTGCAGGAATTCGACCGTCGTCTGAACCTGAACGACACTGTCATTCGAACCAAGGTTCTGCGCACCGACAACAAGTAAGCGCTGAACTTTCAAGAACGGGCGCTGTGGATAAAACCTCCAGCGCATGGGCTGTGTTCACTCCGGGCTATAAACTAGCTTGCGCAAGGAATGGACACGACAAAAACGTCGAACCAGCACACTGTTCACAAAGGTCGAAAAGGTAAGGACACAAAATGGCACAAGGCGATACCCCAATCACTGTTGTAGGCAACCTCGTTGCCGACCCGGAACTGCGTTTTACACCCACGGGACTTGCTGTTGCGAATTTCCGCATTGCATCCACCCCGCGCGTGTACAACCGCGACGCTGGTCAGTGGGAGGACGGCGAAGCTTTGTTCCTGACCTGCAATGTGTGGCGTGAGGCTGCAGAAAACGTTGCAGAATCGCTGACTAAGGGCATGCGCGTCATTGTGAATGGCCGCCTGAAGCAGCGTTCTTACCAGACCCGTGAAGGGGAGAACCGCACGGTATTCGAGGTCGAGGCCGACGAGGTCGGTCCGTCCCTGAAGTACGCCAGCGCCAACGTGACCCGTAACTCCCGTGATGGGAATTCCGGTCGCTCCGGCGGATTCGGCGGTAACCAGGGTGGCCAGAACAACCAATTCCAGGGCGGCCAGTCCACCGGTGGATTCGGTGGCGGCAACCAGGGCGGTCAGAATGCACAGGGTGGTCAGGGTGGCCAGCAGGGCCAGCCCGCGAACGACCCGTGGAATTCCGCTCCTCCCGCCGGTGGTTTCGGCGGCATGGACGATGAGCCTCCGTTCTAAGAAACATCGACAACCCACCATCAACTTTCAGAAGGAAAGGTAAGGATTATGAAGCTGATCCTCACCGCTGCCGTTGAGAACCTTGGTGAACCCGGCGATATTGTCGAGGTCAAGGACGGCTACGGACGTAACCTTCTGCTTCCGCGCGGTCTGGCTATTGTTGCCAGCCGTGGTGCTGAGAAGCAGATTGAGGACATCAAGCGTGTTCAGCAGGAGCGCCAGGTGCGCGATCTGGACCACGCGAAGGAACTGCGCGACCAGCTCGACAAGCTCGAGGGCGTTACCGTGAAGGTGCGCACCGCAGAAAACGGCAAGCTCTTCGGTTCGGTCAAGCCGGCCGATATTGCAGAGGCCGTTTCTGCTGCTGGCGGTCCGGCACTGGACAAGCGCCGCATCAACATGCCGAAGGGCCTTGTTACCGCTACCGGCGGCTACCAGGTCAAGGTCCGTCTCCACGATGACGTGGAGGGCAAGGTGAACTTCGAGGTCGTTAGCGCCTAAAACACGCGCCTAACGGCGATCGCTATCAACGCGATCCAACGACAACAGCTTTGGGTGTGGGCCCCACTTGTGAGGAGTGGGGCCCACACCCTTTTGTATTCCTAATTATTTCGCACATGAGCTGTGGATAAACAGTGGAGAAAGGCCAGTTCATGCCCCCAAAAGGCCAAGATTTGGGTCGAAATAGTGCGCGAATGCCCGTTGTCAAACCAGCTGGTTGTGAAGTTATTCACCGTTGGTAATGTGTCACAACGCTCGTCGATACACCTGTGACCTGCAACGATGTGGTCCGTTGGGGAAAGGTCGGCGAGTTATCCACAAGTTATCCACAAGTACGGGTGGGGGTGTGTGGAATGGATCGTGGGTTATGCACTTTTTATCCACAGGGGGCTGTGGATAACTCTGTTTCGGGTGGGTGAAAACCGGTCCAGGAAGGGTGGAATGTTCACCCGGCGGGGTAACATCTCACAGGAGTTTGAAACGAGGAGGCGCAGCGAATCATGGCAGTGGGGTCAGCTGACGGAAACACCGGACCAGAGTCGTACGACGGGGGAGATAGCTTCGCCGATGAGGCGGTTCCGCCGTCACCGGAGCCCAGCGATGGGCCGGAGGAGCGTCGTGGCGGTGGTTCTTCGCGCTTCAAGCGCAATAAGGGATTCACACAGGACCGCGAGGACTTGAGCGAGTACCGTCAACCGCCGCACGACCGTAAGGCGGAACAGGGCGTCTTGGGCGCGATGCTGCTTAGCCCGAACACGGTGGTCGATGTTATTGAGCTGCTCCAGGTCGAGGATTTCTACTTCCCGGCGCACCAGCTGATTTATCAGGCCATCCTAGACCTGTATTCCCAGGGGTCTGAGGTGGACGTGCTCATCGTCAGTGGTCGTCTGGATCGCTTGAACCAGCTCGAGCGTGCAGGCGGTGCGCCGTATCTGCACACCCTGATCTCCGAGGTGCCTACCTCAGCGAATGCTCGGTATTACGCCGATATCGTTTCGGAGAAATCAACGCTGCGTCAGCTCGTTGATGCTGGTACTCGTGTGGCTCAGCTCGGTTACGAGGGCGCAGAGGGCATGGAGATCGAATCCCTCGTCGACCGCGCGCAGCAAGAGATTTTCGCTGTTGCCCAGCAGAAGACAGGGGAGGACTACCGCGTCCTGGCTGACCTGCTGAAGCCGACTGTGGATGAGCTCGCCGCCTACGAAAAAGACGGTGGTCTGGCAGCTGGTGTGCCCACTGGTTTTATTGATCTGGATCGTCTCACTAACGGCCTCCACGCAGGTCAGATGATCATTATCGCTGCGCGTCCTGGTGTGGGTAAGTCCACGCTTGCGATGGACTTCGTGCGCTCTTGCTCCATTCACAATGGCCTGACCTCGGTCATCTTCTCGCTAGAGATGAGCGCCTCCGAGATCGTTATGCGTCTGCTTTCTGCGGAGACGGAGATCAAACTGGCAGCAATGCGCTCTGGCCAGATGGAGGAATCTGACTGGGAGAAGCTGACCCACCGTCTCCGTGAGATCCAGGCAGCCCCGATCTTCATTGATGATTCCCCGAATCTGACCATGATGGAGATCCGCTCTAAAGCCCGCCGGCTGAAGCAGCAGCATGGGTTGGACCTGGTGGTGCTCGACTACATGCAGCTGATGAGTTCGGGCCGGAAGGTCGAGTCCCGTCAGCAGGAGGTCTCGGAGTTCTCCCGCCAGCTCAAGTTGTTGGCGAAGGAGCTTGAGGTTCCCGTGATCGCCATTTCCCAGCTGAACCGTGGCCCAGAAGCTCGTACGGATAAGCGTCCGCAGCTGGCTGACCTGCGTGAATCCGGCTCGCTGGAGCAGGATGCGGATATCGTCATGCTGCTCTACCGCCCGGACTCACAGGACCGAGACAATGAGCGTGCCGGTGAGGCAGACATCATCATTGCGAAGCACCGTGGTGGCCCGATTGACACCATTGCGGTGGCGCACCAGCTGCACTACTCGCGCTTTGTCAACATGGCGCGCGGTTAAGCGCGTTTAGCTCAAAGCCTTGCCGCGTTGCTCTGGCAGTGTGAATGCGGCAAGGCACGCTAGCACGAAAGCACCGGCGAATACACCGAACACAGCCGTAGGTCCGCCGAAGGCGAGCACCGGCGGCACAATCAACGGTGCGATGATGAATCCGATTCGACCGAATGCCGCACCAGCGCCCGTTCCGGTGGCGCGAATTGAGGTGGGGTAGAGCTCTGGCCCGATCGCATACAGCGCACCCCACGCACCGAGGTTGAAAAACGACAGTAAGCAGCCCGCGGCAATGATCTGCCAGGACGCTCCCGCGAAACCGAAAAGCACAGCCGAGATGGCCGAACCAGCGAGAAATGCCGAGAGCGTGATTCGTCGCCCCCAGATTTCAATCAACCATGCGGCGGCGGCATAGCCCGGCAACTGCGCAAGGGTGATGATCAAGGTGAATGCGAAGGAACGCACCAGCGTAAAGCCTTGATCCACCAGCAGAGATGGGATCCAGATGAACGCGCCGTAGTAGGAGAGTGATACTCCGAACCAGATGGCCCAGAACGCGGCGGTGCGACGGCGCAACGCGGGACCCCAGATCCCACCGGCAGCAAATTCCTCTTCAGGTGCCGATGGGGTAGTGGTATCAAGATCAGCTGGGTCAGCGGCCTCTTCGAAGGAGCGAACGATCTCCTCTGCTTCATCATGGCGCCCAACGGATTCCAGGTAACGCACGGATTCCGGCAGCCCAAGGCGGACATAAATCGCGTACAAAGCAGGCACAGCGCCAAGCGCAAAGCCCCAGCGCCAACCGTTTTCTCCTTGGGAGACAACGAAAGTGCCAATCACAGCAGCCATGATCCATCCGACTACCCAGAAGGCCTCGAGCAAAACGACCATGCGACCACGGATTCTGCGCGGGGAGAACTCACTGACCAGCGTCGAGGCGACAGGAAGTTCCGAGCCCAAACCGAGGCCGACGAGGAAACGGAAAACCATCAGCGCACCAACAGACCAGGACAGCGCAGAGGCACCCGTGGCAAGGCCGTAGAGCAGCAGCGTCGCCGCGAAGACTTGTCGTCGCCCGATCTTGTCGGCCAAAAGCCCGCCCAAGGAAGCACCGATAGCCATGCCGATAAACCCGATCGAAGCGATCCACGACGTGGTGGATTTATCCAGGTCCCAGTGCACAGCCAGCGCCGCAATGATGAACGAGACAAGCCCGACATCCATCGCGTCTAGCGCCCACCCGATGCCGGAGCCGACAAGAAGTCGCTTGTGTTTGCCGGTGACCGGGAGGCGGTCGAGCCTTTCGCTACGGGTAAGAGAGTTTGCGCTGGCGGTGCTGCTCATGGGGGCACAGCTTAATCAGCAGGCTGAAGTGCTGCGAAGCTGTGCACCCAAATCCATTCACTTGAAACGGTTGAGCCGTAGCGAATTCGACACAACGAAAACAGAGGAGAACGCCATGGCAATGCCAGCCAGCATCGGATTGAGAAGGCCCGTCGCAGCAACAGGAATGAGGATGAGGTTGTAGGCGAATGCCCAGAACAGGTTGCCCTTGATCGTGCGCAGCGTTGCGCGTGACAGCCGGATCGCATCAGCGGCAGAACGCAGGTCATTGCCCATCAGGGTGATATCGGCGGCCTCAATCGCAACATCCGTGCCAGACCCCATCGCCAGTCCCAGGTCAGCGGTAGCCAAAGCAGCAGCATCGTTGACGCCATCGCCGACCATCGCGACGACCTTGCCTTCCGCACGCAGCTTATCGACGACACCCACCTTCTCCTCCGGCATCACCGACGCCACGACCTTGTCGGTGTCGATCCCGACAGCTTCTGCTGCTGCCAGTGCAGCACCACGGTTGTCGCCGGTGACCAGGTATGGAGTTAGCCCGAGCTCACGCAGCTGTGCAATCGCCTCTGTCGAGGACTCCTTCACCGTGTCACGCACCGCGATCACACCGGCATCAGCATCGTCGACGGTCACAGACACTGCTGTTGCACCAGTTTCTTCTAAAGCACGTGCTTTCGACCCGGCGCCGCGGGAAACGGTGACAGTACGGCCGTCGATAAGCGCGCTCACACCTTGGCCCGGCATGCTGTTGAAGTCCGTGGCCTCTGTAACGTGCAGGTCAGATGCTGCCGTGACGATTGCGCGTGCGATGGGGTGCTCGGAGCCGGCTTCCACCGCGGCCGCCAAGGCGAGAACCTCATCAGCGTCGAAACCCTGGGCGGGCTCGACAACATCGACCGCCATCTCCCCGGTAGTGACCGTGCCAGTCTTATCCAGCACGACCGTATCCGCGCGCCGGGTCGATTCGAGTACCTCTGGGCCCTTGATCAAAAGACCCATTTGCGCACCGCGACCCGTACCAACCAAGATCGCCGTCGGTGTGGCCAGGCCAAGCGCGCACGGGCAGGCAATGATCAAAACAGCGACTGCTGCTGTGAATGCCTCCGCCGTCGGCTGGCCGAGCAACAAGTGCACAATCAGCGTGACCAGTGCGATTCCGATGACAACAGGAACGAAAACGCGCGAAATCTTATCTACAAGCTTTTCGACGGGCGCCTGACCCGCCTGAGCCTCACGCACCAGATCGCTCATCCGCGACAGAGTGGTCTCCGACCCCACACGCGTGGCCTCGACAACGAGCCTGCCGGTCTGGTTGATCGTGGCCCCCGTGACCGTGTCGCCCTCCGCGACCTCGACAGGAACCGACTCGCCGGTCAGCATTGAATTGTCTACAGACGAAACGCCAGCGACGATCCGCCCATCCGTAGCGATCTTCTCGCCTGGGCGCACCACGAAACGGTCACCGACCACGAGCTGCGCCACCGGAACGCGCACCTCGGCGCCATCACGGATGACCGCCGCGTCCTTTGCGCCCATCGTGGCCAAATCACGCAGCGCCTCCGAAGACTTGCCCTTCGCTTTTGTCTCGAACCACCTGCCCAAGAGCAGGAAGGTGATCACAACTGCGACGGTTTCCAGATAGATCTCATCCATCCCGCCATGACCACCGCCATGGGAGGGGGAGAAGATGTGCATCTCCATTTTCATTCCCGGCTCACCGGCATTGCCGAAGAACAGTGCCCACAGCGACCACAGGTACGCGGCAGTTGTGCCCAGGGTGATCAAGGTGTCCATGGTCACCGCACCATGACGGAGGTTTGCCCAGGTTGCCTTGTGGAATGGCGCGCCAGCCACCACGTACACCAGCGTGGTCAACGTGAATACCGCCCACTGCCAATTCGTGAACTGCAGCGCCGGCACCATCGAGATCAACATCACCGGCACTGACAACAGAGCAGACCAGATCACCGTCCGCTTCAGCTGCGCAGCCTCGTCCTCACGAGCTTGATCAATCTCGTTGAACGGATCAGAAGAGGTGGTCGCAGCACCATTGTCCGCGCCGGGCTGGTTTTGCGAAAGGGCAAAAGCGTCATAGCCGGCATCGCGCACGACCTGGATCAACGCATCACGATCAGTCGATGCAGGATCAAAATCCACCGATGCGGTCTCAGTGGAGAAATTCACAGTGGCTTCCACTCCGTCGAGCTTGTTCAGCTTCCGCTGCACTCGGGAAGAACACGACGTGCACGTCATTCCCGTCACGCCCAAATCGACATGCTCGAAATTCAGCGCCTGGGTGGGGGAGCTCATCGCGCCATCATCCTTTCTAACAAACGTGGGATCTTTGCTTTTGGTCACACTGACCGCAACAGAAAAAGAGGCCTGAAGATTCCACCAAGCGGGGAAACTCCAGGCCTGTTGACCGTGTGAGAAGAACTACACGAGGGTGTAGCCAGCTTCTTCCACAGCTGCGGCGATCTGATCGCGGGTGAATCCTTCACCCTCAACCTTGACCGCACCGGAATTGTGATCCGCGGTCACACCGGTCACGCCGGCGATCTCGCTGATCTCCTCTACCACACTTGCTTCGCAGTGTGCGCAGGTCATGCCTTCAACAGTGAATTCTGTCTGATTAGCCATCTTTTGATCACCTTTCTCGGATTATTGAGTGGGCTGGGCACCTATTCGTCGATAAGCGAAAAGCCCGCGTACTCAACGGCGAGCGAAATCTGCTGGTCAGTGAATCCCTCGCCGCGCACACGCATGATCTTCTCCTCTACCTCGATCTTGACTCCCTGCGTGCCCAGTACCTGACTCACCTCGTCCTTCAACTTCGCCACCGAAGTCTCGTCCGTCGGTCCTTCGAACCGGTAGTTCTTGGTCACGTGCACTCCTTAAAGTACTGCTCTTAAGACGGAGGGAATGAAGTCAGCGTTGGTACGGTTGAACCAACATGGAACCCACTTTCCACGGGAATTCCTTAATCATGAGGTTACTAAAGCATTTATAGGAGGCGAAACGTGAGTACCGTCAATGTAACTGAGGACACGTTCACCGAGACCATCGAAAACAACGACATTGTCATCGTTGATGCGTGGGCAGATTGGTGCGGGCCGTGCAAGGCTTTCGCCCCGACATTTGAGAAGGCTTCCGAGCAGCACGAGGACATCGTCTTTGCCAAGCTCGATACCGAGGCTAACCAGGGACTTGCCGCTGCCCTGCAGATTCAGTCGATTCCGACCCTGTTTGCTTTCCGTGAGGGCATTTTGCTCGGCCAGACTTCCGGCGCGATGCCGCCAGCTGGCCTCGAGGAATTCGTCCAGGCTGTGCGCGACGTGAACATGGAAGAAGTTCGCCGCGATATTGAGCAGCAGAATGCTCAGCAGGGCGAAGAATAAAATCGTCCTTTTGCCTGTCTGACTCCGGCGGTTCTTTCCGCCGGAGTTTTCTCATCCTTAAACAGGCTTTCAGCAACAGGCTTTCAGCAACAGGCTTTCAGCGCGGAATCGCGGCCTGACGGTGGCCGGGAACGTACGTAGACTCGGGAAAGAAAATCTCGATAACTACCTACGGAAGTAAAGGACCCGCAACCATGGCTAATCCGTTCAGCAAGGGCTGGAAGTACCTGATGCAGTCTTTTGATTCGAAGATCGATGAGAACGCTGATCCGAAGATCCAGATCGAGCAGGCTGCGGCCGCGGCGAAGGAGCAGCACCAGGCGATTACTCAGCAGGCTGCGGAGATCATTGGTTCGAAGAAGCAGCTCGAGCTCAAGCTGAACCGTCAGCGTGAGAAGCAGGCGGAGCTGCAGGAAAAGACCAAGACTGCTCTGCAGATGGCCGACAAGGCGACTGCTGAGGGCGATAGCGCCAAGGCCGAGCAGTTCACTAACACCGCTGAGGTGCTGGCTTCCCAGCTGGTCGCTGTTGAGCAGGAGTTGCAGGATCTGTCCACCCAGTACTCTGCCGCGGAGCAGGCTGCTGCGGAGGCACAGCAGCAGCAGAAGCAGTCGGAGGCTCGCCTGCACGAGCAGTTGGGTGAGGTCGATCGCCTGCGCGCTCAGGCTGATCAGGCGAAAATGCAGGAGAAGACCGCGCAGTCGATGGACACCATCGGCCAGTTCAAAGAGGACGATTCCGTGCCTACCCTGGATGGCGTCCGTGAGAAGATCGAGCGCCGCTACGCCACGGCACTGGGCCAGCAGGAGTTGGCTGAGTCCACCGCAGATGGTGTGGAGGGCACCATGGCCGAGATCGAATCAGGCCAGACTGATGCCGCAGCTAGCTCCAAGCTGGCGGAGATCCGTGCGTCCATGGAAGCAGAAAGCGCCGGCGAACTCACCACTGGTAGTGAGTCCGCCGACGCTGAAGTTAGCGACGGAGAGTCCTCGCAGAACTAGCTCTGGGTCCTGCGAATATTGATCAATACTCCGCGGATTCCGGAGTGGAATCCGTCGCGGAGGTTGACGCGTTGGTGCTCGCTCAGCGTGTACTCGTTAAGAGTTTCGCAGGCGAATTGCAATAGCGGGCGGTCGATCTCTGGTGGCAGGCCACCGCCGGAGAGCATGTGGGCCTTATCGCGCTGCTCCGTAGAAGCAGCATTGTCGTACCACCACGTTGCATACTGTTGTCCCACGTCAAATGGGGTTTGGAATCCCGAGGATGTCCAGACCTCTTCCGGCAGTGGCACGTAGCGCGAACGTAGTTTGCGGCGCGGCGCCATCATTGATGGCTTCGGCATACTGCTCGGCGTCGCTGCTGCGAGCTGTGCAGGTGAAGGCGGCCCAGACGGTGCTTCCGAAGCAGGCTGCTTCGTTGCCGATGGTTCCGCTGTTTCGCATTCGGTGGGTTCAGCAGGCTCAGCGTCTTCTTCCGGTGCGGATTCTGCGACCGGTGCAGCTGGTTCAGTAGGGGATTCAGCCGGCGGGGCTTCGCGGATAAGCGCGCTTTCGTCGCTGTCCACTGCAGACTCGGACAGCGGCTGCTCCCCGTCGGGGCGGGGGATATCGCACATACCTTCCTCAGCTTCGTAGCCGCCGTCATCCATCGGGCGCTCCCGAATGGTTGGCGGCAGAGGGCCTTCGAGTACCTGTAGTTGCATGGCCTCGGCAAAGTCCTCGCGCGGATCCAGGATAGTGGTTGTGTCGCAGGCGTGACGTAGAGCGGACGACATGGAATCCCAGCCGAAGCCGTAGAGGTGCACGCGAATGCCCGCATTCGTTGCTTCCTCAACGCCAGGGATCATGTCGGCATCACCACTGACCAGCACGAAGTCGGTGCACTGGCCGCGCATGGCATTGACCACGACATCGGCGACCAGGCGGGTATCCACGCCCTTCTGCGTGCGGCGCTCACCCCATTCGATGAGCTGTCCGGTGCGCAGCTGCACGCCATCGCACGTGCGCAGCGCGCGCTGGTAGCGGTGCGGCCCCGAATCGGGAATGCCGTCGTACCAGAACTGGCGGTGAATTGGCTGGTGAAGCTGTTGCGTGATCATGCCCGAGAGGTTGTTCACCACCTCAGGCAGGTCGATTTCTAGTTGCGAGCGTGCCCCTGTTTCCCACGAGTTATAAAAGCTCGCGAGCAGGTAAGACGTGTCAACGAAGACAAGTGTGCGTTCAAGCATGGCTCCTAAATCCGTATCTATTCATGTAGCTAAAAATTTTTGTTGTTCTCCCAGTGTGCCTTTTTTGCGTCTATCTCGCTGAGATTTTGCGTTGACCAGCGTAAACCGGCAGCTTGTGGGCAGGTTCTGTCCAGTTCAGCGCAGATTTGCTGCGAAAAATTTCTCACGGTTATATGGTTAGTTACATAACTAACTAACCTGTCGGAGGTGAAAGGTGGGCAATGACACAGAACCGTTATTCCTCCAGATCGCACGGCTAATCCAGGACCAGATCATGGACGGCGAACTCAAGCCCGGCCAACGCGCCCCGTCAACGAATGAGCTCGCCGCATTCCACAGCATCAACCCCGCCACCGCGCGCAAAGGACTGACATTGCTCGTCGAAGCAGGCGTCCTTGAAAAACGCCGCGGCATCGGGATGTTTGTCACCGACGGTGCACGTGAACGCATCGTGAGCAAGCGTCGCGAGGACTTCGCCGGGGACTACATCGCACCGCTTATCGACGAAGCCTTGCGCCTGGGCTACGCCCGCACCGACCTCCACGACCTCATCGACCGCGTCGCAGAAAGCAGAGGAATGTACCAATGACCATTTATGTCTCACGTTTGGCTCACAGCTTTGGCAAGAACGACGTCTTGCAGGGCGTCACCGTGGACTTCGGCCCCGGCATCCACGGCCTGCTCGGTCGAAATGGTGTGGGTAAATCCACGCTGCTGAAGATCATTGGCGGCCAGCTCAAACCTGATTCAGGCATGGTCAAGGTTTTTGGTGAGCGCCCCTTCGACAATGCCTGCGTCATGGATAACACCTGCTTGACGGGTGTGGATACCGCCTACCCGGGTTCGTGGTCCGGCACTGACGTGATCAAAGGTGCGCAGTTGCGTTACCGCACGTGGAATCAAGCGCTTGCCGACGAGCTCACCGCCGATTTCGAGATGGGCGATGCCCTGAGCACCCGTTACGACAAACTTTCTCGCGGACAGCGCGCCATGGTCGCCATCATTATTGGGCTGGCCTCGGGCACGGAGCTTTTGCTTCTCGACGAACCCTATGTCGGCCTGGATACCCACAACACCGATGTGTTCTACCGTCATCTTCTCGCCCAGGCAGATTCCGGCCGGACGATCGTGATGGCCACGCACCATATCGACGACGCGGCGAAAGTCCTGGATGATGCGGTGATTCTGGGGCGCGACGGGGTCGTCGCCAAGCAATGTGCCCCCGAGGATGCCGATGATTTCGCTGTCGCGGGCCCGGACCTTGTGCCCATTTACGACGCCCCGCGTCATGCCCGCGCTGCCACTTTCGACGACCTCATCGAGCACTACCTGGAGGTGTCCTAGATGAATACGAGTCTGGTTGGATATTTCCGCCACCAATTCGTCGCGCCACCGCTGACCCGACTGATCTGGATGATTCCGATATTGGCGATGCCGGCATTCGGGCTGCTTTATGTCACCCGTGATTCAGTAGTCGGTGTCATCTTCGGCCCAATGATCCTGACGGTTGTCATGATCGGGGCGTTGTCGTTGGAGGACACCGCCTATACGGCATACGGGATGCCCAAGTCTCGGGCCAAAAAACTCACTGCCATGGCTGTTGTCCCCTCAGTGGTGTTCAGCGCGGGAATTGCATTACTCGCGCGCCCGGACTGGGTTGGCATTGCGGGCGCACTCGTGGCGCTGGTGTCGGGGCTGCTCTTCGGCGGGCAATACATAGCCGGCGATGGAGTGGCTGATGACCGGAAGGCGGGTTCGCATATTGGTCGCGGCAGCTTCGAATTCGAATTGATCTTCAAACCGCAGCTGCTGTGGGCTCTAGGTGCGGGTAGTGCGCACTCACTCATGATCCCTTTGACCAGCTTCATTGGTAACGACACATTGCGTCCACTCCTTGGTGGCCTGCCGATCATCGTTTGGTACTCCGCTTACTGCATGCAAGGGCTCGGCATCCCCGGTCCGGCAACGGGTATGAGCTACGGCGTGCCCCGACGACAGTGGTTCGCATTGTCGTGGGCGGCTGCCATCGCCGCGGTGTTGGTCTACATCGTTGTGGCCGGGCTGTTCAGTCCCGTGACGGGCACCTGGCCAGCAGTGATAGCTACCGGTGTCGGCGGTCTTGCCAGTGCCATCATCGGTGCGGCAGTGAAGATCTGGCGCACGGAATTAGGGATGCTTCCCGCCTACACGATGTTCTTCATCGCAAATGGGGCATCGGATACTCAAAGCTTCCTCGACGGGGCAGTCATCTTTGCGCTGGCCACAGCGGGAATCCTCGCATTAGTCGGCATTGTCATTCAGGCCGGGTATCTCGTGGGTTTAATCAACCCAAAACATGCTCAAAAGAACCTTTAAAAAACAGGACCTAACCAGGGGATTTGTGTTGTTGGTTGGGTGTGTGTAGCTTTATGTGAGTCAGCGTGACCG
>ERZ1031176.31-NODE-31-length-30771-cov-55.598646_pt1 | contig 30771 bp, 26 predicted proteins | sample MGYA00518586_ERZ1031176 | MGnify/ENA primary metagenome ERZ1031176 (study PRJEB33718, sample SAMN03159775) | human skin metagenome | collected 2014-05-20 | study: EMG produced TPA metagenomics assembly of the PRJNA266117 data set (Human skin bacterial metagenome... | reverse complement strand
TATGTGCTGGAAAAACAGCTGGTAACCGTTTGTAGGTAGCCGGTTTCGGCAGGATATGCCCGGTCGGGGCTAGAACCCCCTACCAGGCGTTCATCACGTTGAGGATGCGCGGCTTGGTAGCCGCGAGCTGGCCGCCGAACTGGTCCCAGTTGTGCAGGCCGGTCGGAGTGAACACGGCGGTGTGCTGCACGCCGGTCGCAGTGGCCTTCGCGGACCACGCGCGGGTGGTAGCGTTCGCGATGTTTTCCAGCGCGATGCCGGCGGCTCGGTGCTGTGGCAGGTACTTCTGGTCTGCCGGGCCCGGCACGCCGGAACCGGCGGAGACGTACACGTCGCGGCCGCGGAGGTTGCCCATGTTCAAGAACGGGTCGTTTTCAAAGCGGCGCGGGTTCAGCGAGGACCCCCACATGGCGTTGACGTTGTACATGCCGCCGTCGAGAAGCGCGGCTCGCAGTGCGGTCTGGCCGCCCGGCACCGTGGTGGTGAGGTAGCCCGAGAAGGACAGCACCTGGCGGAACTGGTTCGGGTGCAGCGCGGCGAGGTTGATCGCGGCGGTGCCGCCCATGGACAGACCGAGGATGGAGTTGTTCGTCGGCGAGACACCGAAGTGCTGCTGCAGGTAGGGCGGCAGCTCCTTGGTCAGGAAGGTGTCCCACTTGTAGGTCACCGGGTGGTTGAAGTCGTAGGTCGCCGGGGCGTTCCAGTCGGTGTAGAAGGAGGACTGGCCGCCGACGGGCATCACCAAGGTGATGTTGTTGTCCTTGAACATCTGGGCCGCGTTGACGTCGTTGACCCAGGCGTTGGTGATCTCGGTGGCGCGCAGGCCGTCGAGCATGTACAGGCCAGCGTTGCCGGCGCGCTGCGCGGGCTGGATCTGGACGGGGATGTGGCGGTTCATCGCGGGGGACCACACCGTGCAGCGCTGCACCCAGAACCCGACGCGGTCCCACTCGCAGTGGCCGGTGGAGTCGGGCCGCAGCCAGTCACGGTGCGCCGCCGACGCCTGCGGGGCGCCAATCACCGCTGCCAGGCCGGTAACCAGGGCCATGAGCAGCGCGGTGAGCTTGCGGCGCACAGAATTTTTGGAGTTCATAGATCCCCTCAAAACGTGTTTTCAGGCAAAAGACACGTTCACGTTACCAATTCGAAACGTGAGCCGCTATTCCCCAGCGTGCGCCTGCACCGGCCAGGCGATCTGCGCGCCGTCCATCCCGGGGTTGGCCCCGTGGCGGATCGCCCGGCGGGTCTCGGCGTCGATGTAGAGGCCGGGGTCGCTGGAAAGCTGCAGCGTGCGGCCGTCTCCAAGCGAATAGCGCACGTTTTTCCAGAACCGCTCCCAGCTCATCGGTTCGCGCGAGGTGGCCAAAAGTTCTGAAATTTCGGGGCTGCGGAGTGCGGCGCGCGCCTGCTTCGCGCGCATGGAGCTGATGAACGGCGGCAGCCCGTCCAAGTAGGTGTCGGTGTCGGCGGCCTGCCAGGCAGGGTCGAGGAACTTGTCGTGGCCGACGCGGCCTTTCGGGTCGCGCGGCATGCGCGCGGCGATGGGGGTTGCCAGGCCTACGGTGTCCAGAATGCGCACGTCCAAAGGCGCGTTCATGCTAGTCATGCCCAGGTTGATCAGGTATGCGGTCAGCGGCAGATTGCTCAAATCCGAGGCGTCCTCTTCGCGGTCGCGGTAGTACCAGCTGTAGATTTCCGGCTCGGCGGAGACGTAGGCGAGGTTCAGCTGCGCGGCGTTTGCGTCGATGCCCTTGTCCAGCGCATCTTCCCAGTTCTGCATGAGCTTGGAGCCGAGGAAGTCTTCGGCGTAGCGCGGCGGGTCGGTCAGTTCGCGGCCGACGGCGAGCGTCCAGAATTCGCGCTCGTCCACGATGCCGAGTTCCTTTTCGCCGGTCTGGTACGCCTCCCAGTCGATGGGGTGGGCGCGCACGATGGTCACACCCGCCCACACGGCCACGGCGGTCGCCAAAGCAATGCTGACGCGCGTAATCGGCACGGCCATCGCGGGCAGCAGCAGCGCGAACAGCGGCAACAGCCACATGCGCCCGTGCATGAAGTCGCCGCCGACGCGCAGCACGTAGAGGATGTGGGCGAGCGCGCAGCCGGTGACAAGCAAAACAATTGCTAATCGACGTCCTCCGGTCCCCCGCATCATCCACCCCACCAACGCGGCGGCGGCGAGCACGGGCAGCCAGAGCCAGTAGTAGCCCACGAAGTCTGCGAAGTACTCGAACCCGCGCGCCCACTCGGCGCCGGAGGCGGACTTGGCCACGGCGGTGTGCGGTGTAAGTAGGCCGTAGTAGCCCATGCGGAAGATTTGGTAAGCGGCCGGCACGGGCAGCGCCGCGGCGAGGATGCCTGGGGTCTTGCGGGGGTTGCACGCGATGAGCAGGATGCCGGTCACGCCGCCGTAGAGCGCGAGCTCGGGGCGCACGAGCCAGGACATGCCGCACCAGAAGGCGAGGAAGTAGCCGACCTCGGGCGCGCGGCGGCGCAGCGGGGCGGCCCAGGCGACCAGCGCGGCCCACCACCCGGCGATCCACAGCAGCGACAGGCCCCACTCCAGCCCGGAGGTGGCGAAGTCGCGCGCCGGCGGCAGCGCCAGGTAGATCACGATGCCCAGGGGCACAACGGGGCCCACCTTGCCCCAGAACCGGCCCGCGGCGAAGGTGGCCAGCGCGGCCGCCGTCACGGTGCAGATCAGCGCGAGCCACATGGCCACGTCCTCGAGCCGGGCTCCGGTGAGCCAGCCAAACGCGGTAATCAGGTACTGCCACAGCGTGGAGGTGTTGGCTTCGACGCGCTCGCCGGCGTTGAACACGGGCCCGTTGCCGGCCAGCAGGTTGCGCACGGTGCGCAGGACGATCAGGCCGTCGTCGGACATCCAGCGGCGGGTCCACCCGCCCCAGAACGCGAAGATGCCCGCGACTACGGCTGCGGCGAGCGCGGAGAGGCGGGCGTTCTTTGTCATTGCGACGATGTTAGTGGGTCAATGCCTACCAGCCTAAGTTCGGCACAACGTAGACGGCCATGGCGATGCAGAACAGCCACGCCGCGGCGAGCAGCTGCAGCACGCGGTCCTCCAGCGCGATCTCGTCGGGCGCGCCGCCCTGGCCGCCGTCGACCACGGAGGCGTAGCGCAGGATCGCGATGACGAACGGCACCATGGACACCTGGTACCAGATGGCGGCGGTGCCCTCGACGGAGTTGGACAGCTGGAAGCCCCACAGCGCGTACGACATGACCACGGCGGTGGCGGACAGCGTCCACACGAACCGCAGGTAAGTCTCGGTGTAGCCCTGCAGCGAGCGGCGGATTTCCGCGCCGGTTTCTTTCACCAGCAGCAGCTCGGCGTAGCGCTTGCCGGACGCCATGAACAGGGAACCGAACGCCGCCACCAGCAGGAACCACTGGGACAGGTCGATGCCCGCGGCCACGCCGCCGGCCATGGTGCGCAGCATGAAGCCGGAGGACACCAGGGCGATGTCGATCACCGGGATGTGCTTCCAGCCGAAGCAGTAGCCCAGCTGCAGCGCGATGTAGATGCCGATGACCCAGGCCAAAGACGTGCCGTCGGTAGCCAGAAGCGACAGTCCGAGTGCTAGCGCGATGAGCACCGCCGCCATGCCGTACGCCAGGTTGATCGGCAGCATGCCGGAGGCGATCGGGCGGAAGCGCTTGGTGGGGTGGCGGCGGTCGGATTCAACGTCGCGGGCGTCGTTGATCAGGTAGATGGAGGACGCGCCGAAGCAGAACACCACGAACGCCAGGAGGATGTCCACGGCGGTGCGGGAGTTGAAGGCATCCGCGCCGGCGGCGAGGGGTGCGGCCAGCACGAGGACGTTTTTCACCCACTGCTTGGGCCGCAGGCCCTTGAGCATCGCGTCCGGGAGGTTCTTCGGCGGCGTTTTCTTCATCACCTGGTCAACGCCGGAGGTGTGCGGCTCCGACTTGATCAGGGGCTCGTCCACAGGTTCACGGGTGTTTGCCACTAGATCCTCTTCTCAGCCTCGATTGCCACCTTCGCCGTCGCCGCGCCCAGGGCGGCACCCGCGAGGGTGTCGGTTGGGTAATGCACGCCGAGCACGTTACGCGACAGCATCATCACCGGCACGAGCAGCCACGGCCACTTGCGCCCGGTGATGTCCGCCAGGTGCGCGGCGGCGGCGCCGGTGTTCGCGGCGTGCGAGGAGGGGAACGACAGCTGCGAGGGCGTTTTCACGCCGATTTTCACGCGCGGGTCGTGCGGCCGCGGGCGACGCACGATGCGCTTGAGCACCACGGTCGCGGCGTGCGCGGCGAAGGTGCCGGCGCCGAGCGCGAGCCATTTGGAGCGATTTTGCTTATCGACGGCTCCGCCAACCCCCGCCACCGCCAGCCAACCGAGGTCGTGCTCGCCGAAGTAGCTCAAGCCGCGGGCGGCCCTCGCGGTTTCTGGGGTGTACAGCGCGTCCTGGATGGCGACGAGCAGGTCTACCTCTTTATTGCGCATCGAAGATCTTCCCCCAGTTCGCGTGGCTGGTCAGCTCGCCGCGCGCGTCGCGGTAATGCTTCTTCAACTCCGGCCAACGCTCCTTGATCTGGGCGCGCAGTTCCTTCTGCTCGCGCATCAGATCGTCGGCAAGCTTCTTGTCGCGCTTGCGGAAGGCCACGCCGGTGCCGCCGGCGGTGGACACGGTCGCCGAGTCCACCCGGGCAAGCGTGTACCAGCGCGCCTCCTCCGCGGTGAGGTTGAGCTGCGGCGCGTCCCAGTGCGCGCGGTCTTCGTCCTTGCGCAGGTGCATCAGCGCCTTGACGGCCCACGGGATCTTCTTCACCTTGGCCAGGCGCCCGCCGATCTTGTTGGTGGGCACGCCCGGCGCGCCGGTGGGCGCGGGCAGGTCGGTCGCGGACGGCAGCACCTGCGCGTCCGAGTACTCCTTGCGGATCCCCTGAATCCGCGGCAGCGAGGATTCAAGGATGTCGAAGAGCTGGTCCGGGCCGGCGAGGAAGTCGCGCATCGCCTCGTTCTGGATGGCGATGGTGGAGTACTCCATGCAGAAGTAGTGCTTCGCGGTTGATTTCTGCATGTTCTTCAGCATGGCCTCCGGGTTGTCCGGTCCGTAGATACTGGCCACGATGAGGCGGTTGCGCATGTGGAAATACGCCTGCCAGTCAATCGCGTCGTCCTTGTCCGCCCACGCCATGTGCCAGATGGCCACGCCGGGCCAGGTGACCGTCGGGAAGCCCGCTTCCTTGGCGCGCAGCGCGTACTCGTTGTCGTCCCACTTGATAAACAGCGGCAGCGGCAGCCCCATCTTCTCCGCCACAACGCGCGGGAAGAGGTTCATCCACCAGCCGTTGTAGTCCACGTCGATGCGGCGGTGCAGCGGGCGCGAGGTGGTCTTCTTCGGATCCAGGTCCTCTTCGTCCGTGCCCACGTACCCCAGCGGGTACTTGGCAAAGTCGTGGTCGTAGACGGCGTGCTTGGCGGCGGAGAACATGAAGATCTCCGGATCAACCGTCTCACCCGTGGTGCGCAGCTGCGAGCGGTCCTGCAGGTTGAGCATCTGCCCTCCCACCAGGATCGGCTGCGCTGCGTAGCGCGCGGCCTGCACAGCGCGGACGATGGAGTCCGGCTCGATGGCGATGTCGTCGTCCATGTACAGGATGAACGGCGCGTCGGTGCGGTTCAGCGCCTCGTACATGATGCGGGAGTAGCCGCCGGAGCCGCCCAGGTTGCCCTGCTGGAAAATCTCCAGCTTGCCGTTGAGGTTCTTCTCGGCATCGGCGAAATCCGGCTCGTCCGCCGGGTGCTGGTTGCCCTGGTCCGGCATGAGCACGTTGCTGATGCAGGCTTCCACGTACGGGTCCTCCGCCAGCGCGTGCAGCGCGTTGACGGCGTCGCGGGGACGGTTGAACGTGGGAATGCCCACGGCCACCTGTTTGGGCTGGGGCGGGACCACGGTGCCGTCGTCAAGCACCTGCTCTTTGGGCTCCTGCGGGGAGCACCACGCGGCGTCCGCGATGCGCGTGTCGTCCTCGGCGGTGATGTCGAACCACAGCCAGCCACCGTCCTCGAAGTTACTCAGTTTCAGCGGGATCTCGATGCGCCCGGTTGCCTCGACGTTGGTGATGCTCACGCGCGTGCCGTCGTGCTTGGACCGGTAGACGGAGATGGTCGCACGCCCCTCGACGTCCATGGCCAGGATCACCGTGTCCAGCTGCGACCAGCGGCGCCAATAGCTCGCCGGGAAGGCGTTGAAGTACGTCTCGAAGCTGACCTCGTTGCCCGCGGGGACCTCGAAGCTCGTGCGGTCGGACCAGCGCAGACGCTGCTTGTTGTGCTCCTGCTCGATCAGGTACAGCATGCGCACGTCGTGCGGCTCGCCCTTCTTCGGCATGAGGACGCGCTGCAGCGTGTCCACGGCGAGGGTCTTGCTCGTCTCCACAGCTCTCACTTTCTGTTGTGGGCAGTTGGAGCCAAGCGTAATCGCTCCAAAGGTGATTCCTTGGTGTGGCTCGCGGTTCGGTGCGGGCTAGCTGGAGAAGAGGAGGCGCAGTCCTTCGCGGAGGTCGGCCACGATGCGGTCGGCCTCAGATTCGGGAACCCTCAGGTTATCCAGCGTGAGGCCGTTGATTAGCGCGGTAACGAGGCGCGCTTTGGGTGTTACATCCTCCTCACCGCCGAGCGCAGCGACAACGCTGCTCTGAAAATCTTCAAGCACCTCGGTATAGAGCTTCGCAATCCAGTCCCGGGTTGCAGAGGCGGAGCCGTACGTGACCCAGATCGCGGCATCTTCGGAACGCACCCCTCCGATCGGGAGAAGCTCGGCGAGCCTCGCCACCCAGGTTTCGAGCTCGTTTTCCCTTTCAGGCACCGCCGCTACCCGCTCGCTCTGGCGCTGGATGGAGCGGATGAACGCGTGAGCCAGCAGGGTGTCTCTATTCGGGGCGTGATACTGCACCGAGCCGGCGGCGAACCCGGATTCCTTCGCCACCTCCCGCACGCTCACGGCATCGAGGCCCCGCGACGCAATGATGCGGATAGTGGCGTCGGCAATTGTCGCGGCCGATTCTGAAAACTGATGGTCCAGGGAAAAGTCATTCATGGTTGCGCCCCAGTCTAGATTCTCGTACGTTCGTAAGTCGTAGTACGTTCGTACGAGAGATCCGGAGATCCCCATGAGTTCGGTCATCCCCGTTGTTGGCTTGGCGCTGCTCGACAGCCTGAGCCTGGGCACCCTCGTCATCCCCCTTGCGCTTATCGTCCACTGGCGCGCCGTCCGCGTTCCGGCGCTGACCACCTACCTGGTTACCGTCGCAGCGGTCTACTTCCTCCTCGGGCTAGGGATCCTCCTCGGATTCGCCGGCTTGGGCTCGGTCGCCGAACGGATCACGCAGACCGATGTCTTCCCGTGGATCACGTTGATACTGGGCGCGGCCCTTGCGCTTTTCGGCATCTTCGCCCCCAACCCCAAGAAGCCCGAACCCGGGCAGTTGCCGAAACGCGCAGCCGGAGCCACAAGCAGTGTGCCGAGCATGGTCGCCCTGGGCCTCGGCGCATCTCTCACCGAGGCGGCGACGATGCTGCCGTACATCGCAGCGATGGGCATCATCGGCAGCTGGGATATCCCCTCCGCTGCCAAGGCCGGGGCCGTGGGTGTCTACTGCCTCGTCATGATCTTGCCGACAGTCATCCTCGCCACCATGGCGCTGCTCTTTGGCCAGAAGTTCTTCCCGCGGCTCGAACGCCTTATCCCCCGCCTCGAGTACGAGGCAAAGGTGACGCTTCTCTGGATCGCCGCCATCGTCGGCATCTACATGGTGGCGTACAGCTTTGCGACGATCCGCGGCGACCTCCCCGCCTCGTGATGAGGACCGGTTTCGCGCGGCGGCTGCATTGGCGCTTGATGCGCAGGACCGATACGGTAGCTACGTTTTCACGCCCTCACCTGCCGGAGGGCGCAGTTTCCCGCGCATGTAGAACGGTAAATTCCATGGCTTTCGCTCACACCGAGATATCTCACGAACCGCCCGCTCCGACGGGGGTTGTTGAGTCCTTCCGCTACGCATTTTCGTCGCCTACTCGCCTCCGGAAGGAGGTGCTGGCGGGCCTCACCGTCGGGCTGGCACTCATCCCCGAGGCCATCGCGTTTTCCATCCTCGCCGGCGTTGATCCGGCGCTCGGGCTGTTCGCCTCTGTGATCATGGCCATCACCATCGCGTTCACCGGCGGCCGCCCCGCGATGATTTCGGCCGCAACGGGTGCGGTCGCCCTGGTCATCGCCCCAGTGGCCCGCGAGTATGGGGTGGACTACTTCATCGCAACCGTCTTGCTGGCGGGCGTGCTGCAGATCGTGCTCGCGGCGCTCGGGGTGGCCAAGCTGCAACGCTTCATCCCGCGGTCGGTGATGATCGGCTTCGTCAACGCGCTGGGTATTTTGATCTTCACCGCGCAGCTGGAGCATCTTATCGACGTCCCAAAGGTCGTCTACGTCCTCGTCGCCGCCGGCATCGCGATCATGCTCGGGTGGCCGAAGCTTACGGGCGCTATCCCCGCCCCGTTGATCACCATCGTCGTCATCAGTGCTGTCGTGGGGTTTGCCGGATTCCGCGTACCCACCGTGTCGGATATGGGGCAGCTGCCGGATTCCCTGCCGCGCCTGTTCGTCCCGGACGTGCCGCTGACGCTGGAGACGCTGCAGATTATTGCGCCGTACGCGCTCGGCATGGCCATTGTCGGCCTGTTGGAGTCGTTGATGACCGCCAAACTTGTCGATGACATCACCGACACCCACTCCGACAAAACCCGCGAATCCTGGGGCCAAGGCGTGGCGAACATCGCCTCCGGCCTCTTCGGCGGCATGGGCGGCTGCGCCATGATCGGGCAGACCATGATCAACGTCAAAGAATCCGGGGCGCGCACCCGCCTATCGACGCTGCTGGCCGGCGTATTCCTCCTCGCCTTCATCCTGCTGCTCGGCGACGTGGTGGGCCAGATCCCGATGGCGGCACTCGTAGCCATCATGATCATGGTGTCCGTGGGCACCATCGACTGGCACTCGGTGCACCCCCGCACCCTGAAATTCATGCCACTGTCGGAGACCGTGGTGATGTTGGTGACCGTCGTAGCAACACTTGCCACCAGCAACCTCGCCGTTGGCGTGGTGCTCGGCGTGATCACCGCGATGATCACCTTCGCCCGCCGCGTCGCACACCTCGCCTCCGTCGAGCAGGTTTCCGCCGAGGACACCACCAACGACGGTCAGGTGGACACCCGCATCTACCGCATCCACGGCCAGTTGTTCTGGGCCTCCAGCAACGACCTGGTCTACGCCTTCGACTACACCGACCCGGCAGACAACATCGTCCTCGACTTGAGCGCGGCCGAAGTCTGGGACGCCTCCACCGTGGCCACGTTGGACTCTGTCACCCGCAAGTTCGAGGAACGAGGCAAGACCGTCACCATCGTCGGCCTCGACGGGCCGAGCAAGGACCGCCTGGAGCACCTTTCCGGAAAACTCGACGGCTAATAGCGGCAATTCTCCCGTAGGCTGCGAATCATGCAGTTCAAGGGATACAACGACGACGGCCTCCCCCACGACCCCGCAGGTGGACCACGCAACAGCTCCGGTTCGCCAGCGCGCAACTACGCCATCGGCGCAGCCTGCATCGTGGTGGCCGTGCTCTCGTTCGCGTTCCTCACCGGCTCCACCGCCGTGTTCATCGGCATCGCGGGCGCGGTGACCGGTGCGGTGTTTCTGGTGATGGGGATCCAGGGCAGCGGCGACCAGCAGCCGGACACCTTTGAGCAGGGAAACTTCGGCACCCAGGACCCGGGCGCGGACTACGACTGGGACGGCAACTTCCGCCGCGAGTTCGGCGACGGTCAGCACCGCTAAAGCCCGGGCCACCTAGGTGTTGCCCGGTGGCGGCGGCGTACCCTAAGCTAGTCGCGTTAGCTTAGGCACACCTAACCCAGGGTGCTTTCGTTCCCGACCGAAAGGGCGAACCTTGAAACGCACTTCCCCACTGTCGCTTCAGCGGCTGACCGCTACCTTCGCTGCGGCTGCGCTGCTGCTCACCGGCTGTTCCAGCGAGTCCGCAGACTCCGGCCAGCACACCGACGCGGCGGGGTCGAACGACCGCATTGTCACGCTGGGGCTTGGCGACGTGGACACCGTCCTCGCGTTAGGGGAGCAACCAGTCGGCTACGCCACCTGGGAGGCAGAGGGCTCGGGCGATCCGTCCGGCCTCGGACCGTGGGCGAAAGACAAGCTCACCGGCGAGCCGAACCCGATCCGCAACACCACCACCGAGTTCAGCACCGACACCGCTGAGCAGGTCGCAGCTCTCGATCCGACCAAGATCATCGCGGTCAACAGCGGTTTCGACAGCGACAAGCAGGCCCTGTTGCAGCAGATTGCGCCGGCGACCTTCCATTCCGACCAACATGAAGACTGGCAGGTGCCGTGGGACGAGCAGATCAAGGAGATCGCGGCGGCTTTAGGCCAGGAAGCGGAGGGCGACAAGCTCATCGCAGAATCCGAGCAGGCTTTCGCGGACTTCCGGCAGGCGCATCCGGAGCTGCAGGGCAAGACCGCAGTCATCGGGATGCCCTACGACGGCAAGCTCGGCGTGTACACGGCAGGCGACGGCCGCGGCTCCTTCATTGAAAAGCTTGGGTTTACCATCCCGGACAAGTTCAACGGTGACGGATCCAGCTTCTTCATCGATTGGTCCCCCGAGAACTACTCCGACTTCAATGATGTGGACTACGTGTTCATCCTGGACTACTACGGCGCGATCGACGCGCTGAAAAACGATGCCTCGTTTGCGAACCTCGACGTCAACACGCGCGGCGGCGTGCACTGGCTCGACACCGACACCGCCAACGCGATGAGCATGCCCAACCCGTTGACCATCCCGTACGCGATCACACAGATTGACCAGGAGCTCTAGAGCGCGCTAGCGGGGCACGATCAGCGGCCCTCCTGCCACCGGGTCCTCGGTGACCACGGCGGGCAGAGAGAATACGTCGGCAAGCAACTGCTCCGACACAACCTCGGCGGGCGTGCCCGCCGCTTGCACCTCGCCGCCTTTCATCACGACCAACTGGTCGGAAAAACGCGCCGCGAGGTTCAAATCGTGCAGCACCATGACCACGGTGCGCCCCATGTCATCGGCGAGACGGCGAATAAGTGCAAGTAACTCGACGGAGTGGGAAAGGTCCAGATACGTGGTCGGCTCGTCCAAAAGCACGAGCGGGGTGTCTTGGGCGAGCACCATCGCGATCCACGCGCGCTGCCGCTGCCCGCCGGAGAGCCGCTCGAGCGGACGCTCCGCAAACTCGGCCACCTGGGTCAGCTCCATCACCTCGTCCATCGTCGCGCGGTCTTTCTCCGATGTCTGGCGCAGCCACGTCTGGTGCGGGTGGCGCCCGCGCCCGACCAGGTCCCGCACCGTCAGCCCATCCGGCGCTACGGGGGTTTGCGGCAGCACCGCGAGCGTGCGAGCGATCTCGCGGCGTTTCATCTCCGCTGAGTTTCGGCCGTCCAATACAACCTCGCCGCGCTCGCGCGGGATCAGGCCAGCGACCGCACGCAACAACGTCGATTTACCGCAGCCGTTCGGTCCGACGATGGTGGTGACGCCGCCGCGCGGGACGTCGAGGACGAGCCCGTCGATGATCGTTGCCGCACCGTAGCTGACGGTGAGATCACGCACGTGAAGCATTACAAGGTCACCTTTCTGGTCACGCGCATCAGCGCATAGAGCAAAGCCGCCCCACCGAACGCTGACGTGGCCACGCCTACCGGCAAGTCTCCCGGCACAACGGTGCGCACCGCGAGGTCCGCACCGGCGACGATCAGCGCGCCAGCAATCATGGCGGTGCTAAGTGGGGGCGTGGGGGCTTGCGCTAATCGACGGCCCACGTGCGGCGCCACAAACGCCACAAAAGCAATCGGGCCTGAAGCCGCCACCGCCGTCGATGTCAACGCCACGGCAAGCACCATGAGCACAAGCTGGGTGCGCCGCGGATCAACCCCCAGTCCCGCGGCCATGTCGTCGCCGAGAGAGAGGGCTTCGAGCTGGAACGCCGCCCAGCGCAGCAGCGGCATAACCAGCGCAAGCGCCACCAGCACAGCAGCGGCATCACCCCATCCCGAGGACCCGACCGAGCCGGTCACCCACGCCTGGGCTTTGCCCACATCGCGGTAGTCGGCACGGACGAGGAGGAACGAGTTGTACGCCACCGCCAGGGCGTTGAGGATGATGCCGGCGAAGATGAGCTGAAACGAACCCAGGCCGCCCCCGCGGCTGAGCCACCACATCGCCACGGAGACCGCGATCCCGCCGACAAACGCGCTCAGCGGCACCCCGAGCGCACTGAGCAGCGCCCCGGTACCGCCACCCGCGAGCAGCGCTGTAAGTGCGAACGCCGACGCACCTGAAACAACGCCCAGGATGTCTGGGCTGGCCAACGGGTTACGAGTGATCGTCTGAAAGATCGCGCCCGCGAATCCGAGCGCGGCCCCCACCGCCAGCGCGGTGGCAACACGCGGCAGGCGCCACTCGACGACCACGGTGCGGGCCATGCCGGTGGACTGTCCGGCAAGGGCGGCGAGGACGTCGTGAAGCCCAAGCCCGAATTCACCCACCATGATGCCTCCGAGCGCGACGGCGAGCCCACACGCCGCGAGCACGACATTGACTGCGAACGTGCGGGTCACAGCTTCGCCCCCTTCCGCAGCAGGTACAGGGCGAACGGGGCGCCGACGAAAGCAAGGGTGATGCCAACTTGCAGCTCACCGGGGCGGGCGATGACTCGGCCGGCGACATCCGCGAAGAGCAGCAGCGTCGCACCGGCAAGCGCCGAGCACGGCAACACCAGCCGGTAATCCGGCCCGGTCAGGGAGCGGACGATATGCGGCACGACCAAGCCGACAAACCCGATCGGGCCCGCCCCCGCCACAGCTGCACCGGCAAGCAGGGCGACCAGCAGGATCCCCACCGCGCGTGCAGCCGCGACGTTGACGCCGAGAGAGTGCGCGACGTCATCGCCCAGGTTCACCATGTTCACCCGGTTCGCCGTGGCGAACGCAGCCACCAGGCCGACCAGTATGACCGGGGCGACGGCGGCGACGATGTGCATGTCCCGGCCCGCGACGGAGCCCGCCGTCCAAAACCGCATGTCATTGAGGCTTTGCGTACTGGTGAGCACGATGCCGCTGGTCAGCGCGGAACACACCGCCCCGAGCGCGGACCCGCCGAGTACTACCGTGATCGGGGTGGTCCCGCGGCTTCGCGCGCTCAGTGCGAAGACGAGCACTACCGCCATTGTCGCGCCGAGGAAACCGACCCCCACCGCGACCAGCACCGGTAGCGAGCCGAACACCGCAGTTGCCGCAGCCACCGCAAGCGCCGCTCCCGGGGCAATGCCCAGCAGGTTTGTGTCCGCCAGCGGGTTGCGTGTGTGCCCCTGGAGCAGAGCTCCCGCTGTGCCTAGCGCCGAGCCGGCGAGCAGGCCGAGCAGCGTGCGTGGAACCCGCAGTTGGGCAACCACTTGCGCTTCCTCGCTGACCTGCCCAGATTCGGTGTGGAACGCGAGGGCAAGCCCGTCACGCACAGCGCTGACGCTTTCGGCCAAGCTCATCTGCCGCGCGCCGACGGCGAGCGAGAGCAACACCGCGGCGACAGCCGAAATCCCGAGCACAATGGCGAATCCCGCGTGTCTAGTCGCACTCATGGCCTGTCACCGCCAATACCCCATGAACGAGACATGCTCGCGCGGCAACCCCGCCTCCTTAACCAACAGACGGCGCATCGCTTTCACCGAAGTGTTCTTGCCGGCGATCCAGTAGTAGGTGTGTCCGGACACGCCCGCCCCACCGTTGAGGGGTTCCCCGCTTCCTGAATACGTCGGGGTTTCCCAGACATTGTCTCGCTGGTCCTCACCGTCGTTATCGGGCTCATCGGTGGTGGGAGCTACTGGGCCCCGCAGCGGCTCAATGTCCTGTTTGAGCTGCGTGTAGAGCATGTCCCCATGCCCGGCTTCGGGCTCGGTGCGGAAGTGCCAGCGGACGTCAACGTGGGCAGGCGCATCGATTTGGAGGCTGTTGCCCGCCGGCACCTCAATGTCGGCGGAACCGGCGAGGTTTTCGGGCCAGTCCTCCAGCACTCGGGAGATCGCCGGGAGAGCAGTTTCATCGCCGTACAGTCGAGCTGCCGCGGCAGCGCCGGGAGCGAATTCGATGCCGACGCCGGACGCGTCATCGCGGGTCGGCCCGATAATCCACAGCGCCTGCCCAGGCAGCGCGCTTTCTGCCCACGCGGAGGCCGGCCCAGCGTTGTGGCCGTGCAGCACGAAATCCACATCGAGTTCGTCCGGGTCACCGTCGTTGCGCCGGAGGGCGCGAATGGAATAGGTGCGGAGATGCCCGCGCGTGTGTTCCGGCATGGCGCGCCAGAGGTCCCACCACCCCTCGGCCGGCAAATCGACAAGCCCTGCCTCCGACGGGATGATGAGCTTGATCCGCAGATCCATGATGGGCACAGCGGGGCCCATTGCGTCGACACCAGTGAACGTCACACGTTGAAAACTCGGTGCGATGCGCTCGCTGCGAACGACTGTTGCAAGGAAGGGCCGGAAACTCACCGCACGGACTATATAGGATTGCCTAACTTAACAAAAGTGTGGGGCTTGTCGATCAGCGAAAACGCTAATTGCCGCCACCCCTCGCTCTGAGCCGCCAGCGCCTTGCGGCCGCGCGTGAGAATGAGGCGGTCCACGCGCACTTCAGCTGCGAGTCCGGGAACGCGCTCAGGGTGGTTCAGCACGCGAGCCGTGAAAGCGCTTATCCAATACACACCCCTGCTCACCTACGTTCGATACGTTAGAAGGTGTCATTTCCCCCAGATCTCTTCAACGTTAGCAATGGCGAAAACTCCAAAGGTGCCCCGGCCGCAGTTCAGAACCCCTGATCCCGCACAGAAGACCACCAGAACATCCAACTCACAAGGTTCAGCAACAGCAGAACCAACGCGCCCATCCAGCGCCACTCTCCCCCACCTCTCACCTAGTGAGTTAAAAAACGTAACCTGCAGTGTCTGCGCAAGAACATTCAACCTTTCGTCGACGGGAGTTTTCCCCGATCACTTCTTCAATTTCAGAGCCATGCGGAAGCCGTGCAGCGGAAGCGGAAAACGCTACGCACACCTACAGAAGTCACCAGCTCCGACGCCATCCGCTAAGAAGAACCCCGCAGTCCAAAAACAATCAAACAAACAAGTTCCAGCGCCAAGCTATCCGCGGCTGAAACTCTCTAAACACGGCAAAGTCGAGTGCCCAGCTTGCCACAGGGCTTTGACCCCAAATCTGAAGAACAACTCCCTGCCCGTACACAAAAACAATGGCGAATCGTGCCGGATGAGCAACCGGAAGTTTGACTTTGTCGCAAAGAACAACAAGGCGGCCAAGAAGGTCTCTCCGGCTGCGCAGTCCTACGCAGAGAAATACAAGGTCCGCTCCCCGGAGCAAATCCGCAAAGAGAAACAACGAAGCCAACGTTCGGCGAAGGACCGCAAACAGGAACAACGCAAAGCACGCCGACACCAGCGGCGCCACTCCGACAGCTACGCTCTCGACTGCTACGACAGCTGGGGCATAGACGACCACAGCGTTGACCAGGGGGTAAGCGTCAGAACGTACCGAGGCGGACTTCCTGGCCAAGGGAAACGCCGGTAGGTCAAAACAGCACCATTGTGAACGTAGATGCACAACGTGGCAATCGACGTAAATGCTGGATAAAACGTGCGTCTACCTGGCTATCTAATATGTGAACGTAGATCATCTTGACACTCATGTGAACGTAGGTTAATCTTCCTGCTTGTAAGCAACCCCCACACAACGAAAGATGTTCACATAATGAATGCCATCAAGGCTCCACAGTTCCAGGCCAAAGAAAGCCCCCGACGCTTGATTCTCGTCGACATCGAGAACTTCAATGGCCTGGCCGTACAGAGCGCCGCACAAGCAAAGTGGTGCAAAAAGATGCTCACCCTCTGGCTCGACATCAAGGAAGGCGAGATCGTGGTCATCGCCTCAGACCAGAGCGGACTCTTCAACGTGAACGCAGGTTGGAAGGGGCCGAGACTCCTCATGGGAGAAGGACCCAACGGTGCCGACCGCCGACTGGTTGAAGAGATCGAGCGAATGAACATCGGTCAGTTTGATGAGATCGCTCTCGTCTCTGGAGACGGGATCTTCGCTGAACCAGTAGCCCGGGCCGCGGAGCAGGGAATCCCTACCACGGTCTATGCCCACGGATTTCAGCTTTCTAGGCGACTACAGCTCGCCGCAGCACAGGTGCACATCTCGGAGAACGGCTACCTAACGGCCGCACACGCACCGAGCACAACCCCTTCCCTGCCGGACAACGTCATCCAGCTCAAACAGATCAACCAGACCAACCAGGAGGCAGCGTAAATGAACACCGCAACCGGACACCTCACGCTCAAAGACATCGCCGAGCTGGCGCAGGTTAGCCGGCCGGCCGTCAGCAACTGGCGCAGCCGCTACAACGACTTCCCCGAGCCCGTCAAAGAATCCACACCCCGCAAACCGCTCTTCGATGCAGACGCGGTGGTTGCTTGGCTCAAACAGAACGGCTTCTTCCCCGAAGGGGCGGAGGAAGATCTCAAACTCGCTTCGCTGTGGGCAACGGCAAACCTGTTGCGCGGCCACCTCCCGGTGGATGAGATCCCACTCGTCATCCTTTCGTTACTGGCGCTCGACCAAGACCCCTCATTCGAGGTTTCTGCCGAGTTCGACCAGATCACCGGCCGTCTGAACGAAAACACGTTGGATGAAGTCAAGCATGGCATCGCAAGCCTGAGCATCACCGACTATGCCCAAGCAGCCAATCAAGTCGTGGACCGATTCCTCGGAGTAGGTTCGCGCGGCGAACGCAGCCAGTACGGCACGTCCACGTCGCTTTCAAGCGCAGCGCTGATTTCGGCGTCCTCAACCACCTTGGAGGGTGTCCAGACTGTCTTGGATCCCGCGTGCGGTATCGCCGGCACACTGCTGGGGATCGGGGCGGCAATCCCCGCAGCCAGACTCTTGGGAGTAGAACTGAACCCTTCCACTGCGGCTCTCGCACGACTGTTAGGACACTTCGCTGACAGCACGGTGACCATTCACACCGGGGATTCCATCGTCCACGATCCGTTCCCGGAGACAAAAACGGACCTTGTGGTGTGCGAACCTCCACTGGGTGTCCGTATCCCCCGAGAGCAGCTAGGCAACCTGGAGGAGATCTTCGGTTCACTCCGGGGCTTGTTTAGTGACGACCTTTTCCTGCTTCATGCAGCCCACCACCTATCGCCGGACGGGCACGCCTACATCCTCACCAGTCTCAACCCCACGTTCCGGCCCCAGTTCAGGGAACACCGTCAGCGTCTCGTCGCTCAGGGTCAGGTCGAGGCCATCGTTGAACTGCCTGCAGGGATGTTTGCATCCACCCGCGTCCCGGCGGTGCTGTGGGTGCTGCGCGCCAAAGGCGTCGATGAGCCTTTGCTTATCGACGCCTCCGGTGAAGCCTCGGAAACCATCCCCGCCCGAATCGCCGAGTGGCTCACCGCTGCGCGCAACCGCGAAACCACCGACGTGCCATACACGGCGATCACCTTGGCCGACGTTGTCACCAACGACGGCTCACTTTCCCCATCCACTTACCTTGCTGAGCCCCTCAGCACTGATGAGGCGGGTTCCGAATTCGATTCCGCCCTCCAATCCCTCGAAGCAACAACTAAGGACCTCATGCGTATCCGCACCCCCCGCGTCACCGCAGACGCCATCCCCACGTCCACCACGTCCACCATGCTCGCCGACCTGATCAAGAGCGGGCACTTCGCACGCATCAACGGCAGCTACCGCGCCGACAAGCACCTCGAATCCGGCGATGTCTACCTTGCCCGCCCCAACCGAAACGCTGCTCCCGCCTTCGTAGCGGACCACGATGCAGCGGATGTCCTTCGCCCCGGCGACATTGTGATGCCCCGAATTGGCGAGCTCCCTGCCTGGGTTCACCAGGACGACGGCAAGGCCTGGGTCCCCTCCGACTCAGTCATCGTTTTCCGCCCCGCCTCGGACGAGTACGACCCAGACTTCATCGCCGCTTGCCTGAACGCGGCTGTGAACATCGACACCCGCGGCACATTGCCGAAGCGTCACCCGGTGGCCCGCATCGCGATCCAGGAGCTCAGCCACGACCAGCAAGCAGTCATCGCTCAAGCGCACCGCTCCCTCGACAACGCCCGCACGGCGGCACGACAGCTCGAGCGTGAAGCCGAACACGCTAGCGACGCCCTGCTCAACCTCGTCTTCTCCGGAAAGTAGGCTCCCAACTATGACTCCCACCCCCGTCAAAGAGTTCCAGGACACCCTGTGGAAAGCCGCCGATAAGCTGCGCGGCTCCATGGATGCCTCGCAATACAAAGACATCGTCCTCGGCCTCGTGTTTCTCAAGTACGTCACCGATGCCTTCGATGCACGCCGCCAAGAGCTCCAGGCCGAGCTCGAGGAGGAAGGTGCCACCGAGGAGGAGATCCTGGAGGAGCTCGAGGACCGCGACGCCTACCTGGAAAAGAACGTTTTCTGGGTCGCGCCTGCTGCTCGCTGGGACTTCCTGCAGCGCCACTCCAAGGGAAAGACCGAAGAGGCCGGCGGCGAGTTCAAGGCGATAGGCAAGCTTATCGACGAAGCCGCGGAAACCCTCATGGCCGATAACCCCACCCTCGAGGGCACCCTGCCGCACAACTACAACAGCGAAAGCGTGGACCAGCGCCGCCTCGGTGAGCTCGTCGATCTCTTCAGCACCACCCGGTTCACCGCCGAGGGCCCGGAGCGCGCCCGCGACCTGCTGGGTGAAGTCTACGAGTACTTCCTCGCTCGCTTCGCTTCCGCAGAAGGCAAGCGCGGCGGCGAGTTCTACACCCCTCGCCCGGTGGTCCGCACGCTCGTGGAAATCCTCGAGCCGACGGAGGGCCGCGTCTACGACCCGTGCTGCGGTTCCGGCGGCATGTTTGTTCAGGCGGAGAAGTTCCTGGACGCGCACGACAAGGATCCGTCCGCAATCGCGATCTACGGCCAGGAGCTCAACGAGCGCACGTGGCGCATGGCGCGCATGAACCTCGCCATCCACGCTTTGAGCGCCAAGGGTCTCGGTGAGCGCTGGGGCGACACCTTCGCCCGCGACATCCATCTTGGAGTGCAGATGGATTACGTGCTGGCCAACCCGCCGTTCAACATCAAGGACTGGGTCCGCAACACCGACGACAAGCGCTGGATGTACGGCGTGCCGCCGGAGAAGAACGCGAACTTCGGCTGGATGCAGCACATCATCTCCAAGCTCGGCCCCCAGGGCGAGGCTGGCGTGGTCATGGCCAACGGCACCATGACCTCGACCACCTCGGGTGAGGGCGAGATCCGCAAGAACATGCTCGAGGATGACATTGTTTCCTGCGTGATCACGCTGCCTTCCCAGCTCTTCCGCGGGACAGGTATCCCCGTCTGTGTCTGGTTCTTTGCAAAGGACAAGGGCACAGGCTCGAAGGGTTCCGTGGACCGCCGCGGGCAGTTCTTGCTTATCGACGCGCGCTCGCTCGGCCACATGATCGACCGCACCGAGCGTACGTTCTCCGACGACGACATCCATAAGATCGCGAACACGTTCCGTACCTGGCGCGGACGCGAATCCGCCGAAGGCGAGTACGAAGACGTACCTGGCTTCTGCAAGTCGGTGCCGCTCGAGGAAATCCGCGAGGCGAACTACGCGCTCACCCCGGGCCGTTACGTCGGCTTCGCCGAAACCGAAGAGGACGACGAACCGATCGACGAAAAGATCGCGCGTCTGACCACCGAGCTCACCGCAGCCCTGGACGAATCGGTCCGCCTCGACGCTGTCGTCCGCGAGCAGCTGGGGAGGTTGGGGTAATGACCTGGATTGAAACCACCCTCGGTGAAGTTCTTCCATTCAAGTACGGCAAGAACCTGCCGGCGACGAAACGATCCCACTCGGGCGAGTTTGATGTCGTCACTTCTGCCGGCGTTGTTGACTCACATTTTGAACCGCTCGTGACCCAGCCTTCTGTGGTCATCGGTCGCAAGGGGACAATAGGCTCCCTCACCTATTGCGCCGAGCCGTGCTGGCCTACCGATACCACCTTCTTTACTACGGGATCCGACGCATGCGACGTGCGGTTTGGGTATTACTTCCTCCAGACGGTGCCCCTAGCGGAGATGAACAACGACAGTGCTGTACCAGGTTTGAATCGCGGTGAGGCTGAATCGCTTCCGATCTGCATCCCACAGATCAACAATCAGGTTGAAATTGCCCAACTTCTAGGCACGTTCGACGAAAAGATCGCGGCGAACTCCCTTGCCGCTGAGCAGGCTCTGAAGCTTCAATCGACTGTTTGGCAATCGGGCACGAGAAATGCAGAGCTGATCCCACTCATCGAAGTGGCCGAGCCAATTTTGGGAGGCACTCCGCCACGTAAAGACGAAGCCAGTTGGAACGGGGGTTATAAGTGGGCTTCCGTTGCTGATATGACCGCAAGTCCACGATCCCACCTCCTGAACACTGCCGAAACGATTTCGGATGTGGCTGTGAATAAGAAGCGGTTCTCACCCTTGCCTGCAGGGTCCGTCTTGCTGTCAGCTCGCGGCACCGTTGGGCGCGTGGTTTCAATCGTTGGTCCAACATCATTCAACCAATCGGCTTACGGGTTCGAAGCCAAGCCAGGATTCGATGCAGCACTTCGCTTAGCTGTCATGTCGGCCGTTAACGAACTGCGAGCAAAATCCTACGGCTCGGTTTTCTCTACGATCACAAAAACGCAAATTCAGGAAGCGCTGGTCCCGTCTGTATTCAGTGACCACGCGCGGTCCCTCCACAAAGAGCTCAATGCTCTGGAGGACTTGATTGTCGCGCTCGAGAAGGAAAACCTCACCCTCGCCAAAACCCGCGATGAGCTGCTTCCGCTACTCATGAGTGGAAAGATCACTGTGAAGGAAGCGGAGCAGGAAGCCACCGCTGCTGGCGCGGACATTGCGAGTAAGGAGAACAAGGCGTAGCACCATGGTGTACAGCGAGGCAGCATTCGAAGTAGACGCGCTCGATTTACTCGGCGAGCTCGAGTGGAAGGCCGCGAACGGAAGGGAACTCGCACCCGGCAGCGGCGAGCGAGACAACTGGCGCGACATCGTGCTTCGTGGCCGCCTACTCAACGCCTTGCGCAACCTCAATCCCGAGGTACCGGACGAGTACCTGCAGCAGGCGATAGCCGAGGTGATTACACCGCAATCGCAAAGCGCGATCGCGGAGAACCGCCGCCTGCACGAGATTTTGGTCGAGGGGTACCGCGGCATCGAGTACTACGACGCCAACGGGAAGCGCCAGAACCCGACCATCACCTTCTTTTCCCGCGACCCGTCAAAGAACGACTACATCGCAGCCAACCAGATCACCATCCGGAACTTGGACAAGGAACGGCGGTTCGACGTCGTGCTGTACGTCAACGGAATGCCGCTGGCGATTATTGAGCTGAAGCAATCCGGCTCCACGGCAACCGTCGAGAGCGCCTACAACCAGCTCCGCACCTACGTTGCAGAGTTCCCAATGGCGTTTCGCTTCGCCAACATCGTGGTGGCATCTGATGGCATCGATGCGATCTACGGCACGCCGTTTACTCCGCAGGAGCATATGAGTACGTGGCGAGTGAACGACGACGGCGAGCCCTTTGAGCAGGGTCCGCTCGTTGTGGTGGACGGCGAGCATATGACCGAGTTCGACATGCTCATGTGGGGCCTGTTCAACGTTGAACGCTTCGACCAGATCTTCGTGGACTTCACCGCGTTCGACGAGATGGATGGGGAACTGCGCATGCGTGTGGCAAAACCACACCAGTACTTCGCGGTTGCCAAAGCCGCAGCCAGAACCATCCAAGCTGCCCGCAGTGACAAGAAGGCGGGCGTGGTGTGGCACACCACCGGGTCTGGCAAGTCCATGGAAATGGAGATGTACACCGCGAAGATCATGCGCGATGCGCGGCTTGATTCCCCAACCGTGATCGTGTTGAACGACCGTAACGAGCTGGATAAACAGCTCTTCGACACATTCTCCGTTTCCACCCTGCTGCCCGAGGACCCCATCCATATCTCCAGCCGAGAGGACCTCCGCGATCAACTCAGCCAGCGTCAGTCGGGCGGCATCTACTTTGCCACCCTGCAGAAGTTCGGTCTGCAGGGAACGAAGGACAAGCGCGAGCTTGAGCACCCGGTGCTTTCGCAGCGCCACAACGTTGTCGTGATTTCGGACGAAGCGCACCGCTCCCACTACGGCTTCGGTGACACGAACGCGGACGGCTACGCGCATCACCTTCGCACGGCGCTGCCGAACGCCACCATGATCGCCTTCACCGGTACCCCGATCGACGAATGGGACCGGAACACCCGCGAGGTCTTCGGCGGGGAGATCGACGTCTACGACATGAACCGCGCCGTGGCGGACGGTGCCGTGGTTCCGGTCTACTTCGAGCCACGGTTGATCCCGCTCGAGCGCATTCAAGGGATCACTGATGAGGAGATCGACGACGCAGCTGCGGACATTCTCGCAGGGATCGACGATGATCAACGCGAGAAGGTGCAACGCTCCGTTGCTGTGCTGAACACCATTTACGGTTCAGACCAACGCCTTAGCAATCTTGCCCAGGACTTCGTGCGTCACTGGGAGGACCGCCGGGAGAACATGCGCCAGTTCATTGGCGCACCGGGCAAGGCGATGATCGTGGTGCAGACCCGAGACATCGCCGCAAAATTGTACGAGAAGATCATCGAGCTGCGCCCAGAGTGGCACGACGATGACGACCTCAAGGGCAAGATCAAGGTCATCTATTCCGGGGCCGCCTCCGACCCCGCACACCTGCAGAAGCACATCCGCAACCAAAGCCGGATGGACGCGATCAAAGACCGGATGAAAGATGCCGACGACGGCCTCGAGATCGCAATCGTGCAAGGTATGATGCTCACTGGCTTTGACGCTCCCCCGCTGCACACGCTCTACCTGGACCGTCCACTGAAAAGCGCGCTGCTCATGCAGACGCTCGCCCGCGTGAACCGCAAGTTCCGCCAGAAGGAAAGTGGGCTGTTGGTGGCGTATGCGCCGCTGATCGACAACCTCCAGGCAGCTATCGCCGAGTTCACCAAGAGCTCGTCCGACGAGGATGAAAAGGTGATCGGCCAAAACATCGAGGAAGCGCTGGCGATCGTTCGCGGATTCGTCGAGAAGCTCAATGCCCTCGCAGGCGAGGAATGGCGCGCCCTCGAAGCTGCAGGCGAGCAACGCCAAGCGCGCCTGCAGCTGCTGGCCAAATTGCGCAATCCGCACACGGTTGATGAGAACGGGCGTTACCCGCTGGCTAAGGAGTTCACCTCGACCGCCGGCAAGTTGGCCAGGGCGTGGGCGCTTGCGTCCGGGAGCCCGAATGCCAACGAGTACCGCTCTGACGTTCGGTTCTACTCGGACGTGCGCAACCAGCTAATCAAGATGGAAGCTGCCGATCGCCGGGCTAACGGGGAGCCGCTGAGCGAGGAGATCATCACCTTGCTCAGCCAACTGGTCGTGGAGTCCACGGCGTCCTCGCAGGTGATCGACGTCTACGGTGAGATCGGCCGCGAGCTGCCCAACCTGCAGGACCTGAACATCGAGGCACTCAAGCTTAAGTCCAGGGACGAATCCGAGACTGCATTGCTTATCGACGCCCTCCGGCGCGCCCTCCTCCAAGAATCCCGCAACGCCACCGGCAACAACGAGGTGAGAGCGAAGCAGTTCTCCGAGCGCATCCGCGAGCTGATGAACCGCTACACCAACCAGCAACTCACCTCGGCGGAAGTGATCGCCGAACTCATTGAGCTGTCCAAGGAGATCGTCGCGGAGAGCAATCGCGGTGAACAATTCAGCCCTCCGCTGAGTAATGACGAGCTCGCGTTCTACGACGTGATGGCCACCAACGGATCTGCCGGCGAAGTGCTCGAAGACGACGTTCTAGCGCAGATCGCCCGTGATCTAGTGTCTACGCTTCGGCGCGACGCTAAAACGGACTGGACGGTACGCGACGACGTGCGTGCAAAGCTGCGTCGATCCATCAGAACCCTACTGCGTAAGCACAAGTACCCACCAGAGAAACGCAACGAGGCCGTCGTCCTCGTTCTCGAACAGATGGAGCGGTTTGCTCCGCGGTGGTCGGAGGCGGCGTGATGGATAAAATCGACCCAATTCCTCCCGAGCCAAAGGCGCAAGCGGAAGAGATCATTACTCTGCGGCAGATTGAGGCAATAAGAGTTAAGCTCCGGCTCTTTGACCGCCAGCTGGAGGCTAGCGCCAAAGCAGCAGCTTCGGGGACCCCTCAGCACTTAGCTTTTAAGACAGCCTGCACGAAGTTCCTGGATGATCTGTCGAGCATCCGTTTCGGACTGCGAAGCGAAGAAATTCGTAACCAGGTTCAGAAGTCCTTTTCCAATCCCAGCACGACCTCCGAGAGCAAGCCCAGCGTCCATCCAGACACGCCGGGCAAGCGACGGACGAAGAACAAACCGGCAAGAGAAGGTTGTAGCAGGTCTCCTAGAAGCGACTACACAGAACCGCCCGCGCCCGCGAAACGCGTGAAACCTTCCCCTGGCTCAGACACCGCATCAGATGAGGGAGCGAAGAAAAAGCTTTCGCCGTTAGATCGCGCTCAGCTCCTTGTTGATAGAGAAGCTATCGACGCGCGTCTTGCTTATGAAGAGCAACGCTCAGTCCTCCTCGGCAAGCTCAAGGCGATCCGGGAAGGGTTTCTTGATAGTGAACTAAAGCCCGATGTCCTCAGCCAGCTTGATGAGGTTGAGAAGAACTACTCCAGCGTCTGGCGTCGGCTGGAATCGGGTGTCCGGGGTGCGGAGATCCTCGCTTCTATCACGAAGACGAAGCGCAAAGCCGGAAAGAAACGCGGTGGAAGCAACCAGCAATCACCCCCTCCAAAGACACGTATCAGGCGAAACTCGTCCCAAAACGATTTCGTACGAGCGATTCAAGCGCTCGACCGCGAAGCGAGGGAGCAAGCCAGAATCGCGGCCCAATTTCGGGAGTTCGAGTCGATGGTGCAGTCCCACCCCTACCGGCCCAATAGCATGTCCGCGGATCGGGTCTACTTAACATCGGGATTCAAAAATCCACGCGCCCGCAAGTAGTCTCTAGCCAGCCCGAAACTCCTGGTTTGGCCAATTTTCGCACCCTAGCCAAAACTATGGCCCCAGCGCCCCGATAGGAATCACTGCGACTCCATCGTTCCGGCGGAGCGCTGGGCCACCGGAGGTGATCACCACCAATGCTGGATCGTCCTCGAGGTGGCCGGCGAACCGCTTGAGAGTGTCTGCTGCATGCTCAATCACCTCTGGGGTGTAGCCCAACTTCACTTCAACAAGCACGTCCCGGCCACCGACATTCGCAACAGCGTCGACCTCCAGCTTCGTGTTTAGCCGGGCGTGGTACACCGTTCTTCCCGTGAGCGCACGTAGTTCGTGAACCACGAGGGACTCAAAAAGTTGGCCGAAGTACGCCGGATCTCGAAGGAGATGCTCCGGCCCTCGATCTAGCGCTGCCATAGCAAAAGAGGGGTCAGCGAGATGGCGCTTCGGCGCTTTCCTCAGCGTCGCTTTGGAGCGCAGGTGCGTGAACCAGGCAGGCTGATCCACAGAGACGAAGATGCTCGCAAGGGCATCGAGATAGCCCCGTGTTGTTTCCCGTGAGGTATCGGAATCGGTCGCGATGGTTTGCAGCTCCAGCTCGGTGCCCACACCACGAGCTAACGAGCGGATCATTCGTCGCACTCGCTCTGAATCACGATTCACGCCGCCAACTGAGTGGATGTCCACGTTCGCAACGGTTTGCACGTAATCCCGGACGTTCTCCAAGGCATCTTCAGTCGGGAGACCAACGTTGTAAGGAAGGCCGCCCCGGCACACACGTTCCGCCAATTGCGGCAGTGTCAAGGCCGGTGTCGAAAACGGCAACGGGTCACCTGCAACCGCCGTAGCGAGTGAAACCGACCCATCCGATTCCCCGGTTTCAAACAGCGTCATAGTCGACATCGTCATTCGGGCGAACCGGCCCGCACCCGAGTGGCTCGTCGCGTCCGCCCCAGGGGCCGTGGAACCGGTGAAGATGAACTGCCCCTTCGCCTGACGCTCGTCAATGGCGTGCCGTGCGAAATCCCATAGTCTCGGCTGCACCTGCCATTCGTCGATAAGTCGAGGTGTGGCGCCTTCAAGCAGCAGCCGCGGATCATTATCCATTGCGAGGGTGACTCCGGGATCAGTCTCTACATTAAGAAAACTCGCTGCTTGCTGTTTCGCCGTCTCTGTTTTCCCGCAGCCTTTCGGCCCCTGTATAAGGACACCACCCTGCCTGCGGAGCGATCGCTCCAATTCGGCATCCGCCAATCGTGGAATATACCCGTGCACCATACAGCCGCATAGTAGCAGCTAAACGAGCCGGGTTGGCGTTCTGAAAACGATTTGCTTGGCATTTTGAAAACAACTTGCTTGGCGTTTTGAAAACGGGGCGGGCGGGAGCTCGTCGATAGGCAGAAGCCCCTTACTTCGGCTCCCACAAGTTGCTCGGGCCGGTGAGGGCCTTGCGGTCGCGCGCGAGGATGAGGCGGTCCAGGTCGGCGAGCACCGCGTCGACATCGGACGGGTTGTAGCGGCGCTCGCGCCGGGCTTGCTGAAGCTCGCGGCTGGCGGCGCGAAGTGCGACCTCCTGCAGCTGCGCAGCCTCCGCGCGGGCACGGTCGAACGCAGCCTTGCGCTCCTCGGAGCCCTCGGGGTCCTGCAAGCGCTGCTCCGCGATCGAGTTGAGGCGCTCCTGCATCATCGCGTACGCCTCAGACTGGTACTCCTCGCCGTGCTCGCGAACAGCCTTGCGCGCCGCGTCGAAGGCGCGCTGGTTCAGTTCCTCGAGCGCCTTGTCGCCGGCAGGGCCATTCTGCAGGTCAAGCTTATCGACGAGCCACGGCAGCAACAGCCCCGGCAGCACCATCGTGCAGGTGAGCACGGTCAACGCGATGACTGAGAGTTCGTGGTGGTAGCTCGTCGCCGACGCCGGGATCGCCAGCACGAGCGCCAGCGTCACCAACCCGCGCATGCCCGCCCACGCCATGAGCAGAACCTCCTGCAGACGCAGCGGGGAGACGTTGGTGTGGTGCTTTTTCTGGTTGATCTTGTACAGCACCCACATCCAGACAAAGCGCACCGCGAACGCGACGACGGACAGGACCACGCCCACCTGCACCGCCTGCCAAATGTGCGTGCCGGCGGTGTCGATGGCGTCGCGCACGCTCATCCCGATCAGGCCGAACGCGACGCCGGTGAACAGCAGCTCCACCGTCTCCCAGAAGGAGTGGCCGGTGAGACGGTCCTCGGCGGTCATGGTCGAGCGCGAGGACATCTCCACCGCGGCGATGACGATCGCGATGACGCCGGAGGCGTGGATCGCCTCGCAGCCAGCGTAAATAGCGAACGGGAGCACCCAGGTAAAGGCGGTGCGGATCACAGAATCGGGCACAGAGTTAGCGAAGGCCGCGGCCAACCTGCCCACGACCAGGCCGATTAGCACCGCGGCGATCGCGGCGTAGAGGAACTGCAGTGCGCCCTTGCCGAAGTCGACCTCGCCGTGGGCGACTGCGGCCGCCATGGCGACGTTGAAGGTGACGATGGAGGCGGCGTCGTTGAACAGCCCCTCCGTCTGCAACGTGCCGGTGATGCGCTTCGGGATGCCGGCCGGTCCCGCCACCGCGTCCACCGCCACCGGGTCCGGCGGGGCAATCGCGGCGGCCAGCACCATCGCCGCTGCCAGGCTCAGCCCCGGCAGCATCCACATCGCCGTGGCGGTTAGCGCCGCGATGGTGAGGAACACCAGGATGATCGACATGGTCAGCACCACATTGAGCTGCGAGCCGATCTGCCCCCAGCTCGTGCGCCGCGCCAGCGACCACAACAGCGGCGGCAGGAAGATCGGCAGGATCAGATGCGGGTCGATGGACACCGTGTCGATGCCCGGAATGAAGATCACCGGCGCGACCACCACGGTCAGAAGGGCCGGCCACGGCAGGCCGGTGCGCTCACCTACCGCGGCGACGAGGACGGTGGCCATCAGCAGGCCGATTAGTGCTATGAAAGTTCCCACGGTGGGCCAGTGTACGGGTCGCCGTGGGTGGCAGCAGGTGCCGACCAAGCTGATCCTTCACCTCAACGTTCGTCGACTCGGTCCCGCGCGCCTAACCAACCCTTTTCGGAGTTGTTTGAAACAACTCCGAAACAACTCGCTATAAAACTGACCCGAAGTCAACTCATCTGAGCAGTTCAGGATAGTTGTTTGGAGTTGTTTCGAGTTGTTTATACGGAAACCCACCGGACACTCGGGCCTCGAGTCGGGCTACCGTCGGCAATCTTCGCTTTACCCAAATCTCGAAGGTGGCGAAGGATTCGGCTCACTGATTCACGCTCTACGCCGAGTTCATTCGCAACCTCACGAGCGTTCAGGGACCTCCCCTCGCGCAACTGAGCAACGATCCAGTCCTCGGTAGTCACGGATGTAATCGCAGTAGATTCGTTCCTCTCAAAGGCCGTCCGAGCTCGAGCGGACAGTATCCACTCAGGAGCATCCCGCAAAGGTTCTAGGAAGCCCTGACTTGCGTACCACCCCAAGGTTTCTTGAGCCTGCGCTTCCGGGACTTGCATGAGTCGAGCTGCCGTGGACGTCATCAAGATCTGGTTGTTCGCTAGATGACGCGCAACCAAAAGCCCATCCACACTTTTGAAGATCGCTTCACCAAACTCAGTACGCAACAGGTACAGCGTCTTAATAAACGCCGAATCGACGTTTCCGGCGGGCAATGTGACCTCAACAAACGGCCCATCGGCATTCAGGCTGGGGGCTTGCCTACCACTAGCAAGCATGGATACCCACATGCGATCGAAGCCTCGCGAAGATTCTTCAGCAAGTCCCAACTGTCGCAGTGCACCCATCAGAATCGGGTTGCGCGGAATCGATTGGGTGGTCAGAATCCTCTCCTCGGGCACGCCTACGGGGAGGCCGCCAGGAGACCATACGGTCAGACTGGTCGGAGACTGATCAACGACGATTGCAGCGGTCGCTCCCCAGTCGCGGTGCGCGAATGCGTTAGAAACAATTTCGTCTACAGCAGCCGCAGGAAACGCCGGAATGGGAAACTCTTGCCCGTTCGGGAGCTGCACTCGCGCAATCTCCTGCGACGTGTGAGCCTTAATCAACGCACGTAGCTGTTCTGACGCAGTAATCAACGGTGCGGAGATCTCGGTTACTTTCGGATCGCCACTGGGCACGTCGCGAAGCAAGTGTCTCACGACCGTCCGGTTGTGCAGTGGCTGCATGAAAAGAATTTCTGCCGCAAATGTCAGCGCACCATCGGCCGTAAGCAATCCCAGCTCACTGCAGAGTTGAAGACTCGTCTGGGGTACAGGCGAGTCATCACCCAAGGCATGCTTCCGGTTGGCAAGGAGTGCTTTAGCCTGCTCGATCGCCTTCGGGTCGAGATCTTCAGGGCTTCGTCGAGACGAAGTAGCGCTCAGGTCAGGGTTCGAACGGGACAGGTGAATACTGCGACGCTCATCCTCCCCCAAAGGAACACAGTTTTTCCCGACGCGTTTACTGGCCTGGCCTTTGGAACGCTGATACAACGCCATCCCCCGCGGGATGCGCAACGCAATCAAACGCTTGCCACAGCGCTCGATTTCAGAAGTTTCGACCTGAATATGAGGCTGCGTCTTGCTGTAAATCTTTTCCACCAACCAGTCGCATGAGCGATCAGTACCAGTGAACGCGACAGGGCCTGCCTTCTTGTCATTGACGCCAAGGACAATGTAGGCGACACCGCCGTCGGCGTTGGAGAAACAAATGACTTCGTCGACGAGAAACTCCACAAGACCCGCATCGGGGTTCTTGTTCATCGGGTGGACGGCAGGATCCTCCTTGAAATCCAGTACCTGGGATTCCCAGCTATCAGCACTATCTCCGGCCTCAATTGCCGACAGCGCTTCCTCCACACCCTCAAAACCCGAATCGAGCATGGGCCCAGAATAACAAAAGTTGTTTCAAAGTTGTTTGAAACAACTTTGAAACAACTCGCCATATAACCGACCCGAAATCGACCCATCTGAGCAGTTCAGAGTAGTTGTTTCGAGTTGTTTATAACTCGGCCGGGCAGCGGTGCCGGGCGACCCCGGCGCCGCGCCGCCGTGGCCGCTACACCGCGTCGAAGAACTCCACCGTGGTGCCGTCGAGCACCTTCGAGGGCACCCCGATCTTGCCGGCGTCCCGGACGGCGGCGTAACCGGACAGCCGGTCGCGGTAGTGCAGGAACCGCTTGAGGTTGCCGAGCTCGGTGATGTCGAAAAGCTCAGCGTCGCCGAAGCTGTGCGGGTTGTCGTTGTATTCGGCGATGACGCCCGCGCAGTCCGGGCAGTCGGGGTGGACGAAAATCTCTTGCGTTGCCATGCCGCCGACCCTAGTGGCCGGGCTCCGTGGCCGCCCGGTCCGACGCTCTGTCCCTCGCTGCAGATCCAGCTATCAAGACCCAGCTATCCGCCTCCTGGGGGAGCGCGGACAAAAAGTTGGAGTGTTGGGGGCTGGAAGGTATTCCGATGCC
>ERZ1031176.30-NODE-30-length-31231-cov-46.616917_pt1 | contig 31231 bp, 27 predicted proteins | sample MGYA00518586_ERZ1031176 | MGnify/ENA primary metagenome ERZ1031176 (study PRJEB33718, sample SAMN03159775) | human skin metagenome | collected 2014-05-20 | study: EMG produced TPA metagenomics assembly of the PRJNA266117 data set (Human skin bacterial metagenome... | reverse complement strand
TCCGAGGGCAACGGCCGTATGTGCCTGACCCTGCCGGAGACCCTGATCACCGTCATGGGCATTGAGAAGCTGCTGCCGAACTTCGAGGACCTCGGCGTGTTCCTGCAGCTGCTGCCGCGCTCCTCCACCGGCGAGCGCATGAACCCGTACACCTCCCTGTGGTCCGGTGTGACCGAGGGCGACGGTCCGCAGAACTTCCACATCGTCCTCCTAGACAACGGCCGCACCGCCGCCCTGTCCAGCGAGATCGGCCGCGAGGCCCTGAAGTGCATCCGCTGCTCCGCCTGCCTGAACGTCTGCCCGGTCTACGAGCGTGCCGGCGGCCACTCCTACGGCTCCACCTACCCGGGTCCGATCGGCGCGATCATCACCCCGCAGCTGACCGGCATCGACTCCTCGGACGACCCGAACGGCTCCCTGCCGTACGCGTCTTCCCTGTGCGGTCGCTGCAACGAGGTCTGCCCGGTGAAGATTCCGATCACGGACATTCTGCTGGAGCTGCGCTACCAGAAGGCGAAGAACGAGCCGAGCCACATCGAGCGCGCGGCGTTCGCTTCCCTGGCCCAGGTTTGGGGCCACAGCGGTGTGTGGGACAAGCTGGTGCGCATGGTGGCTCTGGGCCGCGTGCTCGGCGGCTTCAACGGCAAGATCGAGCTCATGCCGCCGCCGATCTCCGGCTGGACCGAGTACCGCGATGTCGCGGTGCCGCCGAAGAAGTCCTTCCGCCAGTGGTGGGGCTCCGAGGAAGCCGAGCGCCTGCTGGCCGAGGCCCGCGAGCAGGGCGTCCCGGAGGGCCAGAAGGTCACCGGCAAGCGTTTCGAGGAAGAGGACAAGTAAATGACTACTCGAGTAACCGGTAATTCTGCCCCGCGCGACACCCGCAACGAGGACGCGAAGCGCGAGATCCTCAAGCGCATCCGCGACGCGCAGCAGCTGTCCAACACGCCTGAGCAGGTGGAAGTGGTTCGCAACTACAACACCTCCTCCGACATCTCCGGCGACGACCTGCGCGAGATCCTCATCGACCGCCTCGTGGACTACAAGGCGGACGTTGTGGAGACTACCGAGGCGACCCTCGCCGAGGACATCGTCAAGGTGCTCGCGGACCGCAAGTGCAACGAGGTCGTCTACGCGCCCGGCCTGGACGCCTCGCTTTTCGACGGCTTCGCTGGCACCGCCCGCCCGGATTCCAACGACACGGACCCGCGTGAGCTTTCCGATGTCGACGCCGTGATCACCGATTCCAAGGTTACCTCCGCGCAGACCGGCTCCATCGTGCTGGAGTCCGGCGACGTGTGCGGCCGCCGCGCCCTGTCACTGGTGCCGGACCGCCACATCTGCATCGTGCGCCCGGAATCCGTCGTCTTCGGCGTGCCGGAGATGATCTCCCGCATCGATCCGGAGCGCCCGGCGACCATGATCTCTGGTCCGTCCGCGACCTCCGATATCGAGCTCGTGCGCGTCGAGGGCGTGCACGGCCCGCGCGACCTCATCGTGATGGTTGTGAAGTAGCCAGCGCTTAGCTGGCATAACGAAACGGCCGGTCCCTTTCGGGGCCGGCCGTTTCGCTGTCATTGTTTCCCGTGTCACGCCGTTCCCGCGGCGCGCACCAATGATTATGGGACATGGGTGTTGCAAAACCATGGGGTGAAGCTGGGAGTCGCCCTAGGGTTCGTTCCAATTTCGTTGGCTGTAATGCCGGGTGCTAACCTAGACGGCATTGTCTCCGTAGCTCAGTGGATTAGAGCATCGGTTTCCGGTACCGAAGGTCGCAGGTTCGAATCCTGTCGGGGACACCACTTGACCAGGGGGTTACGCGTTTCGTTTCCCGACAACAAGGAAGCTGGCTGTTTTTAAACCTCGAAATGATTCTGCCGGCGTGCACAATAGGGGTTCTGTATGTCGGAGAGAAACTAATTGTGGTTCAATTAACCCTAGACTCCACAGCCCGCGCAGTCGTGGATAATGCCATTACCGGAAGGAAGCAGGTGCATGAACGATGACTCTCAAGATGATGAGCGCCGCCGGTCGAGCACGCCGCCGGGGAGTGGACGTCATGGAGACGAACCCTCGCCCGCTGCGAACGCAGGCACGCATGAAGGCCAACGATCCCCGGGCGACGATTTACAACGGGTGGAAAGTGACGTTCAACGCAATGGACAAGATCATTCGGACGGTTCTCCCGGCGAAGTAATTGACGCTGAACTCGTCGAGGAGGTCACCCGCCAGATTGCGAGTTCCGCTTACCTGTAGAGTGCCCCGGCACCAGCACCGGAGACGTTGGAAGCCTACCGTCAAGTTGACCCCACTTTTGCCGACCGCGCAATGCGCATGGCGGAAGAAAGCATTGCAGCCTCGAACCACGAGAAGGAGTGGCTTGCAAAAGGGGATGTGGACGCCCTCAAACGCGGTCAATACTTGAGTTCCGGCATGTTCCTAACCTCGATCGGCGCAGCCTTGGCTGTTTATTTCGGCGGGGGTTCCGAGTGGCTGGCTGGCATCTTCCTCGCGCCCCCAGTTTTTCAGTTCCTAGGAAAGTTTGTCAGGACTGTTCGCAGGGAAGAGGATGACAAACTCGAATGATGCGCAATCTTTGGTTTAAGGCGGGTCGAAGCCCCCACTTTTAGTTCCCACCCCTAAGCGAGCTCGTCCCATTCTGCGTCGACGAGCACGTGGCCGCCGCTGTCCATGGCGACAGGCGGCAGCACTTCCACCGGCGGCAGGCCGTACGACATGAGCATGCGGGCGAAGGAGCGGTGGCTGGGGCTGCGCTCGTCGATAAGCGCTTCCGCTTCCATAATCACCTGCTCTGTGACGATGGTGAGGCCGCGCCAGAAGTCGTCGCGGCTGCCGCTGTAGGTGAACGCCATGTAGCGGGTGGAGGCGTCTTCGACGGTGCCGAAGGTGTAGTCGCAGCCCGGCTCGAGGGCGTCGGCGGCGTGCAGCTTGGCTACCTGGAGCAGGGTGAGCAGAGGGTTGTCGCGTGGGTCGATGAGCACGAGGAACTCGGCGGGAGCGTCGCTGCCGCGCCAATGGTCGACTTCGGCGCGAAGCATGCCGGCGGTCATGTTCGGGTTCGAGTTAGCGATCATCGGCGGTCACCTTCCACTGCTGCGGGATGCGGAAGGTGCCGTCGCCTTGGTGATGGTCCTTCCAATTCGCAATCGCGCGTGTCCAGCGGCGCGGATCGGTTTCTTTCCAGCCGTGGTCGCGTTCGATGGAAAGGTGCGCGTCCAGGAGGCGGGTGGTCGCGTCGGTGACGTCGTCGGCCAGGGTGTGGGCGAAGTCGCCGTCGAAAAACTGGTCAGCCCAGCGAATGAACGGCAAGAACAGCGGGTCAGCGAAGTCTTCGCACGGCGGGTCGATGACAGTCCCGTCCGGGAGGTACACGTAGTCGATGACGTGCTGGTTCTGCGCCATTTCCGTCTCCGCAATGTCCATCAGGCGGATCAGGCGCGACATGTTCAATATCAGCGCTCCGTCGAACTCTTCGCCGTCCACGCGTGTGATCCAACCGGCATTGACCAATCGCTCGATACATCCCTTGAGCGGATAGTTGGGTTCGCGCCACCAGGGACGCTCGTCGGCTTCTTCCGGGATGTAGTGGATCATCCCGATGCACCCGCGGCGGAAGTTCCCGTTGCGATCAATGATCTCGCCGGTGTAATCATCGGCGTATTTGCTCACATGTGCGAGGGCCGTTTTGTCTTGGTACTCCAGTGATGGGGTCATCACCTGCATCACTGCGTCAGAAAGTATTTCTCCCAAATGGTTCTCCTTTGAATCCGTCGTTTTTCTAGACCGATCAGTACGGTAAGCAGGTTCGCAGGAATTGTCAAGAACATATGTTCGACATAGTAGGTGCCGGGAGTGACACCGTTGACACGTCACAATCAAGCAGTAGCTTCTCGACGAGCACTCCGCTCCCCCTGCAACTACACTCTCAGCCTGTGCTGAGCAGAAGAACGTTCATGTCCGTCACGGCAGTGGCGGGCTTTTCTGCGTTAGTGGGGTGCGCCGGCCCGCGGGGCACGACAGTCACGGAGACGGAGACGGCCACCACCACCGTCCGCGAGACGGTGACGGCGTATCCCGGACCGGAGCGCTACGCGGGCCGGGTGCCGGAGGCGTTCGGGACGTCGATGCGCGGCATCGTGGAGACGGTGCCGGTGACCCCGGGCTGGCGCACGATTGCGCTGACCTTCGACGCCTGCGGCGGGCCGAGTGGTTCGGCCGTGGACCAGGGGTTGATAGACGCGCTGCGCGAGTATGCCGTGCCCGCAACGCTGTTTTTGAGCGCCACCTGGATCGAGGCGAACCCGGAGGCGACGCGGAACTTGGCGGCGGATCCCCTGTTCCACCTGGAAAACCACGGCACTCGCCACCTGCCGCTAAGCGTCAACGGCCAGGCGGCTTACGGCATCGCGGGCACTGCGACGCCTGCGGAGGCCATCGCGGAAATCGACGGCAACAGGGCACTTCTGGCGGAATACGGGGTGGATTCGACGTGGTTTCGCTCAGGCACGGCCCACTACGACGACGTCGCCGTCGACATCGCGCGCGAGCGCGGGGTAAAGATCGCGGGCTATTCCGTCAACGGCGACGCTGGGGCGACTGCGGCGGCGGGCCAAGTGGCGTCGACAATCATGCATGCCCCCGACGGGGCGATCGTGCTGGCGCACATGAACCACCCCTCCTCCGGCACCGGGCCGGGTGTGCGCCGCGCGCTGGAGCAGCTGCGCGGCGACGCGGTGCGGTTTACGTTCCTCGACGGGAGCGGGCCCTAAAACTCGGCCGGCATGATCATCCAGGCCACGCCGTAGGCCAGCAGACCCGGGAACAGGCCGATGAGTGCAAGCAGGACGAAAACGACGCGCACGACGGTCGGGTCCACGCCGAGGTACTGGGCGATGCCGCCGCACACGCCGGCGATGTACTTGTCGGTCATGGAGCGCTCGAGGCGCTTCGGGGAATTGCCGGGGTTGATCTGTTGCGGGTTGTAGGGGCTCGACATAGCGCTGTCCTTTCGTGCTCGGAATTGGTGCGTCCCATCCAACCCCCGTTCGCGGAAGCCCGCAAGGACGGGCGTCGTGCAAAACCGCGTTAGCACTGGCGGGTGGGTAGTTCTTGGGCGCCGATTACGTCGGCGAAGAACTCACGGATCTTATCGGCGCGGTCCTCGTTGAGGTGGTCGAAGATGAGGCGCCGGACGGTTTCGACATGGTCCGGAACCGCGTCCTCGAGATGCGTCATGCCCTGGTCCGTGAGCGTGACCAGAACGCCGCGGGCGTCGCCGGGGCACTTGCTCTTGGTCAGCAGACCCCGCTTTTTCATGCGGGTGACCTGGTGGGAGGCACGGGAGCGGTCCCAGCCGAGCTCGTCGCACAACTCGCGGAGACGCAGCGTGTGGTCTTCCGCTTCCGACAGCGCGACGAGGACAGAGAATTCAGACGAAGAAATCTCGCTGCCCTCTTGGAGGCGGTCGTCGATGGTGCGGGAGATCTTGTTGAATCCGGCCAGGATTAGCCGCCACAGTTGCTGTTCTTCGTCGTCAAGCCACCGCGGTTGTGTAGTCATACCGGCAGATCCTAGCCCATGGTCGCGGTTTTCAACTCGTCCATGGAGTACGTGCGCGCGGCGGCGACGCGGTCGAAGCGCTGCGGGAAGCAGGTCAGCACCAGCACCTGCGATGTCTTCCCCACCTGGGAAAACAGCGAGTTCATGCGGGCGAGGCGCTCCGGGTCGGTGGCGCCGAGGGCGTCGTCGACCACCACCGGCACCGGGGTGGTTTCGCCGGAGGCGGTGACTAGGTCAGCGATGGCGAACCGGGTGAGGATGGCCAGCTGCTCCTTCGTGCCGCCGGAGAGCTGGTCCAGCGGCACGCTCACCCCGTCGACGGTGCGCTCGGTGACGGTGAGATCGTCGCCGAAGTTGAAGTCCACGGTAGGTCCGAACAGCACGCGGGCGCGGTTGCGGATCGCTTCGTTGAACGGCGCGGTGTAGCGGGCGCGGGCGGCGTCGCGGTGGGCGTGCATCGTCTCGCGCAGCAAGCGCACCGCGTCGGCGCGGCGGGTGGTGCGGGCCAGCTCGGTCTCCGCGGCATCGAGCTCCGCGGCCGCGCGATCCGCCTTCTCAGCGGTGCCGGCGGCGATCTCAATGCGGCCGGTCAGCTCGGTGATGCGGTTTTTCGCCTCTGCCTGGCGCTTCTCAAGGTTCTGCAGGCGAGTCTTCGCGCCCTCGAGCATCTGCTGGACGATCTCCGGGTCGGCGGCCGCGAGCTCGGCGGACAGCGCCGCGTGCGCCTCGTTGGCCTCGCGCTCCTGCTCGCTGGCCGATTCGAGGGCGCTCTCGAGCGTATTTTTCGGTGCGTTGTCCTCGGCGTGTGCCAGCTCGTCGGCGGCATGGCTCGCCTCGGCCTGCTTCGCCTCCAGTTTGGTCTGCACGACGGTCAGCTCGCTAGCGGCGGTGCGGTCGGCGTAAGGCTTGAGCGCGGCATCGGCGGAATCGACATCCTTCTCCGCTTTGTCCAGCGCCTTTTGCGCGTCTTTTACCGCTCCCTCCGCGGCCTGTTCGGTGTCGGGCAACTCGGCGCCGTCGAGAAGCTCGGCGAGTTCCTCCAACTGGGTGGTCAGGCGGTCGCGCTCGGCCGCGAGCTCGTCGGCGTCGGTGCCGGCCAGCGCGTCGTCGCGGCGCTGGCGGGCGGACTTCACCTCTGCCTCGTGCGCCTTGCTGGCGTCGCGGGCGGCGCGGGCCTCGTCGACGTCCGCGCAACCGAGCTTGGACAGCAGGCTGGAAAGGGCGTCCTCGGCCTTTTCCACAGCGCGGCGGGGGTCCTCCGACCCCTGGGCGGCGCGGAAGACCACATCGAAGTCGTCGAGGGTGAGGCGCGTGCCTTCGTAGACGGCGACAGACTCGGTGCCGTCCACGCCCAGGCTTTCGCCGTCGACCTGGATGGTTTTGTCCTCGGCGGTGATCTCCAGTTTGGCAGAGGCCGCTTCGCGCAGGCGGCGTTGCAGCGTCAGCTCACTTTCGGCCTTCTCCAACTTGCGCACGTCCGCGTCCGTGACCTGCAGGGCGGGGGCGTTTTTGAGCAGGGTTGCGTAGGCCTCCTCTGCTTTGCCGATGAGGGTGAGTTGGTCGGTGACGACCGTGAGGCGTCGAGAAGCACGCACGTGATCGCGGACGTTTTCGGCGCCGCGCAGGGTGGTGCGGGCGGTGGCGAGGCGGGACTTGGCCTCGTCGACCTGCGCCGTCAGCTCCGTGACCTTCTCGCGTTCGGCGTCGCGCGCCTCCTGGGCCGGAGCGAGCGCGGCCTGCAGTTCTTCCTCCTCTTTGCGCAGCGCGGCCACTCGCTCGGAAAGGGCGGTGCGCTCGGCGAGGTCCTGCTCGGCGCGCTTCCTGGCGACGGTGGCGCGTTCGAGTTGCTCAGCCGCAGTTTTGGCTTTCTCCGCGAGCTGGCTGGCCTGGGCGAACTCGGCATCGCGCTCGGCGAGCTCTTCGTGGGCCTGCGGCAGCTCCGTGTCCACCGCGCGGATTTCGTCTTCGCGGCGGGCCACCTCGTCCACAAAGGTGGCCAGCTGCTGCACCTCATTTTCCGCGGCGCGCAGGGTCTCGCGAGCGGTGTCCACGGCGTCGGACTTGGCGGTAAAGGAGGCTTTGGGCTTGGGCGGGGTCGCGGCCGTCCAGTAGCGGGCGTACTCCGCCTCGATGGCGGCCATGAGCTCGGTGTCCTCCTCGCCGGAGCGCTCGGTGCCGTTCTCCGCGTCGAGCGCCTGGGAGATGGACGGGATGCCGGCGGCGGCGATGCCCGGGTCCAGCTCGCCCTGGCGCAGGAACAGCGTCTTGGCCAGGCTGGTGTCCATCTGTTCGGCGATGATGCGGGCGAGCTCATCGTCCGCCTGACGGCCGGTGAAGTTCTTGTGCACCGGCGAGAGGATCTCCAGCTCCGAAAGCTTGCCCTTGAGCCAGCGCTTGTGGATTCTAAAGGTAGTCTCCCCCACCGTCGCGGTCATGGTGACCTCGGGGGACGCGTCGCGGCCGACCGGGGCGAAGATCTTGATCTTCTTGCCGCCGGCAGAGTGGCGCTCCTGCAGCACGGTGCCGATGGCGTCCAGGATGGTGGACTTGCCGGCCTCGTTCTGGCCGTGGATGACAATCACGCCGGTATCCGGCAGATCGCGCAGCTCCAGGTGCTCGATGGCGCGGAAGTTGTCGATGACTAGGTCGTGGATGCGCATGGTCTAGCCCACCTCCTTGGACAGGCGGAACAGCAGGTTCACGGCGTCGCGGGCAGTGGCGTTGTCCTCGGCCGCCTGGCCGATCAGCTCCCGCATCGCGTCTTGGGCGAAGCCGGTTAAAGGCAGGTTTTCCATCTCTTCCTCGTCGGGCTCGAGGTGCAGGCTCATCAGCCGCTCGCGCGGGTAGAGCGCCGCGAAGACCGGCTCGAGCTCTGCGAGCTCCCGTTCAAGGGTGCGCGTGTCCTCCAGGCCGAGCGTGCCGGAAAGCGCGTACTTGATCACGGTGCGGTCTTTTTCCGGGTACGCCTTCAGCTCCTCGACCACTTCGGCCACGTCCTCAGCGCCGGCGACCTCCCAGAAGCGGGCCTCGAACGTCCAGGCGCCGACCGGGACCTTCTCCACTGCAACTTCGGCGCGCCCGCCGTTTTTGTCAACGGTGACCACCAGCGCGTTGCCGGAATCAACCTCGCCGCCGGCCACGCCAGGGGTGCGATCGAAGTAATCCGTAGTCTCCGGTGCGCCGGAGTACCAGATCCGCTCCGAGGCGGAAAGCGCCGCGGTGGAGTGGGTGTCGCCTAGGGCGACGTAGTCGATCGTGCCCTGGTCGATGGCGTTGTCGAGCGAAGCAACGTCGATAAGCGAATGCGCATCTTCCTCTCCGAAGCCCTCCACGGCGCCGTGGCCGACGAGGATGCGGACCGCCTCCGTCGATGGCAGGTGGCGGACAGCCTTGGCGCACAGATCCTCCGAGGCATGCTTAGTTAGCAGCGGGGCGCCCACCACCTCGACTCCGTCGCGCACGACCACCGGCTTAGAGTCCGCGAGCACTGTGACACCTTCAATGCCCTCTGTGCGCTGGAAGATGCTGTCCGCCACCAGAGGATCGTGGTTGCCGGGCAAAAGGTAGACCGGCACGGGCAGTTTGCGCAGCGCCTCGAGCGCGCGGCCGAGTGTGGTCGGCTCGAGAGAGTTGTGCTCGAACACGTCGCCGGCCACGACGATGAACTCGGCGCCGCGCTCCGTTGCTATCTCCCCCAAGCGGGTGACGGCGCGGAGGCGTGCGTCGTCGAAACGCGACTGCGCCTCGGGCGACAAGAATTTTCGGCGCATGCCTAACTGCAGGTCGGAGGTGTGGATGAAGGTGGTGTGCGTCATGCCCTATACACCTACCACCGCGGCCGACACGCCAGCGCAAATATTCGAACACATGATCTAACGGGTGAGTTCGTCGTAGAGATCTTCGATGTCCGCCACCGCGCGCAGCTGGTCGATGTTGGTGAACGACACGGTCTGCATCGCGCGGTGGAGCAGGTCGATGTCCGAATCCTCGATCATCGGCGCCACCTTCGGACGTGGCAGCTCCGGCAACTCGCGGCCGGGCCAGAAGTACTCCGAGCCGGGCTCGGCGTTTTCCCTGGCTAAGTCATCCGCCTGGTTACGCTTGCGGTTCTCCAGCTCCTCCAGGCGCAGCCCGCGCATGGTGAAGATGACGCTCGGGTCCTTGTCTATCAGCTCCGCGGTGCGCTGCGCCACGGCGACGGCGTGCTTGCACACCTCGGCACCATCCGGGCAGTCGCAGTGGAAGGTGACCTCCTGCGGCGCTTTACACAGCAGAATCTCCAGGACCTCCTCGTCCAACGTGCCGGCCTTCGCCGCGGCGATGGAGCCGGGCGCGCGCACGATCGCGCTGGTGGCGCGCCGGATCTCCTCGGCGTTGCGCCGCGGCAAGTACATGGCCACGCGGAACGGGTCGTTCTGGCTGCCCACCACCGCCGCGCGCACACCGTGGGACACCGCCTGCAGCTCCACCACATGCCCGCGGGCGGCGTACTCCGCACCACGTTTCGCCCGGCCCACGTCGGTCTGGCGCACCGCGGCGTTGTAAATGGTCATCGCCGCAGGCGACAGCGACCGCGGACGGAACGTGCCGACGTCCGTGCCGCCAGTTTCCGCCGCGCTGGACACACGTTTGCGCGCGCCGAAGTTGGCGTAGATGACGTTGTTATCCTGCGGGCGCTTCTTCTTCTCAGTCATTTTGCCCCCTGTAACTGATCAATTGGGCGAGCTCCTCGGTTCCCAGCTCGGTGATCCAGCCCTCGCCCTGGCCCACCACGGCGCCGGCGAGCTGGGTCTTGCCGTCCAGGATGTCCTGGATGGACTCCTCCATCGTGCCGCGGGTGATGATCTTGTACACCGTGACGTTCTTCTCCTGCCCGATGCGGAACGCGCGGTCCGTGGCCTGATTCTCCACCGCCGGGTTCCACCAGCGGTCCAAGTGGATGACCATGGACGCCGCCGTCAGGTTCAAGCCGGTGCCGCCGGCTTTCAGGCTGAGGATCATCGCGCGGGGCCCGTCCGGCTGCTGGAAGCGCTCCACCATCGCATCGCGCGCGGACTTGCCCACGCCGCCGTGGAGGAACGGCACGTCCTCGCCGAGGCGCTCGGACAGGTAGGGCTTCAAAATGTCTCCGAACGCCTTGTACTGGGTGAAAATCAGCACACGCTGGTCGGACGCGGCGGCTTCTTCCAGAAGCTCCATGAGTTTTTCCACCTTGCCGGAGCGGTGGCGGCCTTTGTCGGTGACCGCGGAGCCATCGCCAAGAAAGTGCGCCGGGTGGTTGCACACCTGCTTGATGCGGGTAATCGTGGCCAGCACGAGCCCCTTTCGCGCAATCCCCTTGCGCTCGTCCAGTTCCGCCTGCGTGCTGTCCACCAGCGCCTTGTACAGCGCGGCCTGCTCCGGGGTCATGTCCACGGCGATGACGTGCTCGGCCTTGTCCGGCAGGTCCGAGATGATCGCCGTGTCCGTTTTCAGGCGGCGCAGGATAAACGGCGCGGTGAGGCGCTGCAGCCGCTCGCCCATCTCGTCCGCAAGCTCCGGGTCCCTGCGCGACTCGATGGCTTTGGCGAAGTGGTTGCGGAAGAAACTCTGCGAGCCCAGCATGCCCGGATTCACAAAATCCAGGATGCTGCGCAGCTCAGAAAGCTTATTTTCAATCGGCGTGCCGGTCAGCGCGATGCGGTGTCGTGCGGGAATTGCGCGAACGCTTTTCGACGACTGCGTGCCCGCGTTCTTGATCGCCTGCGCCTCATCCAACACCACGTGATCCCACTGCACCGACGCCAAATCCTTGGCGTCGCGCGCGGCGGTGCCGTAGGAGGTGATGACGATGTCGGAGTCTTCGGCGGCTGCGAACAGGTCGTCGCCCTTGAGCCTGCCCGCGCCGTGGTGCACGCGCACGCGCATATCCGGCACGAAGCGGGCGGCCTCGCGCGCCCAGTTGTTCACCACCGACGTCGGCGCCACGATCAGCGACGGGCCGCGCCTCGTGCCCTTCGCCTTTTCCACCGCGAGCAGGGTGAGCAGCTGCAGGGTCTTGCCCAGCCCCATGTCGTCCGCAAGCACCGCGCCCAAGTTGTTGCGGGACATGAAGTACAGCCAGTCCACGCCGCGGCGCTGGTACTCGCGCAGCTCGGCGGTGACGGTGTCCGGGATGTCCACCCGCTCCGGCGCCGGGCGGTCCGTGCCGCCGACCAGGGAGGTGAACCAGGGCGAGCCGGTGAACTCGATCGGGCTGTCCGTGCCCGACTCCAACGCGAGTTGGCGCAGCTCCGCGGCAGACACCACGCCCTCGCCCTCGGCGGCCTTCAGACGCTCGTACTCCGCCTGCGCCTCCTCGGCGAGGCGCTGCAGCTCCTCGGCGTCCTCTGAGCCGGCGGCCTGCGCGATGCGGGCGCGCTTGATGGCGCTCTCCGCCTCCAGCATCGCGTTTTTCAGCGACGTGTCACGCAGCTTCTCCAGGTACTTCGCCGTCTTGGCCACCTCGCGGCTATCCGCCAGCACCCACTCGCCGCGCAGCTTGATCAGGCCGGACTTGGACTTGACCAGCTCCGCCATCTCTTCGTCCGAAAGCTCCACGCCGCCGACGGACAGCCGCCAGTCGTACTTGACCAGGGCGTCAAAGCCCATCATGGTCACGGTGGAGGAATCGTGCGGGTCCTGGTGCTCGCTGACCTTGAGCTTCGACGCCGTCTCCGCCGTCGCCCACGCACGCGGCAGCAGCACCACAAAGCCGTGGGCCCGCAGGGTCGCGGCGCTTTCGCGGACGAACTTCACAATTTCGTCGCCGTTCAAGTACAGGTCCCAGTCGCCCGCGTTGGGGTCGAAGCCCTGGTCCACGGTGGAGCGGAACCGGCCGTGCTGTGCCGGATCCGCCAGCGAGGTCACCGCGATTGCCCGGTCGAGCTGGCCGCGCAGGACGTCGGCCGTCTTCGAGTCGTAATCCCCCAGCCGCACCGGCCGCGGCGAATCCGCGCTGGAGCGCACCTGCACCCGCACCGGCCACAGCGTGTCCGGGCCCGACTCCTCGGCCCCGTCTGGCGACTCCACAATGAACACCAGCTGCATGTTCACCGCCGTGATCGTGCCGTTCCAATCCCCCATCTGGCGGGCCAGCACCGCCCCGCCGCGGCGCAGCGGGATGCTGTAGAGCAGCGACTTCACAAAATCGTGCCAAGGGTACGGCCTCGCCGCCGCCTTCTCCACCGCGCCCTGCAGGCGTTCCGTGGCGATCCAGTGCGTGAACATCTGCGCGCAGTCCTCGCTCAGGTTCGCGTTGTTCACCGTGAGCACACCCGGCGAGGCGGCGATCATCTCCGCCAGCCAGCTGCGCTCCTCCAGTCCGGTGCCCAACTGCCACTGCGCGTACCACAGCCCGTCGTGGTACGGCACGTTGATGCTCACGCGCCCCGCGCGCACGAACTGGGTCAGACCCCGATACATGCGCAGGATCCAGTACATGTCCGGCGCGACCGCCTCGCGCTGCGCGGGCGTTGCCGCCGGCGAATCCCCGTCCAGGTGCGCCAGGTTGTCCAAAAAGCGCACCGCATCCTCGGGCGCGAACTGCGCCAACGGCGCCCGCAAGCTGACGTGCCGGCCCTTCGGGGTTTGCAGGATCAGGGTATGGAAGTGGCGGAACCTTTGGTCGTCCAAAAGCGAATGCACGATCGGCGGAAACGTGCCGGGCGGCACGTCATCCATGGTCACAATGCGGTGTCCCTGTACGCGCTCAACCCACACCGAAAGCCCGGACTCGGGGAGCCACAGGCCATGGAGAAGGTATTCAGGCATACCCACCCTTATACCACCGACACCGACATCGCCCCCGCCGAGTGTTCGAACAAAATCTTTCAGCCCACACTCAGCCGATTCTGCAAATCAATACAGCGCGACGGAAGGATGCGTTACAGTGTGGCGAAACTTACACCGACCACCGACGTAAGGGAGTGCACATGTCTGACAGTTTCTGGCTCGTGCTGGCCATCGTCCTGTATTTCGGGCTGATGGTCGCCATCGGGTTCTATTCCTGGCGCAAAACGGAGAAGTACGACGACTACGTCCTCGGCGACCGCGGCCTCGGCCCACTGGTTGCCGGCATCTCCGCGGGCGCATCGGACATGTCCGGCTGGCTGCTCATGGGCCTGCCCGGCGCCCTGTTCGTCGCGGGCATGAGCGAGCTGTGGATTGTCATCGGCCTGTTCATCGGCACCTGGGCCAACTGGAAGTGGATCGCGCCAAGGCTGCGCGCCTACACCGAGGTAGCCAAGAACTCGATCACGCTGCCCAGCTTCTTTGAAAACCGCACGCACGACACCTCGCGCGTGCTGCGCTTCACCTCCGCCGTGATCATCATCTTCTTCTTCACGTTCTACGTCTCCTCCGGCATGGTCTCCGGCGGCCGCTACTACGAATCCACCTTCGGCGGCGACTACATCCACGGCGTCCTCATCGTCGGCTCCATCACCGTGCTCTACACCTTCATCGGCGGCTTCCTCGCCGTGAGCTACACCGACGTCGTACAGGGCGGCCTGATGTTCCTCGCCCTGATCACCGTGCCGATCATGGCGCTGATGTCCCTGGACAACCCCTCCGACATCTTCAGCTGGGCCACCTCAAACCCGTACGGCCCCTGGGAGCACGGCAACCCGGACTACTTCAACATGGTCGCCGGCGTGTCCGCCGCCACCATCATCGGCAACATCGCATGGGGCCTGGGCTACTTCGGCCAGCCGCACATCATCACCCGCTTCATGGCGCTGCGCTCCCCGTCTGAGGCGAAGGCGGCCCGCCGCACCGGCACCATCTGGGTGGCCATCTGCTACCTCGGCGGCATCTTCACCGCCCTGGTGGCAACCGTCTACTTCGGCCAGAAGTCCGCGTCCGTGACCGACCAGTCCGGCTACGAGACCGTCTTTTTGGACCTGGCCCGCATCATGTTCCACCCGCTGATCGCCGGCATCGTGCTCACCGCCGTACTCGCCGCGATCATGTCCACCATGTCTTCTCAGCTGCTGGTCACCTCGTCCGCGCTCATCGAGGACATCTACCGCATCTTCAAGAAGAACCCGAACAACACCACCCTGCTCGTGCTCTCCCGCGCCATGGTCATCGGCATTGCCCTGATTGGCATGCTGCTGGCTCTGAACCCGTCCGACACCATCCTCGGCCTGGTCGGCTTCGCGTGGGCCGGCTTCGGCGCCGCGTTCGGGCCGGTGGTTGTGGCGTCGCTGTACTGGAAGCGCCTCACCTCCCAGGGCGCGATCGCCGGCATGATCGTCGGCGCCGTCACCTCGTTTGTCTGGGGTTCCGTGGACGCGCTGTCCGGCATGATCTACGAGATCGTCCCGGGCGTCATCCTGGCTACTCTGGCCATGGTCGTCGTCTCCCTGGCCACCCGCCCGAAGGAGGGTGTGGAAGAGGAGTTCGACACCGCCGCGGCCGCCACCGACTATGCGCTCGCCCACCCCGACGAGGACTTCGCCGCAGCGCTGCGGAACCGCGGAGGCTCCACCGCAGTCTAAGAAGGTATGCGCCTATACCTTCGTATTCTCTCCGCCCTCACTGTGCTGGTGGTGCCGTTCCCCACGGGGCGATTGCCTATCGACGTCCCAACGGTGCCCCACCGCACCACCATCCTCGGCTACGACAGAGCCGAGTTCGGCCCCGGCTGGGCCGCCGGCACCGGCGGGTGCGACACCCGCGCCGCGGTGATGGCCGCCGCCTTTGACGCGGACTGCGCCCAGCCCTGGCCGCAGTGGGGCAATCCCCGAGTTGTAGACCCCTACACCGGGGATTTTCTTCTGCCCCACGACGTGGAGATCGACCACGTCCTGCCCGTCTCCGCCGCCTGGGACTTAGGCGCCCACCGGTGGGACGCCGCCACCCGCGAGCGCTTCTACAACGACCCGCGCAATTTGGTCGCCGTGTCCTCCGCCGCCAACCAGGCCAAAGGCGACAAACTCCCGTCCGAATGGATGCCCACGGATAGGCGCGCGCGGTGTGCGTATGGGCGCCGGCTCGTGGACGTCGCAAAGCACTATGCCCTTCCTTTGCCCCGGGCAGACCTGCGGGCGGTGCGGCGCGCGTGCTCCGGGGTCGCCGGGCTGCTGGCGCGCGGCGAGCTGTGAGGATTTTCCCACCATGCCGTAAGGTGTGGGCACATGACTACATTCCTCATCTTCCTGCACGTGGTCGCGGCCATCCTGCTGCTCGGCCCCGTTGTCGTGTCTACCTCGATGTTCCCGCGCCAGGTCGCAGAATCCCGCGCCGGCGGCGAGGAGGCCACCGGCCGTGCGTCGGTGCTCTACCGCATCACCAAGACCTACGGCATGCTCTCCCTGCTCGTCCCGCTGCTCGGCGGCGCCGTGCTCGCCTCCGACTGGGAGACCTACAAGGCCAACTACTGGTTCCACACCGCCATCGTGCTCTCCGTGATCGCCTGGGCGATCCTGCTGGGCATGGTCATCCCGCAGCAGCGCAAGATGATGGGCACCCTCGGCGCGCTGCCGGCCGCTGACGCAGACCCGGCCGACCAGACCACCAACTTTGAGAAGTCCAAGGCAAAGGCAACCGCCGGCGCCGGCATCTTCAACCTGCTGTGGATGCTCACCCTGATCCTGATGTTCCTGCCGACCCCGGCGTAAGGAACGCGCGGGCGTTTCCGCTTGAAACAGGCCCAGCTATTCCCGATTCTTCGGCGAATGGCTGGGCCTTGTTGGTAGGGCCAGTTTCGCCCCGGTTGCCGGAGCTCGAGACGCCTCCCCCGCGCACAGACCCTGGGAGGCAAACCCTGGCAATGGCCAAAATCGGCGCGATCCCAGGCTTTGGATCCCAGGGTCTGTGCGCATGAGTCGTTCTGCCCGGCCCCCTACGAGTACCGCAGCGCAGGCGGCCCGCCGAGGCCCAGGCCGGCGAAGACGCGGAAGATCCCGTCGACGACCTTCCGCAAAACCTCCGCCACCGGCCCGGTCAGCCCGCCGAACAGCACGTTCTGCCCCCACACGCCGACGAGGCGAGCTTCGGGGACGGCGGGCCCGTCGTGGGGCACGATGCCGATGACGTAGTCCCCACCGCGCAAAAACGGCAGCGGGTTGGAGGTCCACATGCTGGAGACCACGCCGACGAAACCGCGGCCAGGCACCCACATGGGCCCGCCGGAGTCGCCGGGGTGGCTCAGCGGCGCGGCGACGAAGAAGGTGCCGTCGGCGGAGCCAGAGAAGCGCCCGCAAGTTTGCGCGCCGCGGGTGCGGGAGAAGTAGCAGATGGTCTCGCCGAGGCGCACGTCATTTGGGTGGACCCACGCGTCGCCGGAGAACCGGTTGCCGCCGACTGCCACGCCTGCGTCCCATTGGATGGCGGCCCAGTCGTTGCTCAGGTGGCCGTCGTAGGCCTTGTAGCGGTACAGCGTCCCGGTGGCGCCGCCGGCGTTGACTCGCGCGCCTTCGGCTCCGCAGTGCGCGGCGACGAGGCTGCGGTGGCGCGCGGGGTCGTTGAAGCCGATGGTGCAGGTGCCAGTGCCGTCGATGCGCACGGGCGCGCCCTGCTCCACACGCACCTGGGCCTCGGCGGGCGCGGCCTGCATCCCCAGCGCGACGGCCGCTGCGAGAAGAGCTCGGGAAATTCGGTGCGTGCGCTGGGAAGACATGCGCATTAACCTAGCACCTTTGCCTATCGACGCCCTCCGGTCCCCCACCGAAAACCCAAAGCAGCCGGCACGCTGCTTTGTGCTGTGCCGGCTGCTTCAATACCGGGGATTAATCCCAGCGGTCGCGCCTGTCGTCGCGGCCACGGCCTCGTCCGCCGCGGTAGCCGCCGCGTCCACCGCGATCGCCACGGTCGTCGCGTCCGCGCCCGCCGCGGTAGCCCCCGCGCCCGCCGCGGTAGCCCCCGCGGCCGCCGCGGTCACGTCCTCCGCGATCGCGCGGGGGTGCGCCGTGGTCGCGCTGGATGTTGATCAGCTGGCCGGAGATGCGGGTGTCCTCCAGGCGGTCCAGCACAGCTTGGTCCAGGTTCTTCGGCAGCTCCACCAGGGTGAAGTCGCCGCCGATGGTGATGCGGCCGAAGTCCTTAGAGCTCAGCCCGCCCTCGTTGGCCAGGGCGCCGACGATGGCACCCGGGCGGACGTGCTGGCGCTTGCCCACGTCCAGGCGGTAGGTGTCGAAGTTGCCGCTGTCGTCGAAGCGGCGGCCGCGGCCCCTGTCGCCACGGTCGTCGCGGTCGAAGCGGTCGCGTCCGCGCCCGCGGCGATCGTCGCGGTCGAAGCGGTCACGGTCGCGGCGGTCGCGCTTGTCGCGCGGCGGCTCCTTCATCAGGAACTCGTCGCCAGCCAGGGCCTGGGTGGCCAGGGCGGCGGCGATGTCGTCCATAGGCACGTTGTTCGCCGCGGAGTACTCGCGGACCATGGTCTTGAAGATCTGCAGGTCGGTGGCCTCGAGCGACTCGGTGATGGAGTCCATGAACTTGGCCTTGCGCGACTCGTTGACCTCGTCCACGGTGGGCAGGTCCATCTCTTCGATGGTCGCGTTAGTCACGCGCTCGATGGAGCGCAGCATGCGGCGCTCGCGCGGGGTGACAAACAGGATCGCCTCGCCGGAACGGCCCGCACGGCCGGTGCGGCCGATGCGGTGGACGTAGGACTCCGTGTCGTTGGGGATGTCGTAGTTGAGCACGTGCGAGATGCGCTCGACGTCCAGGCCGCGGGCGGCGACGTCGGTGGCCACGAGGATGTCCAGGCGGCCGTCGCGAAGCTGGTCCACGGTGCGCTCGCGCTGCTGCTGGGCGATGTCGCCGTTGATGGCGGCGGCGGAGAACCCGCGGGCGCGCAGCTTCTCGGCCAACTCCTCGGTCTCGTTCTTGGTGCGCACGAACACGATCATTGCCTCGAACTCGGTCACCTCGAGGATGCGGGTGATCGCGTCGAGCTTGTTGCGGTGCGCGGTGAACAGGTAGCGCTGGGTGATGTTGGTGTTGGTGCGCGTCTCCGACTTGACGGTGACCTCTTCCGGGTCGTTGAGGTAGTCGCGGGAGATGCGGCGGATCGCGTTCGGCATCGTCGCCGAGAACAGCGCCACCTGCTTGGAATCCGGGGTGTCCTCCAGGATGCGCTCGACGTCTTCCTGGAAGCCCATGTTGAGCATCTCGTCGGCCTCGTCCAGCACCAGGAAGCTCAGGTTGGAGATGTCCAGCGAGCCCTTCTCCAGGTGGTCGATCACACGGCCCGGGGTGCCCACGATGACCTGGGCGCCGCGGCGCAGCCCGGACAGCTGGATGCCGTAGGCCTGGCCGCCGTAGATCGGCAGGATGCTCACGCCGTCGATGTGGTCGGCGAAGCTCTGGAAGGAGTCGGACACCTGCAGCGCCAGCTCACGCGTCGGCGCGAGCACGAGGGCCTGCGGGTAGCGCTTCTCCGGGTCGATCTGGGACAGCACCGGCAGCGCGAACGCCGCGGTCTTGCCGGTGCCGGTCTGTGCGAGGCCGACCACGTCGCGGCCGTCCATGAGCAGCGGAATGGTCTGCGCCTGAATCGGCGAGGGCTGCTCGAAGCCGACGCGCTTGACCGCCTCGATGACCTCGTCGGGCAGGCCGAGCTTCTCAAAGCCGTTTTCGGGCTTCTCGGGCTCGGCGGCGGGTTCGGCCGAAGGCTCGTCGTTAAGCTTCAGCACATCATTGTCGTTTTCAATGGCCACGGTGTCCGTGGCGCCGGTCTCCTCAGAAACCCCCGCATCCCTGGTGTCCTCTACTACGGCCTCAACGATTTCGGCCGCGACATCCTGCGGGTCTTTCTGGTTTTCCGACACATTCATATCCGGCTCGTTCTCGCCGCCGGTGGCGTTTTCGGAAATGCTCATCGCTGGCCCAGCGTACGCCATTGTGCGCCCCGGTAACTATTCCTGGATTTTCTCGGCGGGCGAAGTCACACGCCCTCCCGTAAAGTGCGTGGTGCAGGTCACAATGCCTATCGACGCCACCCCTGCCCCACACCTCGAAGGAGCCCCGACGATGGACCCCAACACCGCAGCACGCAAGGCCCACGACATCGACATCGATTCCCTGCAAGCAGTCCCCGCAGAGCCGTTCCTGCACAACAACCTGTTCGTCATCGCACTCCCCGGCACGGGCAGCAACGGGTGCGCGATCCCTGCGGCCGCGGACGCGCCGTTCCCGTTCGGCATCGACGCCGCGTACGACGACGGCAGCCATTTCGCTCTGGAGTACGACCCGATCGTCGGGTTCGTGGCCAACCAGAACCGGTCGCTGCAGTTCGGCGACAGCGACACCGAGCTTCTGCCCGGCCAAAAGGTGACCGTCGGCGGGTTCACCGTCGGCCGCCCGGAGCACGACGTGGCGGTGATTGAACGCGGCGCGCACGCCGCAGCGATCGTCGCCGGAACCGTGTTCAGCTTCAGCCCGATTGTCAGCTTCCAGCGCTACGGCGAACAGCGCGCCAACACCATCATCCGCGGTCGCACCCCGGACCGGTACGACCTCAACGCGGCGCCGGAAGGGTTCCTGTGCGGGTTCAAGCCGCTTGCCAACGGCGGCGTGTCGGTTCCGGTGGCCCTGGCCAACAACACCGACTGCAACGGGGCGCTCACGGCGATCTCGCAGTATTTCCGGCAAGACCGCGCAACGCTTGGCGACGAGCACTCCCCCGTCGCCTGGACCTCCCCCGACGGCTGGCGCTGCGACATCTCGTTTTTCCCCATGCCCCACCACGAGTTTGGCGCGGACTCGTACCCGAACTGCTACCGCGAAGGCTCCGGCGGCGCCGTGGTTGTCGACCTGCCGCCGCGCGGCGCAGCGCAGTAGGCAGGAGGGAGCAGCCGACATGACCAGCACGTACCGCCCCGTTTCCATCGTCGCCGTTCTTGCCGCGTCTGCGTTGGCGATGGCGGCCTGCGGCTCGTCGGAAAGCCCAGTAGAAAGCGCTGCGGACGAGCCCGGAGCGCTCAATGACAAAGGCCAGATCGACCTGGAGGCGCTCACGGAGGTGCCCGCCGAGGACTTCTTGGACCACGACGCGTACCTGTTTACCTTCCCCGGCACCGGAAGTAACGGATGCACGGTGCCAATCGACCCAACCGACATGGACGCGCTGATCCCGTTCGGCTGCGACGCCATCCACGTAGGTACTCGTGCGCGCATGACCCTCGAATACGGCACGGTCTTCGGTTTTTCGGGCAACGAGTCCAGCAGGATCGAGCTGACCTCGGACACGAGAGAGCTCAAACCCGGCGAGAAAGTCAACGCCAGCGGATTCATCCTGGCTAGGCCGACCGAGGACACTGTGCTAATCAAACGCGGCGCCAACGCCGTGGTGATCAAGAACTCGGAGCCCTACCCGTTTAGCCCCGTGGTGGACTACCAGCGCCTGGGCAAGAAGACCCCCATCCCCTACCTCGCCGGCGACAGCTTGGACAACATCGACCTCAGCGCGGCAGAGGAAGGCACGATCTGCGGCATGTCCAAGCCACAAGAGAACCACCAACTTGTGGCGGTGGCCACCCAAAAGGGCACCGACTGCAACAGCGTGAACGAAGCTATTCGCCAGTACTTTGCGCTGGATAAGCAGCAGCTTGGCGACGAGCACTCGCCCGACGCCTGGACCTCCCCCGACGGCTGGCGCTGCGACGTGGACTACTTCCCCCGGTTCCACGTGGACTTCCCCGACGGCGACTTCACCCACTGCCTGCACGAAGACGTCGGTGGCGTGGTGATGGTGCCGGTGACGCTGGGCTCGGCGGAGGACAGTGCGTCCGGGTAACCCGGGCCGTCGCAGTAACCCGCGCCGTCCCTGACCTAGTGCTTCGCGCATTGTGGCAAATAATTTCCACAATCCGCTGCGAAGGCACCACCCACCGTGCTACGGTCGTCCGCATGATCAACAGCACCGCATTTGCAACCTCGGCCACGGCCGAGCGTTCTGCGATGCTGAATACCCAGCCGGCCCGCCTGCATCATCATCTGTAGCGCGGTGTCGGCCGACTCCAGCCCCCTGCGCTAACAGCCTCTGCTGCAAGCGCAGGGGGTTTCTTGTTAGCACGGGCAACACTCAAGGCTTATGTCGTTCGCGCCGCGCCCCCGGATCCGTCCGCGAAGCATTGCACTTTGCCTATCGACGGCCAACCGGGACGCCGCCGCCCAACACCGGGCACACGCCAATCCATCTCCCCTGCGCCTCCGATTCGCGCATTGCTTCCCGAAAGAGCACAGTAATGTCCGTTATGACTGCACCATCAGACAACGCCACCAAGCCCAAACCGAAACGCAGCGGCTTAAACGCCCGCCACATCCACTTCATCGCGCTCGGTTCCGCCATCGGCACCGGCCTGTTCTACGGCTCCGCCGGTGCGATCCAGGCGGCTGGCCCGTCGGTGCTGCTGGTGTACCTGCTCGGCGGCGCGGTGGTGTACTTCATGCTCCGCGCGCTCGGCGAGATGAGCGTGCGCAACCCGGTGCGCGGATCATTCGCCGTGTACTGCCGCAAGTACCTCGGAGGCTGGGGCGGCTACATCACCGGCTGGATGTTCGCCTTCGAGATGATGATCGTGTGTCTGGCGGACCTGACCGCCATCACGATCTATATGAAGTTCTGGTTCCCAACAACGCCCGCGTGGGTGTGGATTACGGTCACGCTGCTGATCATTAGCGCGGCGAACTTGGCTGCGGTCCGTCTCTTCGGCGAGCTGGAGTTCCTGCTCACGCTGATCAAGGTCGGCGCCGTGGTTGCCATGATCGTTGGTGGCGCCGCAATCCTCGCCTTCAACCTCGGCTCGCAGCCCGAAACGATGGGCGTGAGCAATCTCTGGAGCGACGGCGGTTTCTTCGCTAACGGTATTTCCGGCATGGCGGCGTCCTTCATCCTCGTGCTGTTCGCGTTCGGCGGCACCGAGATCATCGGCGTCGCCGGAACGGAGGCTGAGGACCCGGACCGCTCCATCCCGAAGGCGGTTAACACCGTCCCGGCGCGCATCCTGATCTTCTATGTGCTGTCCATCCTGATCATCTTGATGATCAACCCGTGGCGCACCATCAACGGCGAGGACTCCCCCTTCGTCCAAATCTTTGACACGCTCGGCGTCAGCTGGGCGGCCGCACTGCTCAACGTGGTGGTGCTCAGCGCGTCGCTGTCCGCCATCAACGCTGACCTCTTCGGCACCGGCCGCGTCCTCGCCGGCCTGGCCAAGGAGAAGCTGGCGCCGCGGGCGATGGCGAAGACCTACCGCGATGTGCCGGTGATGACCGTGGTCATGCTGATCATCGCCCTGATCGTCGGTGTGATTTTGAATCAGCGCTACCCCGACATCTTTGAAACTGTCGCGGCGCTGGCCACCTTCGCCACCATCTTCGTGTGGCTGATGATCTTGCTTGCGCACATTGCTTCTCGACGCAACATCTCCCCCGCCGAAGAGCAAAACCTGAAGTTTCCAGTGCCGTTCTGGCCGTACGGGCAATGGTTCGCGGTCGCGTTTATCCTGTTCACCTTCGGCACGATGGTGTGGATGGAGGAGTTCCACACCGCGCTCATTGTCGGCGTCGCGTTCCTGATCCTGATGTCGATTCTCTACTTCGTCACCGGCCGCCCGCAGGCGATCGCGGAAGATGAGGTTGAGTACGAGGCGAAATAGCCCCGCAACCGAATGGACCCAGCGCTGCCCCCGCAGCGCTGGGTTTTCTTACGCACGGACGGGTGGTTGAGCTGCGACAACACTGAATCTATCCTCAAAGCATGAACGACATGCAAAAGCTGTATGAATCTGCAGCCAAACTGCAAGAGGTAGCGCCTGACGCAGTACTCGTAGGCGGGAGCGCAGCTGCGTTCTATGCGCACCACCGCATGTCGTTCGACCACGACCACGTCATTGAGCATCTCCAGAGCCGCTACGATGCAGTTCTAGAAGCTGTCGTGGGTTTGGACGGGTGGTCGACAAATCCCCGCGCGTCCCGTCCGCCGATGACCATCATGGGATCGCTAGACGGCTATCAGGCTGGCTTGCGCAACTTGCGCCGCAAGACCCCTCTGGAGGTGGAGACAGTCGAACTGCCTAACGGCTCTCAGCTTCAGATCCCTACGATTGCCGAGGTTCTGCGCACCAAAGCATTCTTGATCGTCCAGAGGAACCAGGTTCGTGACTACCTCGATGTCGCAGCGGTAGGTTCAACACTCGGAATTTCCACCGCGTGCGAGGTTTTGAAAGACATAGACTCGTTCTACAGCGAGTTCACCAACACCGACGGTTCGGTTCTATCGGAGCTGGTTTACATGCTTTCGGCTCCTAACCCTGCGGACAGTCACAATAAGGATTCCCTTGGTAGCTATAAGGGCGTCGTGTCCGGGTGGGATTCATGGTCAAAGGTTGAATCGGTGTGTAAGGAGATCGCAGCATGCCTGACATGATCAGTGAGGCGATGTTCCGCAACGTAGCTGCTTCGCCGTCGGATCCCATCACGTCTTGGCCGTATGAGGTCTACGCTGCCACGCTCCAGTACGGCGACATTTTCGACTGGAGGGTGTTCGCACAAGAGATTCGTGAGCAGCCTTGGGGAGATGTGGCAGCGACGATGGAGCAGGTAGTCCGCGAGCTACCCAACTTGGATGCTGCTCAGCTGTTCTTCCTCATACTGGGTCAAGCGCGAGGAGACGAGCAGATTTTTGAGAAGTCTCTCCCAGGACGCGACAACGACTACGAGTCCTGGTAATCGTCCCGCCTCGCCCTGATGGCCTCACCATGGGCCGGGAGCCGCTCGGCGTCGGCAAGGGTGATCACGGTGTCTGCCACACCCTCCAGCGCGTCCGCGGAGTACTCGACCACGTTGACGGGTTTGAGGAAGGTGTGGGTGCTCAGCCCCGGCGCGAAACGGGCCGTGCCGGATGTCGGCAGCACGTGGTTGGATCCCGCGGAATAGTCTCCGAGCGGCACCGGCGCGTGCGGCCCGACGAAGATCGCGCCGGCGTTGGTGATCTGTGCCACCACGTCGCGGGCGTTGTCCGTGTGGATCTCCAGGTGCTCGGGTGCGTAGGCGTTGGTGACGGTCACGGCGGACCGGAGGTCGTCGACAAGCAAGATGCCCGATTGTGGGCCCTGGAGTGCAGCGCGCACGCGCTCGGCGTTGCGCGTGACCTGGTAGCGCTCGGCGATCTCGCGGTTGACGGCCTCGGCGAGCGACGGCGAATCGGTGACCAGGATCGACGCGGCGTGCTCGTCGTGCTCGGCCTGGGAGATCAGGTCGTACGCCAGATAGACCGGGTTGGCCGTCTCGTCGGCGATGATCGCGATCTCGCTGGGGCCAGCCTCCGCATCAATGCCCACCACGCCGTTGACCACGCGCTTCGCGGCGGCGACGAAGACGTTGCCGGGGCCAGTGACCATGTCCACCGGCTCCAGGTCCTCGTCGCCGTAGGCCAGCAGCGCGACGGCCTGTGCGCCGCCGACCGCCCACACCTCATCGATGCCCACCAGCGCGCACGCCGCGAGAATCGTCGGGTGCGGCCAGCCGCCGAAGTCCGCCTGCGGCGGCGAGCACACCACCATCGAGTCCACGCCCGCTTCCTGGGCGGGAATCGCGTTCATGAGCACGCTCGACGGGTACACGGCCTTGCCGCCGGGGACGTACAGGCCCACGCGCTGCACCGGGCGGAACACCTCGGTCACCGTGGCACCCGGCGCGAGCTCGGTGGTGTGCTCAGCGGGTTTCTGGTCGCCGTGTACGGCGCGGATGCGCGCGATCGAGGTCTCCAACGCCGCGCGCACGTCCGCGTCCAAGCGGTCCAGGGCATCGGCGATCACCTCAGCCGGCACGCGGACCGAAGCCGGCCGCACGCCGTCGAAACGCTCCCCGTACTCCAGCGCTGCCTGCGCGCCGCGCTCACGCACCGCCTCCACAATCGGAACCACCTGGGCCACCACCGAGTGCACATCCGCGCCCGCGCGAGGCAGCACCTTCCGCAGTTCGCGCACCGTCAACGCTCGGCCCCTGAGATCTGTCACCGACAGCATGTCGCTCCCCCTTTTGTCGCTTCGAAGTCTTCCCTGCATGGTATCCGCGCAGCGCCCCCGCCGAGGCCGTTTTCCGCCCAACCCCACCGCACGCGACCGCCCGCCTTCTGACACACTTGGCCACATGACCGTGACTCAAGGCAACAAGATCGTCCTAATCGGCGCCGGCGCTGTCGGCACCGCCTTCGCATACGCAATTATCAACCAGGGCCTGGCGGACCACCTGGCCATCATCGACCTCAACGAGGACCTCGTCTGGGCCCAGGTTGAGGACTTAAACCACGCCGTCCCGTTCTCGGGCCACCAAATGGACGTCACGGTGGGCACCTACGAGGACTGCCGAGACGCCGCACTCGTGGTCAACTGCGCCGGCGTGGCGCAGCGCGACGGCGAAACCCGCATCGACCTGATCGCGCGTAACGCCGCCATTTTCGAGTCCATCAACAAGGACATCATGGCTAACGGCTTCAACGGCATCTACGTCGTGGCCACCAACCCTGTGGACGTGCTCACCTACATCACCTGGAAGCAGACCGGCCTGCCGTCGAACCAGGTCATCGGCTCCGGCACTGTGCTGGACACCGCGCGCTGGCGCCACAACCTGGGCGTCCACTTCGACATCGCTGCGTCCGCGGTGCACGCCCACATCATCGGCGAGCACGGCGACACCGAACTGCCCGTGTTCTCCTCCGGTTCCGTCGGCGGCGTGCCGCTGAGCGCCTTGCTGGAGACCGAGGCGGAGACCAACCCGGAGATCTACACCCAGATCGACGAGATGTTCGTCCGCACCCGCGACGCCGCCTACGACATCATCAAACGCAAGGGCAACACCGCCTTCGGCATCGGCAACGCACTCGCCCGCATCACGCGTGCGATCCTGCGCAACGAGGACGTGGTCCTGCCCGTCTCCGCGCTCCTGCAGGGCGAATACGGGCTCGACGACCTCTACATCGGCACCCCCACCGTCCTCAACCGCAGCGGCGTGCGCAACGTCGTCGAACTGCGCCTCGACTCCGACGAGCTGGAGAAGTTCCGCCACTCCGCCACCACACTTCGCGACGTCATCGACCGCGCCGAGTTCTAGGAGCCTTTTGCTTATCGACGGCAGCTCCGCCCCTGCCCGTTTAGTATGGCTGCATGCTGAAAAAGATCGAGGTCGTCGGCGCGGTCCTCATCGACGAGGACCGCGTTTTTGCTGCGAAGCGCGGACCGGGCAAAGCGATGGCGGGCTACTGGGAGTTTCCCGGCGGGAAGATCGAACCCGGCGAATCACCCGAACACGCCCTCGCCCGCGAGCTGAACGAAGAGCTGAAGATCGACGTGTCTGTCGGCGAATTCCTCGTCACGGCGACGCACGGCACAGGATCCGCGGTCATCGAGCTGTCGACGTACCTCTGCGACCTCACAGCTGGCACGCCAGTGCTTACTGAGCACTCGGAATCGAGGTGGGTACCCGCAGCAGAGCTCAGCGTCCTCACTTGGGCTCCCGCCGACATCCCCACCGTTGAGCTCTTGCAGGGAAGGTTCGCGTGAACCATGCCTATCGACGATGCTTCGCTTCCCCTCGGTGCATACGAGCTGCCCGTCACCCGCCGAGTGCTCGAACGACTCGAAGCTGCACAGTCTGGCAATGACCGGGTCCGTGCTGCTCGCGAGAACACGAGTCATGCGCATAGAGACCGCTACGCCTCCGCGATATCAGGCCTGATCAGCGAGCACCTGACCCAAAAACTTCTGCGCACGAATTCTCCGGCGGAGCGCATCGAGCTCATCAACTCGCTGGCCCAACTCATCGATGCTGATGACGCGATCGATTCTGAGGAGCTTCTGCACGCAGTCTTTGAAGCATCCCTTGCGGATCCACCGACGTTCTCCCCCACTCCGCTCACCGGAGCCTCGCTGCTGACCAATGCGAGCGCCGAGCGCAGCATGTCAGCGGAAATCAAACGCGAGATCCTCACCGCTGACAGCGTCGATTTGCTCTGCGCTTTTATCAAGAACGCTGGTGTTGCGGTGATTCGAGATCAGCTGCAGTACTTGAAAGACAACGGAATACCGCTGCGAGTAATCACGTCAACCTACTGCGGTGCAACCCAGGCGGATGCAATCGACAAACTCGTCGACGAGTTCGGAGCCGAGGTCAAGGTGGCCTACGAGACAAGCGACACGCGCCTCCACGCCAAAGCGTGGTTATTCCGCCGTAACTCCGGCTTCGACACCGCATATATCGGCAGCTCAAATCTCTCGAACTCGGCACTAGTCGAAGGCATCGAGTGGAACGTACGTACTTCCCGCACCACAACCCCGGAGGTGTTGGACAAGTTCGAAGCGGTATTTGATACTTACTGGAACGATCCGCTCTTCGTCCCGTACTCGCCGTCCTCCGATCGCCAGCGATTGGAGGACGCCCTCAAGAGTGAGCGCTTGGGCGGCGGACGCGACGTTCGCATCGAGCTGTCCGGCCTCGACGTTGAGCCGCGGCCGTACCAACAGGCGATGCTCGAAGCGCTTCAGACTGAGCGCAAAGTGCATAACCGCCACCGAAACCTGCTCGTTGCAGCTACCGGAACTGGCAAGACGGTTGTGGCGGCGCTGGATTACAAGGGGTTAGCGGAGTCGTCGCAAAGCAAACCGCCCCTGGTGTTCATCGCCCACCGGCGCGAACTGCTCACCCAGGCCATGCGGACGTACCGCGAAGTACTGAAAGATCCGAATTTCGGCGAGCTTTACGACGGTGACAGCGCGTTCCCGAGCAAACCGTACGTTTTCGCCACCGTGCAGACCCTGCACAAGAACCTGGATGAGTTCGGACCCGACAGTTTCGACGTAGTGGTCATCGACGAGTTCCACCACGCGGAAGCGAAGACCTACCAGAAGGTCCTAAAGTATTTTGCTCCACAAGAGTTGCTGGGACTGACCGCCACCCCGGAGCGAGGAGACGGAGTAAATATCCAGCGCTTCTTCGACTACCGGGTCGCGTACGAGCTGCGTATTTGGGATGCGCTCAAGCTCCAGTTGGTTTCACCCATGCACTACTTCGGTATCAATGACGAAACCGACTTGTCAGGTCTGAAATGGTCTCGCACCAGCCGCGCATACGACCAAAAAGCTCTATCCGAGTTCTACGTCAAGCAAAGCGATTCGCGCGTCAAGCTCATCCTCAACGAGTTGCAGAAACGCGTATTCGACCTTGCTGAGCTCACCGCACTCGGCTTTTGCGTGAGCATCGACCACGCCCGGTTCATGGCCGATCGCTTCACTCACTTCGGCATTCAGTCCCAAGCCGTCACGTCGAAAACCCCGCAATCGGAGCGCGATCATGCAATCCAACGACTGAAGAGCGGCGAGCTGCAGGTGCTTTTTACGGTCGACCTCTTCAACGAGGGCGTCGACATTCCCGAGCTCAACACCCTTTTGCTTTTGCGCCCGACGGAAAGCCCAATCATCTTCCTGCAACAGATCGGGCGAGGGCTTCGCAAAATGCCAGGCAAGGTCTGCACCGTTTTAGATTTCATCGGCGAGCAGCACGAAGAGTTCGACTTCGAGAAACGCTACGGAGGCATAACAGGCAAGCGTGGAAAGCGCTTGGCTGACGATACAGAGCAGAGCTTCCCATCACTGCCCGCCGGAACCCACATTGAGCTGGACCGTGTCACTCAAGAACGGGTCTTGCGCAATATTAAAAGGGCCTCGCGCAACAGCATCGTGAAGATCCGCTCGCTCGTGCAACAAGAAGCTACGACAGACCTCTCACGGTTCCTGGCCAACACTTCCCTGGAGCTCGAAGACCTCTACCGCAACCGAACTGACGGTGGGTGGACTCGCCTGCTGCGCAGCCAGGAACTCCTTCCGACGCCGATGGATCCGCCAATTTTCGAAGACTTCCTCCTTTCTCGAATCCGGTCAATGTTGCACGTCAATGACCCACTGCGCGCCGAACGCTACGTTGCTATCGCCGATGCCGCTGGCGAGTCCTACGACGTGATGTCTCCTGTGGACCAGACATTTACGCGGATGCTGGTGACCCAGATTTGGGCGAATCAGAGCGGTACCAAACCTCCAGCGACGTTCGATGCTGCCCTCGAGGTGATTCGCAGCTACCCACGCTTCAGATCGGAACTGGCGGAAATCTTTGCTTACCGGCTTGACCAATCACGAATCACGACCGAACCGGTGGCCGGCCCTGGCGAGGGTGTGTTGTTTACCCACGCGGACTACTCCACTGCAGAGCTGACAGCAGCGCTGCGGACTGCGCCCCTGGAGAAGTTGCTCCACCTTCCACGAGAAGGGGTCTACTACGTCAAGGAATCGGACGTCGATCTCTTCTTTGTCACCTTGGTGAAAAACGAAGCCGACTTTTCAGAAACCACCCGGTACGCGGACTTCCCCATTTCCCGGGACCTGTTCCAGTGGGAGTCGCAATCCACCACAAAACTGTCGTCTCGGGACGGGCAGCGCTATATCCACCACCAGGAAAATGGGCACTCGATCTACCTGTGCGTGCGCAACACCCGCGAGAACGCAGCGGGTGTAGCTGCCGCGTTCACTCTGCTCGGCGATGTGACACACGTGCGCCACTCAGGAGAAAAGCCCATTCGCTTTGAGTGGCAGCTCAGCCGCCCGATGCCCGCGCAGCTCTATGAGCAGGGACGCGCTGCGGTCTAGAGCTGAAGTTCTTGAGATCCGTGTGAGTTCTTGAGATCCGTGTGGAAGTCGCGAGCTTGCGTTCATTCGCTACGAAAACCACTAACACCCGGCCAAGTTCGACCCACCGCCGTAGAGTTACCAGAAAGACCACCGAAACTGGCAGGACTCTGCCTTAGCAGATACTTGGAGCACCCATGACCGATCTCATCCAGTCAGCAGACGCGTATCACCTTCGTGAACTGATCCAGCACGATAACAAAATTTTCTACGTTGTACCTCGCTACCAGCGTGAATATACCTGGGGCAAGAACGAATGGGAGAAACTGCTGGATGATGTCCTGGAAGATCGCTCAGCCGAAACTTTTCTCGGAACGATCATCTGCGTCAACGTTACGAGGGGGGCAGCCAAGGGATCCAAACTCGAGTTGATCGACGGGCAGCAACGAATGACTACCCTTTCTCTACTTCTGAGCGCTGTATGGAAGAAGTTGGCCGATCTTGGGGTGCCTAGAGAACTGGAGGACGGTGACTGGGATTACGAGTTCGGAAACCTCAAGCGTCGACTGATTACCGACAAGCAACCCCGAGTTCAACTCCAGCATCAGAACTCGAATAATCGAGACTACGAGTATCTTTTCGAACGTCTTGGCCTCCTTGCCAAAGGCTCCGAAACTCAACCCAAGAATTGGGGCAATCGCCGGATCGCGAAGGCTTTCAAGTTTTTTAATTCGTATCTAGACGATATTCTCGCAACGCTTGAAACCCACGAGGATAAACTGCGTGAACTCTTCAACATTCTCGATTCGATTTTGGACAGCGTCATCGTCCAGATCGAGGTTGGGAGTTACGAGGCGGCGTTTGTGCTTTTTGAGAGCCTTAACAACCGCGGTGTGCCACTTAGCGCAATTGACTTGATCAAAAACAATCTTCTCGCGCTAGCCACCCAAGAAGAATCGGTGCTGTTGCAAAGTTGGGGCAGTAGAAAGACCGGCGTGAAATAATCAGAGCCA
>ERZ1031176.28-NODE-28-length-33914-cov-53.106500_pt1 | contig 33914 bp, 29 predicted proteins | sample MGYA00518586_ERZ1031176 | MGnify/ENA primary metagenome ERZ1031176 (study PRJEB33718, sample SAMN03159775) | human skin metagenome | collected 2014-05-20 | study: EMG produced TPA metagenomics assembly of the PRJNA266117 data set (Human skin bacterial metagenome... | reverse complement strand
GCCACACAAACCGGAAAGAATCTCACCTTCCAGCGGGGCGTTGTCGGTCTCGCTGACTCGATATAAGTTACACACACCCCACACACAACACAAACCCGCAGCACAACGCGGGTTTTATGCGCGCTCTACATGTGCACCAAGCGCGTTTAACTGCTCGACGAATGCCGGGTAGCCGCGGTCGATGTGGTGCACCTCGTGCACGGTGGTCACACCGTCTGCGACCAGGCCGGCGAGCACGAGGCCGGCGCCGGCGCGGATGTCGGAGGACCACACGTCGGTGGACGACAGGTTGTCCACTCCACGCAGCATGACATGGTGGCCGTCCACGTTGGCGTCGGCGCCCAGGCGCAGCATCTCGTCCACAAACCGGAAGCGGGCCTCAAAGACGTTCTCGGTGATCACGGATACGCCGTCGGCAATCGTCGCCAGCGCGATTGCCATGGGCTGCAGGTCCGTCGGAAAGCCGGGGTACGGCAAGGTCTGGTAGTCCACGGCGCGGGGACGCTGGTCCATGCGCACGCGGAACCCGTTGTCGTAGGTCTCCACGTTGGCGCCGGCGAGCTTCAGCTTCGACAGCGCCAGGTGCAGATGCCCGGGGGCGGCGCCGGTGACGGTGATGTCGCCCTGGGTCATGGCCGCGGCGTACGCCCAGGTACCGGCGACGATGCGGTCGCCGACCACCGTGTGCTCCGTCGGCGAGAGCGAATCCACACCATCGACGGTGATGGTGGACGTGCCCGCGCCTTCGATGCGCGCGCCCATGGAATTGAGCATGGAACACAGGTCCACGATCTCCGGCTCGCGCGCGGCGTTGTCAAGCACGGTGCGGCCGTCCGCAAGCACCGCCGCGGTGACGATGTTCTCCGTCGCACCCACGGACGGAAAGTCCAGCTTGATGGAGGCACCGGTGAGCTTGTCTGCCCGCGCCACCACCGCGCCGTGCTCGATGTGGGTGGTCGCGCCCAGCTTCTCCAGGCCGGACTGGTGCATGTCCAGCGGGCGCGACCCGATGGCGTCGCCGCCCGGGAGCGCCACGTACGCCTCGGTGCAGCGGGCGACCAACGGCCCGAGCACTGCAACGGATGCGCGGAACTGGCGCACCGCGTCAAAGTCCGCGTGCGGGGACACCTCGGCCGGGGTGTGGATGCGCACCACATCGCCTTCGATGTCCACCTCGCAGCCCAGCCCGACCAGGACGTCGCGCATCAGCGGAACGTCCAGGATCCGGGGGCAGTTGCGCAGCGTGGTGGTGCCTTCGGCCAGAAGGGCCGCGGCCATCAGTTTGAGCACGCTGTTCTTGGCGCCGTCGACGCGAACTTCGCCCGCAAGCCGGGCGCCGCCTGAAACCAAAAACCGTTCTTTCACGTCCGCCACAGTACAGAACCGGAGGGACGTCGATAAGCAATTGCCTACGGCAGAGCGCCGATGCGACGCGCGGCGTTGACCGCCTCATACCTGGTGTGAGCACCGAGTTTGCGCATCACGCTGCGCAGGTAGGACTTCACGGTCTCCGCGCCGATGCCCATCTCGGCGGCGGCCTCCACGTTGGTGTGGCCGAGCGCCACGCATGCGAGCACGTCGAGCTCGCGAGCGGACAGCTTGGTGGTCTGCTTCACGGCCACCGGGGAGACCAGCTGCTCACAGAGCTGCTCGAGCTCTTTGCGCAGCTTCTCGTCCTCCACACGGTTGGTCAGCATGCGCAGCTTGGAGTGGGTGGCGCGCACCTGCTCCCACTCGGCGCCGTTCATCGCGCGACCGGTCTTGGCGCCGGCGCGGTCCCCGCCGTCGGAAGAGCGCAGCGCCGCGTTGACGGCGAGCTCCTGCTCGAGGGTGCGCGCGGTCATGGCGACTTCCTCGATGACCTTGTCACCCAGACGCACAGGCGAGTGCACGCCGACGTACAACACGCCCCGAATCTCACGCTGCACGATCACCGGCACGGCCACGACGGAGTGCAGGCCCTCGTCCTGGATCTGCTGGTCGTACTCGTGGGAGATCACGGACGCTCGCGTGTAGTCGGCGATGCCCACTGCGCGGCGGGTGGACACGACCCTGCCGCCCACGCCAGCCCCCTCGGCGACGCTGAGGTTCTGCAGCGCCGGGGTACGCAGGCCGATCCACTGGGTGATTTGGATCCGGTTGTCCGACAGGAGAGTGCCGTACATGGCAACTGGAATTCCGGTTGCGGTCTTCAACGCGGTCAGTGCAGCACGGATCGCGTCATCGTCGTCCTTGATGCGCTGCGCATCCATCGTCATACGTGTCGCCTTCCACCGTTCCGGGGGCACCCGTTTGGGGAACACCCGAATCCGAACAGGACTCAAAAACAATCGTGATCATATCGCGCGAACGGGGGTAGCCAAACTTAGCCCCGCTCGAACGGCGCTTGATTCAACGCTTCCACGGCACCCAAAACGCCGGTCCGAACCATCCGGTACACACGAGACAAACCACCCGGTCTAGTTCGGGGTGTATGCTGAGCCTTAAACAAACTCAATCAACCCAGGAGGCAATCTCTCATGGCGAAGATCGCAAGCAACGTTCTCGACCTCATCGGCGGCACCCCGCTCGTCGAGCTGAAGGACATCACCGAGGCCAACGGATCCAAGGCCCGCGTGCTGGCCAAGCTGGAGTTCTACAACCCGGCCAACTCCGTCAAAGACCGCATCGGCAAGGCCATCATCGAGGCCGCCGAGGCATCCGGCGAGCTGAAGCCGGGTGGCACCATCGTCGAGGCAACCTCCGGCAACACCGGCATCGCACTCGCACTCGCGGGCGCCGCGAAGGGCTACAAGGTCATCCTGACCATGCCGGAAACCATGTCCACCGAGCGCCGCGTGCTGCTGCGCGCCTACGGCGCAGAGATCGTGCTCACCCCGGGCGCTGCCGGCATGAAGGGCGCCGTGGAGAAGGCCAACGAGCTGGTGGAGCAGAACGGGGGCGCCATCCTGGCCCGCCAGTTTGAGAACGAGGCCAACCCGAAGATCCACTACGCCACCACCGGCCCGGAGATCTGGGAGGACACCGACGGCGAGGTGGACATCATCGTCGCAGGTGTGGGCACCGGCGGCACCATCTCGGGCGCCGGCAAGTACCTCAAGGAGCAGAAGTCCGACGTCAAGGCCGTGGCCGTCGAGCCGGCTGCGTCCCCGCTGCTGTCCAAGGGCGAGGCTGGCCCGCACAAGATCCAGGGCCTGGGTGCGAACTTCATCCCGGGCACCCTGGACCGCAACGTCGTGGACGAGATCATCGCCGTGACCAACGAGGACGCCGTGTCCACTTCCCGCGAGCTCGCGGTCAAGGACGCCATCCTCGGCGGCATTTCCGCTGGTGCGAACGTCAAGGCGGCGCTGGAGCTGGCTGCGCGCGAGGAGAACGCGGGCAAGACCATCGTCGTCATCATCCCGGACTTCGGCGAGCGTTACGTCTCCACCGTCCTGTACGAGGACATCCGCGACTAAGCACTATTTGCTTTGCGACGAGCTGTCGCCCCTCCCCGGCCCCGATCCCATTCGGCGCCGGGGGAATCTTTATCCCCACAGAAAATGAACCGCTTGGTACACTGCGCCCCATGCTTTCCCTGGCCGCAAAGGTAGTTTCCACCGTCCGCGAGGACCTGGTAAACGCGCGCGAACACGACCCGGCCGCGCGCGGCGACGTCGAAAACGCTGTGGTGTACTCGGGTCTGCACGCTATTTGGGTGCACCGCATCTGCCACGCCATGTGGGAGCGGGACTGGAAGGGGCCGGCGCGCATCCTGGCGCAGTTGAACCGGTTCTTCACAGGCATTGAGATCCACCCCGGCGCGACGATCGGCCGCAGGTTCTTCATCGACCACGGCATGGGCATCGTCATCGGCGAGACCGCGGAGATCGGCGAGGGAGTCATGCTCTACCACGGGGTGACGCTAGGCGGGCAGGTGCTCACGCAGACGAAGCGCCACCCCACCATCGGCGACAACGTCACCATCGGCGCCGGCGCGAAGGTGCTGGGCCCGGTGACTATCGGCGCGGGCTCCGCCGTCGGCGCGAACGCCGTCGTGACCAAGGACGTGCCGGAAAACTCCATCGCTGTCGGCATCCCGGCGAAGACCCGCCCGCGCAAGACGGACGAGTGCATCAAGCTTGTGGACCCGGACAGCTACGTCGATCCGGGCAGCTACATCATCTGATTAGGCGAGCAGGTCCCGGTACTGCGGGTTCTGCTCGATGTAGCGCTCCACGGCGGGGCAGGACGGGGTGACCTGCATGCCGTCGGCGCGGGCGTCGTCAAGCGCTGCCTGGATCAGCGGCTTGGACAGGCCTTGGCCGCGGAACTTGGGGTCCACCACGGTGTGCGGCAGGTCGCGCACGCCGTTCGCGTCGGTGTAGGTGGCAAAGCCGGCGACTTCTTCGCCGACGAGGATTTCGTACTGGCCTTCCGTTTCGTTCTTGCGCACGGATACTTCCGGGTTCTCAGACATGCGGCCGACTATATATGTGAAACCCCTTCCGCGTCGCTGCGGAAGGGGTTTCGGGAGTGTGGCCAGAGCCAGGATCGAACTGGCGACCCCACACTTTTCAGGCGTGTGCTCTACCAACTGAGCTATCTGGCCGGAACTACTCGTTTGCCAAGCAATTCAGCGACCCTGACGGGACTTGAACCCGCGACCTCCGCCGTGACAGGGCGGCGCGCTAACCAACTGCGCCACAGGGCCATATTCTGTTGTTTCTGTGCCCTCTCAAGTGCGATTCACACTGTCGCTTGCACGAGTTGATACACTACACAGCACCCTCACACTGCTACAAATCGCCAGCTTATGAGAGGTATCTCCCGGTTTCGGACCCGGTGCTTTCATGCCTATCGACGAGCTGCCGCACCGTGCCCGCATCAACCACTCGCCCACCCGCGGAGCCGGCCCCGGGGCCCAGGTCGATGACGTAGTCGGCGCGGGACACCAGTGCCAGGTTGTGCTCCACCACGATGACGGTCGCGCCGGAATCCACCAGCCGGTCGAACAGCTCCACCAGGCGCGCGGTGTCGGTCAGGTGCAGGCCGGTAGTGGGCTCGTCCAGTACGTAGGCGGGTGCCGGCTTCTTCAGGCTGGCCGCCAGCTTGAGGCGCCGGCGCTCGCCGCCGGACAGCGTGGTCAGCGGCTGGCCGAGCGTGACGTAGCCCAGACCCACGTCGATGAGGTGCCCGCACATCTTCGCGGCGGCGTTAACCTTGTTTTCCTTCAGGTAGGGCTGCGCTTCGTCGGCGGGCATGGCCAGCACCTCGGCGATGTTCTTGCCGCCGAGGGTGTGCACGAGCACGGCGTCGTCGAAACGCTTGCCCTCGCAGACCTCGCAGGGCACGTCCACGCCCTGCATCATGCCGAGATCCACGTAGACCACGCCCGCACCTTTGCAGTGCTGGCACGCGCCGGCGGAGTTCGGCGAGAACAGCGAGGACGGCTCCCCCGACGCCTTCGCGAACGCCTTGCGGATCGGGTCCAGCGCGCCGGTGTAGGTGGCGGGGTTGGAGCGCCGCGACCCGGAGATGGACGCCTGGTCCACCCACACCGCGTCCTCCAGCAGCGCGGAATCCTCAAGCGCGCGCAGCAGGGAGGACTTGCCGGAGCCCGCCACGCCCGTCACTGCGGTGAGCACGCCAGTGGGGATGTCCACGTCGATGCTGGCGAGGTTGTTCTCGCTCGCCCCGCGCACCTTGAGCCAATCGACGGGCTCGCGCGGGTCCTCCTTGAGCTCGACGCCGAGCTTCAGGCTCTCGCCTGTGCGCGTGCCAGCCTCGCGCAGCTCCGCAACGGTGCCCTCGAAGACGATCTCGCCGCCTTCGGTGCCCGCGCCGGGGCCGAGCTCGATGACGTGGTCCGCGGCCTCGATGGTCTGCGGGCGGTGCTCCACCACGAGCACGGTGTTGCCCTTGTCCCGCAGCGCGGTGAGCAGGCCGTTGAGGCGATCGATGTCGGCGGCGTGCAGGCCGGCGGTGGGCTCGTCGAAGACGTAGGTGACGTCCGAAAGCGCGGAGCCCAAGTGCCGGATCATCTTCACGCGCTGCGACTCGCCGCCGGAGAGCGTCGAACTCGGCCGATCCAGCGCGATGTAGCCCAGCCCGATGGCAACAAAATTCGCCAGCGCCTCGCGTATGGACGCCACCAGCGGCGCCACGCCCGGCGCGTCCACGCCCTCGAACCACTCGGCCAGGTCCTCGACCTCCATGGCGCACAGCTCGGCGATGTTCTTGCCGTTGATCTTCGACTCCAGCGCGTGCTGCGCCAGCCGGGTGCCGTGGCAGGCGGGGCAATCCACCTGGGTCACGGCGCGGTCCACAAACTCGCGGGCGGCTTTTTGCAGGCCCTCTTTTTCCTTGCTCAGCAGCGAGGCCTCCAGGCGCGGGATGAGACCCTGGTAGGTGGTGTTGAAGCCCAAGTACTGCACCTTTTCCGGCTCGCCGTAGAGCAGAGCGTGGCGCTGCTCGGCCGTGAACTCGCCGACGGGCACGTCGGTGGGGAACTTCCCGGCTTCGGCGTATGCGCGGAACTGCCAGGACCCGGGCTTGTAGCCGGGCGCGAGGATGGCGCCGTCGTCGATGGACAGCGAGTCGTCGACCACCTGCGCCTCGTCGAACCTGCTCGCGCGGCCGGTGCCGGCGCACTCCGGGCACATGCCGCCGGTGCGGGTGAAGTTCTTCACCACCTTCTTCTTGCCGGTCGCGTCCTTGATCGCGCCGCCGCCCGTCACGCTGGGGACGTTGAAGGAGTACGCGCCCGGCCCGCCGGCGTGCGGCTCCGCGATGCGCGAAAACAGCACACGCAGCATCGGCGTGACGTCCGTGGCGGTGCCGACGGTGGAGCGCACGTTGCTCCCAAGCGCGGACTGGTCCACCACGATCGCCGCGGTCACCCCTTCGAGCCCGACCACGTCCGGCCGCGCCATCGACGGCATGAAGCCCTGGACGAAGGACGAGTACGTCTCGTTAATCAGGCGCTGCGACTCGGCAGCAACGGTGTCGAAGACCAGCGAGGACTTGCCGGACCCGGACACGCCGGCGAACACGGTGAGGCGGCGTTTCGGGATCGTGACAGAGACGTCCCGCAGGTTGTTCTCGTTCGCGCCGGTAACAACGATTACGTCGTGGGCGTCAGCCTTGTTCTTCACGGGTGCCAAGCGTAGCCGTCGCAAAGCAAAAGGCTCGAGGCGTACCTCGAGCTAATGGCGACCCTGACGGGACTTGAACCCGCGACCTCCGCCGTGACAGGGCGGCGCGCTAACCAACTGCGCCACAGGGCCGTACCCCCAACGGGATTCGAACCCGTGTTGCCGCCGTGAAAGGGCGGAGTCCTAGGCCTCTAGACGATGGGGGCCTGTCATCAAAGACAGCCGTTGAATCATACGACACAGCCTTCGCAGCAACCAAACGAGCACTACAGTGGCCTACATGGCTGAAGCAATCATCTACGACGCGACCCTGTCCCCGACAAAAGATGAACTCCTTTCCGCGCACTCCCCCATCGTTGAATCCCTCGGTTCCTACCGTGTGGTGGACCGCGACGGCGAGGTGGGCATCGAAGTCCTTATCGGCCGCGATGTCAACGGCGCGCTGCGGCAGTTCGGTGTCTCCTACCGCGACGCGGGAGCCAAGCTTGACGACGAGCTCACGCCCATGAACCATTCCGTCCTCGGCGCCCGCTCCGTGGCGCCGCTGACCACGGATCCGGTGGCTGTGCGCGAGCTGATCCAGACGATACTTTCCGGCGGCGAGGGCGCGTCTTTCAGCAACGGCGCACCGATCTTCGCGGTGCGCGGCACGGGCCAGACCCCCGACGTGGCGGTCAGTGCGGCGGAGATTGAGGACCACAACGAGTACACCAGCATCGGCTCAGTGGACATCGACGGCGAAAAGCAGCGCTACCAGCTGCGCATCACCCGCGAGATCCTCGACGCCCAGGTGGCGGAGCCGGACGACCTCGCGCTCGTGCGCGCGGACGACGGCGTGATCCTCATGCGCCTCGAGGTCTGGAAGTAGGCCTTAGCCCGGCAGAATGAGCAGGCTGGCCGCCATGACGGCCATACCCGCGATGAGTCCGTAGATCGCGGTGTGGTGGCGGCCGGTATGAATTGCCGTGGGCAAAAGCTTGTCCAGGCTGACAAACACCATGATCCCGGCGATGGCGGCGTAGGCCACGCCGAGCGTCTCCGGGCCCAGGAAGGGGCGAAGCAGCACAAACCCGATCAGTGCGCCCAACGGCTCGGCCAAACCAGACAGCGTGGCCCAGCCGGCGGCCTTCCACTTCTTCCCTGTGGCCTGGCGCAGCGGCACGGCCACCGCCACGCCTTCCGGGATGTTGTGGATGGCGATCGCGATGGCAATCGGAAGCCCCAGCGCCGGGTTTTCCAGCGCCGCGATGAACGAGGCGAAGCCCTCCGGGAAGTTGTGCACCGCGATGGCTAAGCCGGTGACCACGCCGACGTTGCGCATGGTCTTTCCGCCCGAAGGGTCTTCGTGCGGGTTGATGCCGTCGGGCACAAACCTGTCGATCAACGCGATCACAGCGATGCCCGCGAAGAACGCGACGGTGCCCCACAGCTGCGCCCTGTCGTCGCCCCCGAGCGAGGCGACCCCCTCCGGCAGCAGCTCCACCAGCGAGATGTAGACCATCACGCCGGCGGAAAATCCCAGCGAAGCAGCGAGAAACTTGTCACTGGGGTTGCGCTTGAGCGCCACAAGCAGGCCGCCGAGGCCGGTAGACAAACCGGCGAACAGCGACAGACCGAACGCAAGGCCGAAGTTCATGCGGAAAACTCTAACCCGCTTGACGCACGCTGCGTTGCACTACTGCTTGTCTGCCGGGGCGCGGCCGATTGCGGCGGAGACGGGCTTACCCCACTTCACCAGGTCTTGGGTCATGTCGTCGTGCGGGATCTGGGCCTCAATCAGCACTGGACGGTGGGTGTTTTCGCTGGCGGTGCGAAGAGCATCTCGCAGCTCACCTGCAGTCGTAGCGGTGATTCCAATGCCCTCGCCGTCCTCGGCATTGAAGGCATCCATCAGCGCTGCGTAATCCCAGTTCTTGTAGTAATTGTACGGGCCTTCGTGCAGCGCGGACTCGATGACGTAGCCCTTGTTGTTGACCACAATGACGGTGATGTTGTCCTGGTAGCGGATCATGTTGCACACCTCTTGCGCAGTGAGCTGGAAGGACCCGTCGCCGACCATGAGGATGGTGTGGTGGTCATTGCCCTTCGCCACGGCGTACCCGTGCGCCGACGGCACCGACCAGCCGATGGCGCCCCACTGCATCTCAATTTCGAACCCTGCGCCACCCGGCAGCTGCATATGCATGCCGTTAAACCAGGAGTCACCGGTCTCAGCGAACAGGGTGGAATCCTGCGTGATCAGCTCGTTGATCTGGTGCACCATCTCGGCGCGGGTGAGCTGCTCGCCGTCTGCCGCCGGGGTGTACTCCGCCTGCTCTCCGGTGACGTCGTCGCGGTTGTACTGCTCGATGGTGGCGGAGTTCTTCTCCACCTTCTGGGCGACGACGTCGAGCACCGGCGCGATGGGCAGGTTGGTGTAGTTGCCCTCCGGGGTGGTCACGCCGTCTTCGGCGATGGCGATGTAGCCGGAATCGTTCGGCACCGTCGTGGTCCAGCCCACCGTGGAGTAGTCAGTGAACATCGGGCCGGCCGCAAGCACGCAATCGGACAAGTCCACCATGGCCTCCGCGCCCGGCGCGGAAGAGGTACCTAGGTAATGGCCGATGTATTGCGGATGATCCTCTGGGAAGAACCCCTTCGCGTTCGGCTGCACGGCAACGGCGCAGCCCAGCGCCTCGGCTAGGCGCTTGAACGCGTCGATGGCGCCGTACGGGCGCAGGTGAGGTCCGGCCAACAAGATCGGCTTCTTGGTGGCATTGAGCTGCTTAGCAACGGCATCTGCGGCCTGCTCCACTGCGTCGGCGTCGTACGGCAGCTCCCATGCACGAGGGAACTGCTTCGGCTGCGGCTCCGGGCACTCGGCGTCCGCCAGGTTCGAGGCGATTTCGATATAGCACGGCTTGGATTCGCGCAGGGCGGTGGCAATGGCGTCGTCGATCTTCGCGGGCGCCTCCTCCGCCGTGAGAATGCGCACGGTCTTGCAAGTCACCGGGCGGAACATTTCCTCCTGGTACGAGTAGTCCGTCGTGCCGATGGTGTGGTGCAGGAAGCGGCCAGAAGCCTCGTCGTTGGTGTTGTAGCCGGCGGAGATGAAGATCATGGGCAGGCGCTCGGCGTAAGCACCGGCAACGCCGTTGAGCGCGGAAAACGCACCGACGTTGAAGGTGATCACGCACGCGGATGCACCGTTTGCTCGCGCGTAGCCCTCCGATGCGTAGGAGGCGTTGAGCTCGTTGGTGCAGCTGACCATTTTCAGGTTGTCGTTCTTCAACAGCTCGTCGAGAAGCTGGAGGTTGTAGTCGCCCGGCACCTGGAAGTAGTGCTCAAGGCCGATCTGCTCCAAGCGGGTGGCGAGGTAGTGGCCAACAGTGGTTGCCATGGTTGCCTTTCTCTAAAAATCTCGCAAAAGTTCGGGAACACCCAGGGTAGAGAAAAACACCTTTGATATCACCATTATTTTGGCGACTCAACGCCCAACCTGTGACACGCACAACAAACCCCCACCACAGCATGGTGGCGGGGGTTGAAGGTGGGCCCTGCGGGGATCGAACCCGCGACCTGCGGATTAAAAGTCCGTAGCTCTACCAGCTGAGCTAAAGGCCCGCGGGGGCTAATGGTAGCCCCTGGGACCATTAGCCCGGAAATCGGGGCAGGGTTAGTCCTGCTTCATCATCGTGCCGGTCTCTTCCATGCGCAGGTGGAAGTCGAAGGCGTGGCGCAGATCGTGCGGGGTTGCCTGGTACTTGCACTTGGAAGCGAGCTCGACGTACTCCTCCAGCAGCGGGCGGTACGACGGGTGGGCGATGGAGATCATCTTGGCCACGCGGTCGCGCGGGGCCAGGCCACGCAGGTCGGCCACGCCGTACTCGGTGATGAAGACCATCGCGTCGTGCTCGTTGTGGTCGATGTGGGACGCGAACGGGACGATTGCGGAAATCGCGCCGTCTTTCGCCACCGACGGGGAGATGAAGGAGGAGATGTAGGCGTTGCGGGTGAAGTCGCCGGAGCCGCCCAGGGCGTTCATCAGACGGGAGCCGTTGATGTGGGTGGAGTTGGCGTTGCCGTAGATGTCCGCCTCGATCATGCCGTTGGACGCGATCAGGCCGGTGCGGCGGATGACCTCCGGGTGGTTGGAGATGGACTGCGGGCGCAGGATGATGGACTCGCGGTAGCGCGAGGCCTCGTTGTTCATCTTCTCCGCGTACTCCGGCGACAGGGAGAACGACGTTGCGGACGCCACGGTCATCTTGCCGGCGTCGATCAGGTCGACCATGCCGTCCTGGATCACCTCGGTGTAGGCCTGGATGTTCTCGAACTTGGAGTCCATCAGGCCCGCCATCACCGCGTTGGGGACGTTGCCCACGCCGGACTGCATGACGTAGCCGTCGTAGGCCAGGCGGCCGGCCTTGACCTCGTTCTCCAGGAAGTCGAGGAAGTTGCCGGCGATCTGCTCGGAGATCTCGTCCGGCGCCTTGAACGGGGCGTTGCGGTCCGGGTCGTTCGTCTCAATGACGGCGACGACCTTCTCCGGGTCGATCTCGATGTAAGTGGTGCCGATGCGGTCGCCGCACTTGGTGATCGGGATCGGGATGCGGTTCGGCAGCGGCGGCACGGTCCAGATGTCGTGCATGCCCTCGAGCTCCTCGGACTGCCAGGAGTTGACCTCGATGATGATCTTCTTGGCGGCGTTGAGGAACTCCACGGAGTTGCCCACCGAGGAGGACGGGACGATGTTGCCGTCCTCGGTGATGCGCACGGCCTCCACGATGGCCAGGTCGACCTCGCCGAAGAAGCCCTGCTCAACCATCATGCCGGAGTGCGACAGGTGGATGTCCTGGAACTTCATCTCGCCGGCGTTGATCTTGTTACGCATGGTCGGGTCGGACTGGTACGGCATGCGGTAGCGCAGCGCACCCGCCTCGGCGAGCACGCCGTCGCACTCCGGCGCGGTGGAAGCGCCGGTGTACATGTCGATGGAGAAGTCCTGGCCCTTCTCATGGGCGGCCTTCGCCTTCTCCGCGATCGCGGACGGCATGGCCTTGGGGTAGCCGGCGCCGGTGAAGCCGGAGGTGCCGACCTTATCGCCGTGGTTGACAAACTGGACAGCCTCTTCGGCGGACATAACCTTGTCGCGCAGCTTGGCGCTTGCAATGCGGTCGCTCATGATGCTCCCTCAAATCGTTTCGTGCGGGTATATAACATTTCCCACCATATTGTGACGTACGCCCCACTGCCAGGATTCGGGCGGAGCCCGTCGAAAAGCAAGTGCTTAGCGACGACTCCGTACCCCCGAACGGGCGTAAACCCGACGATTGGACGGGACACGTAGTGCACGGGAAGAATGGGCGGCACTATGACTGCAGTTGCCCCCGCCCTGACAATCGGCGGCATTGACTTGAGCTCCCCCGTCATCCTCGCGCCGATGGCCGGGGTGACAAACATGCCGTTTCGCGTGCTGTGCCGCGAGATTGAAGGAGAGCTCACCGGCACCTCCTCGGGCTTGTACGTCTGCGAGATGATCACGGCGCGCGCCATGGTGGCCCGCAACCAGAAAACCCTGCACATGACCACCTTCGCCGACGTGGAAACCCCGCGGTCGATGCAGCTGTACACCGTGGACCCCAAGTTCACCTACGAGGCCGTGCGCATGATCGTCGAAGAAGACATCGCCGACCACGTGGACATGAACTTCGGCTGCCCCGTGCCCAAGGTCACCCGCAAGGGCGGCGGCTGCGCCATCCCGTACAAGCGCCGCCTCTACGGCAACATCGTCGACGCCGCAGTGCGCGCCGCCGAAGGCTCCGGCATCCCGATCACGGTGAAGTTCCGCATCGGCATCGACGACGAGCACCACACCCACCTCGACGCGGGCCGCATCGCCGCCGAGGCAGGAGCCGCCGCCGTGGCCCTGCACGCCCGCACCGGCGCGGAGCGCTACTCGGGCGAGGCCCACTGGGACGAGATCGGCCGCCTGGTCGAGCACATGGACGGCACCGGCGTACCCGTCATCGGCAACGGCGACATCTTCGCCGCCGACGACGCCGCGAAAATGATGGAACGAACCGGCTGCCACGGCGTGGAAGTCGGCCGCGGGTGCCTGGGCAGGCCCTGGCTGTTCGCCCAACTCGGCGCCCAACTGCGCGGCGAGGAGATCCCGCCGGAGCCGACGCTCGGCCAAGTTGCCGGCATCATCTACCGCCACGCGGAGCTGCTGGCCGCCCACGACGGCGAAGAGCACGCCTGCCGCGACATCCGCAAACACACCGGCTGGTACCTGCGCGGCTTCCCCGTCGGCGGCGAGTTCCGCAAATCGTTGGCCCAAGTCAGCTCGCTGGCGGAGCTGAAGGAGCGCCTGGCACCCATCGCCGACTCGGACGAGATGGCCCAGCACGCGGACGACGCCCGCGGGCGCCAGGGCTCCGCCGGCAAGATCGCGCTGCCCGAGGGCTGGCTGGACGACCCCGAAGACGACACCGTTCCCGAAGGCGCCGAAATTGAAAATAACGGCGGGTAAACCCGCCAGCGTGCGTAGCATGAAGCCCATGCTTCGCACCGTGTACAGAGAACATCTCCAGGCCTTCAACGAGGACGTCCTCGAGATGTGCGACTCCGTGCGCGAAGTCATGGAACACGCCACGGCCGCGCTTTTGGAGCAATCCCTGGAGGACGCCGAAGCCGCCCTGACGGCCACGGACGGGCTCAAAGAGATCAGCCAGCGCTGCGAGGAACGCAGCATGAGCCTGCTCGCGCTGCACAGCCCCGTCGCCTACGACCTGCGCCAGGTGATCTCCGCGATCTACATCGTAGAAAGTTTCGAACGCATGGGGTCGCTGGCGAAGAACATCGCGCTGTTGGCCCGCCTGCGCCACCCCGACCCCGTCTACCCCGAGCCGCTGCACGGCTACGTCCAGGAGCTCGCCCGGCTCGTCTACGAGATGGGTGCCGCGACGCGGAAACTGCTGGTCGAGCCCGACGCCGACGCCGCCGTGGAGCTGCACACTATCGACGAGGGCGTGGACGACATGAAGGCTTACCTCAGCGCCCTTGTCACCGACAAGGATTGGCAATACACCAACCGGGAAGCCGTGGACGTGTCCATGCTGGCGCGCTACTACGAGCGCTACGCCGACCGCTGCGTCAGCGTGGGCCGGCGCATGGTCTTCCTCATCACCGGGCTCAAGCCCGAGGCATACGTGCAGCAGCGCGACGAGGTGGACTACGACCCGGTGAAGAAGTTCGCCACCATCGAGCGCAAGTTCCGCAAACGGAAGTAGGTCCAAAAAGGGCGGCGCCCCTTGCGGTGCGTGGGGCACCGAAGGGGCGCGTCGAAAAGCAGAATGCTTTAGCCGAAGCGGCCGGAGATGTAGTCCTCGGTCTCCTTCTGCTCCGGGTTCTCGAAGATGGTGGTGGTGTCGTTGAACTCCACCAGGTGGCCCGGCTTACCGGTGGCCTCGAGGGAGAAGAAGGCGGTCTTGTCGGACACACGCGCAGCCTGCTGCATGTTGTGGGTCACGATGACGATGGTGTACTCGTTCTTCAGCTCGTGGATGAGGTCCTCCACGGCGAGGGTGGAAATCGGGTCCAGGGCGGAGCAGGGCTCGTCCATGAGCAGGACCTCCGGGCGCACAGCGATCGCGCGCGCGATGCACAGACGCTGCTGCTGACCGCCGGAAAGGCCGCCGCCCGGCTTGTCCAGGCGGTCCTTGACCTCTTCCCACAGGTTCGCGCCGCGCAGGGACTGCTCGGCAACTTCCTTGAGCTTCTTCTTGTCCTTCTCGCCGGACAGGCGCAGGCCCGCGACGACGTTGTCCTCGATGGACATGGTCGGGAACGGGTTGGCCTTCTGGAACACCATGCCGATGGTGTTGCGCACGGCAACCGGGTCGACGTTCTTGCCGTAAATGTCGTTGCCGTCAAGGAGGATCTCGCCCTTCACGGATGCGCCGGGGATGACCTCGTGCATGCGGTTCAGGGTGCGCAGCACGGTGGACTTGCCGCAGCCGGACGGGCCGATGAAGGCGGTCACGGCCTTGGACGGGATCTGCATGTTGACGTTCTGCACGGCGTGGAAGTCGCCGTAGTAGATGTTGACGTCGTTGAGTTCGAGCTTGGTAGACATCTGGGTTTCTCCTGGGATGGGTGGGAACGCGGGTGGGTTACTTCTTGACCGAGTAGCGCTTCGCCACGAATCGAGCGAGCAGGTTCAGGGTGACAACGAGGATCACGAGCGTCAGCGCCGCTCCCCAGAGTCGGTCGTTTGCCGGGCCGGTCGCACCGGACTTCCACATGTCCAGCATGAACAGCGGCAGCGAGGACTGCGGCTTGTCAAACATGTTGAACCAGTTCGTGGTCGGGGTGGAGCCGACGAGGATCAGCACCGGGGCGGACTCGCCCATCACGCGGGCGATGGCGAGCATGACGCCGGTGACGATGCCGGACAGTGCCGTCGGCAGCACGATGCGCATGATGGTCTTCCACTTCGGAACACCCAGTGCGTAGGACGCCTCGCGCAGGTCCATCGGAACCACGCGCAGCATCTCCTCGGTGTTGCGGACCACAACCGGGATCATGAGCAGGATCAGCGACAGGGACACTGCGAAGCCGGAACGCTGCTGGCCCAGGATGGTGATCCACAGGGCGTAGACGAACAGCGCGGCGACGATGGACGGCACACCGGAGAGGATGTCCACCATGAAGGTGGTCAGCTTGCCCAGCCTGTTGCCGTTGGAGTACTCCACCAGGTAGATCGCGGTGAAGATGCCGATCGGGATGGAAAACAGCGACGCGACCAGCGTCTGCATCAGCGTGCCGGCGATGGCGTGGAGTGCGCCGCCGCCCGGCTTGGAGGAGCGCACGCCCACCATGTCCTGGGTCCACCAGGCCGGGTCGATCACGGCGCCCAGGCCGCGGGAGACCACGGTGATGAGCAGCCAGAGCAGCGGGATCAGGGCGAGGATCATGCACAGCCACATCAGGCCGCCCATGATCGAGTTGGTGGTCTTGCGGCTTGCGGCGATGTCGGTGAACGGGCTTTCACCTTTACGACGCGCCGGAGCGGAGTTCTTGGTTGCTACCTGGGAGGAGCCGTTGTTCGGTACTGCAGTAGACATATCTGCTTTCCGCTCCTTACTTGTTAACGATCGCGCGGGCGATCGAGTTGACGATGAAGGTCAGCAGGAACAGCACCAGGCCGGCGGCGATGTACGCGCCTGCGGAGACCGGGTTGTTGAACTCTGCGGCGGCGTTGGCGATCGCAGTGGCGAAGGTGGTGCCGCCGTCGAACAGCGAGCCGCGGAAGTCGTTCGCCGGTGCCACAGCCATGTACAGCGCCATGGTCTCACCCAGCGCGCGGCCGAGGCCGAGCATGGAACCGGCGATGAAGCCGGACATGCCGAACGGGATCACGGTCATGCGGATGACTTCCCAGCGGGTGGCGCCGAGAGCCAATGCCGACTCGATCTGGCCCGGAGGGGTCTGCACGAAGATCTCGCGGGCGGTTGCGGCGATGATCGGCAGGATCATGATGGCCAGGACGATGCCGCCGGTCATCATGTTGCGGGCCGTGGAGAACGGCGGGGAGTTCTGGTAGGTGGCGAACAGGAAGAAGTCGCCACCCCAGCTGTTGACCCACTTGTAGAAGTCGCCCAGCAGCGGGCCGAGCACCTGCGCGCCCCACAGGCCGTAGACGATGGACGGCACGGCGGCGAGCATGTCCACCAGGGTGCCCAGCGGGCGGACCAGCTTCGGCGGGCAGTAGTTGGACAGGAACAGTGACACGCCGAGGGCGATAGGCATCGCGATGACCAGCGCGATCAGCGAGATGGTCACAGTGGAGAAGAACAGGTTCGGGATACCGAACTTCATTGCGTCCAGGTTCGCCGTCTGCCAGCCGCCGCCGTAGGTGAGGAAGCCGATCAAGCCGCGGTCGTTACGCATCAGCGGCGGGAGGGCCTGGATGAGCAGGAAGATACCGATCGCCGCGACCAGCACAGTGATCAGCGTCGCGGAGGCGGTGGAGAGGAACTCGAAAACGCGGTCACCCGGGCGCTTCACGCCGGAGCCCTTGTTTGCGTTGTCCGCTACCGGGGTGTTTCCGCCGTCGCCTTTTGTCAGGGTGGTGCCCGTTGAGTTCTGGATTACAGGATCAGTGGTGTTCGCGGGTCCTGCTCCGCGGTCGAGGTGATCGTTAGCAGCCATATGCTCGAATCCTTCGAAGATGAATCGTTGTGGACGGCGGAAATTGGGGCTTGCGCTCCACTTCTCCGCATAGAGAGACCCCCAAAGATCGGAATCTGAGGGGGTCTATCTGCCTACTGCGGCCTCAGACCGCAGTAGCCGATTGCCAGCAATTACTTGATGGCGTTGATAGCCTCACGCAGGCGCTCAGCGTGTGCACCCTTGACCGGGATGAAGCCCTCAGCAGCGAGCTCCTCGTCCTGGCTGTCCAGGGCAACGTTGAGGAAGTCCTTGACCATCTTGGAGGTTGCCTCGTCGTAGCCGGCGGAGCAGACGATCTCGTAGGTGGTCAGAACCAGCGGGTATGCGCCAGCCGCGTCGGTCTTGAACAGCTTGTCAGAGTCGACGACCATGTTGTGGCCCTCGGTCTTGAACTCGAGGCCGTCCAGGGTCTTCTCAACAGCCTCGTCGGTCAGCTCAACCGGGCCGCCACCGAAGTCGATGTTGGCCTTCTTGTCAGCGAAGCCAGCCTCAACGTAGGTGATTGCACCCTCGGTTGCGTTGACCTCCTGTGCCACACCGGAGGAGCCGTTGGCGCCGGTGCCCACAGAGTTCGGGAATGCCTTGCCGGTGGACTCCCACTTGCCGTCGGAAGCGGCAGCCAGGAACTTCTGGAAGTTGTCGGAGGTGCCGGACTCGTCGGAGCGGTAGAAGACGTTGATCGGAGCGTCCGGGAGCTCGACGCCCTCGTTGTTCTCGGCGATTTTCGGGTCGTTCCAGGTGGTGATGACGCCCTGGAAGATCTCGACGATGTTGTCGACGGTCAGGTTCAGCTCGTCCACGCCGTCCAGGTTGTAGGCGATTGCGACCGGGCCGATGACGAACGGCAGGTGCCATGCCTCGTTGCCGCCGCAGCGGTCAGCGGCTGCCTGGACCTGATCGTCCTTCAGCGGGGAGTCGGAGCCAGCGAAGACTGCCTGGTTGGCGATGAAGTTCTTCTGGCCAGCGCCGGAGCCGGACGGGGTGTAGGCCAGCTGAGCACCCGGAACCTCGGATGCGTAGACGGACGCGAAGTAGTCCATCGCGTTCTGCTGGGAGGAAGCGCCCTCTGCGACGAGGGTGCCCTCCTGGCCGGAGAGCTCGTAGTCGCCGGACTTCGAGTCGCTGTCCTTGCTGTCCTTGTCGTCGGAGGACACGGCCTCGGTTGCGGACTCAACAGCGTCGGTAGCTGCGTTGTCCTCGGAGTCGCCGCAAGCGACGAGGGAAGCGGAAGAGAGGGCAACGACGCCAGCGATTGCGGCGGTGCGCTTGAAGTTACGGATCACGGGATACCTTTCCGGTGCTAACGGGTCAGTTTCGAGTGTCGGAACAACTGTCCGATTACTCACGAGTGCAAACCTACGGAACCCTGGTTAATGGCCGGTAGCCAGTTAAGTGAATAACTGGTGAACTCCCGCCCATCACAACGTTTCCGCAGGTAAAAGCCAGGCTACCGGTAGACAACGTGACTTTCATCAACTTTGAATCCGAGCTGCGTATACCGCTTCACCGCGGGCTCATTGTCTGCCTCAACATAGAGGATGACCTGCGGGGATCCACCCTGGACCAGGTGCGCCAACCCCATCTGCATCAATGGTCCCCCCATTCCCTCCCCCCGATGCTCTGAGGCGAGCCCAACCACATACACCTCACCCGTCCCATCAGGGTGGCGCTTGGTCCAGTGGAACCCAGCCAACTGTTCGCCTTCGTACAGCAGCTGCACACCCGCCGGGTCGAACCACTCAGCCTCCATCGCGCGGTGCAACCGCTCCACGTCCCAGCCTCCCTGTTCCGGGTGCCAGGAAAACGCGTCGTTGTTCACGGCGAGCCATTGCTTCTCGACGGCGTCCCGTCCCCAACGCTCCACCGCCCCCACGTAGTCCAGGGCCTCGAACCCTGCTGGCAGCTCTGGCCCGCCGGCAGGGATGTCGTCGGCGGAAATCCCCATCACCAGCAGCTCCCGGACTACCTCGAGCCCCAGTTTCGCCGCGAGCGCCTTCGCCCCCGCAAGGTTGCCGTGCGCCCACAGCCCGGCGTCAGGGCTTTCGGCACGAACTGTGCGCGCCAGCGCTTCGCCGATACCTTCGCGGCGGCGCTCCGGGTGCACCACCAGCTCGGCTGAGCCGTCCTCCGCCAGCCCCGCGCAGGCGACGACCTCGCCGTCGCGCTCGGCCAGGAAGTGGGTATGGCGGAGGCGATCGTCGTCAAGCCCCTGCACAAAGCTTTCAGAGAAGGCGGCGATGCCGTCGTGGGCTTCGGCGGCCTCAAGCAAGGGTCGCACGCGGTCGCCGGGCAGGTGGGCGCTTAGGATATCGGCAGTCATGGCTCCCAAGGCTACGTGCGGGAAGGAGGGCGCGGTGAAGAAAGCGGTCGTGGTCGCGGCGGTACTCGTCGCCGCCCTCGGGCTCGCGGATACCGCGCTGGCCTCGCACGTGGAGCACGACCTCGCGCGCGAAGGTGTGGAGGCGGAGGTCAGCGCCGTGCCCTTTGTGTGGTCGGGCATCTCAGGCCGCGTCCCGCGCGTCACCGTGAAGCGCACCGACGCGGACATCCCCGGCCCCGGGGTGGGCACGGTGAGCGTGGAGATGTTCAACCTCAAGCTGGACACGCCTTCGGATGCGCTGCGCGGCGAGGTCGTCGGCGCGGACGCCCGCCTGGTGCGCCGTCGCATCCGCCTCGACGGCGTGGGCTTCGGCGAGCTGCTGGGCATCACGGACCTGGACATGGCCAACCCCTACGACATTTCACCCACCGGCGGCGTGGCCAGCGAGGCGCGCCTGACCGGCACCGCGCCCGGCGCGCGCGAGCCCGCCACCGTGGTGGTGACGCTGCGGCTTGTCGACGGCACGTTCCGCATGCGGCCGAGCCAGCTCCTCGACGTCGCGGACGGCGACGAACAGGCCGTGCTGGACGGTTTCAGTCTCGACCTGGACACCCGGGAGCTGCCGCTCGGCGGGCCCGCGGACCTGGTGCAGCTTCGCGGGGGCTCCCTCGAGCTGTCCCGCGACCGGGTAAACACCGTGGTGGAGCCGGCGGATCTGGAGCCGTTGGCGGGAGCGTCTACGCTGGGGCAGCATGACTGATCAAAACAAACTCAACGGCAACGACGCCGTGAACCTCGCGGCGGAGCAGTCCAAGAACACCGCGCACCGCAACATCCCGGAGCTGGGCTTCGAGGACATGCCGCTCGCGGCGGACACCGCAAACCTGCGCTACGGCCCCTCGCTTCACGACGGCCTGCTGGCCCTCCTGCCACTCGTCGGCGTGTGGACCGGCTCCGGCCAGGCCAACGACCCGTCCGACCCGGAGGGCGAGGAGTACGCCTTCGGCCAGCAGCTCGTTATCTCCCACGACGGCGAGAACTACCTGCGCTTCGAGTCCCGCATCTGGCGCCTGGATTCCGAGGGCAACGCCACCGGCGCGGACCAGCGCGAGGTGGGTTTCTGGCGCATCTCGCTCAAGGACGAGATCGAGGTGACGCTGACGAACTCCCGCGGCCTGGTGGAGATCATGTACGGCGGGCTGGTCAACGAGCGCGCGTGGCAGCTCACCAGCGCCTCCACCATCGCCACGGAGACCGGCCCGGCGGCCCACGGCCCGGGCAAGCGCCTCTACGGCCTGATGCCCAACAACAACCTGGGCTGGGTGGACGAGCGCGCCGTCGACGGCGAAATGGTGCCGTACATGTCCGCCGAGCTGAAGCGCGTGGCGGGCTAAGCTACCGCGTCTTCAATGAGCTGCCTGATCTCCGCGGCGTTGCCGGGGGCGGGCAGCTTTTCGCCGTCGAGACGTTTCACGCGCGCGGCGATGCGGGTGGAGCTGACCAGCCAGACGGACTCGGCTTTCAGCAGCTCGCCCAAGTAGATGTCCTTGGCCTTGCACTTCCAGCCGAGCTTTTCCGCGTGCTCGAAGACGGCGGCCTGGGTGGTGCCGGCCATCACGCCCGCGCCCGGGGCCGGGGTGCGCAGGCGCCCGCCCTTTTTCACCATGAGCACGCTCGACGTCGCGCCTTCGAGCACGCGGCCGGTCTCCGGGTCGATGTAGATGATGTCGTCCGCGCCCTGCTCCCCCGCCCAGCGCAAGGCCGCCATGGTCAGCGCGTAGTTCAGCGTTTTCGCGCCGTCGCGCATCCACGGCACGTCCAAGTCGATGGCGTAGCCGCGCGGGGTGGTCAGCACGCTCACCCCGCGTTCGCGCTGGCGCAGCACGCTTTCCGGCAGCGGCCGCACCGTGATCCAGGCGGTGGGCACCCCGGTGGTTTCGCGCCCGCGGGTCATGGTCCAAGTAACCTTCGCCTCGACGTCCACGGCGTCCCCGCGCTCGCGGCAGTAGTCGGCCACGGCCTCCTCGGTCGCGCGGACCCAGTGCTCCCGGCCCGGCTCGGGCAGGCCCAAAAGCTCCGCGGAGCGTACAAAGCGTTTGAAGTGCTTGCCCAGGTTTCGCGGCTTTCCCCCGCGCACCAGGATGGATTCGAAGATGCCGTCGCCGCGGGTGACGGCCGCGTCGTCCCAGAACACGTGCGGCATGTTCGGGTTCTGGCGCCGCACCGAGCCGCCGAACGGCTCCACCAGGTAGATCACGGGTGCGGGCGTTAGCTGGGGAAAAACCATAGTGGCCCTATGATAGGCGCCCATGGGTTACGCATCGGAGCTTTTGACACGTCCCGGCGCACAGGAGCTGCCCGGGGCCTCGCTTCTCGACGCCAAAGGGGTCCCCTGGCACTACGGCAACCCCCTGGTGGAGCAGCGCATCACCGAGCCGACGCTGGTGGACCGGTCCCACCGCGCCGTCGTGGCCGTCTCCGGGCCGGACGCGCCGACATTCCTCAACAACCTGCTCTCGCAGAAGCTGGATGACGCCGCCGACGGCTTCGCCGCTGCCGCCCTGGACCTGGACGCGCAGGGCCGCATCCTGCACCACGCCGACGTGGCGGTGGCCGGCGGCGTCTACTACTTCGATCTGCCGTCCTACCAGCGCGAAACCTTCGTGGACTTCCTGCGCAAGATGGTGTTCTGGTCCGAGGTGACCATCGAGGAGCCGGACCTGGCGGTGCTGACCATCCTGGGCCCGGTGGCGCAGCCCGACTTCGGCCAGGTGTTCACCCGCCGCCTGGACGGCTGGGGCGGGATCGGCCGCACCGACATCGCGGTGGCACGGCCGCAGATCGCCGAGGTCGCGGACCAGTTCCCGCTCGCGGGCCTGATGGCGTTCACCGCCTACCGTGTCGCCGCGGGCGAGCCGGAAGCGCGGGCGGACCTGGACGAAAAATCCATCCCGCACGAGGCGCCGAACCTGATCAACCGCGGCGAGACCATCCGCGCCGTCCACCTGGAAAAGGGGTGCTACCGCGGGCAGGAAACCGTCGCGCGCGTGGAGAACCTGGGCCGTTCCCCGCGCCTGCTGGTCAAGCTGCAGCTGGACGGTTCCGCCCCGTCCGAGCCGGAAATCGGCGCGGAGATCACCGCTGGCGGGCGAAAGGCGGGCAGGCTCGGCACCGTGGTGCACGACGCGGACGAAGGCCCGGTCGCGCTAGCGTTGGTGAAGCGTTCTGCGTTGCAGGCCCCGCTGGACATCGGCGGCACGGCGGCGTCCGTGGACCAGTCGTCGTTGCCTGAAGATGAAGGTGTACATGCGGGGCGTCGTGCCGTCGATAAGCTAAGACGCGGACCTGAGAGCCAGCTATAAGTGCTGTTCAGGCCCCCGAAGCGCATTTTTCCTGAGCGCAAGCTATAGTGTCCTACAGGAAAATATCGTAAATAAGTATGAGGCCGCCTCTTAAGAAGGCCGCCCAAGAACCACCTCAAGGGGGTCACGCCATGGGCCGCGGACGCGCAAAAGCCAAGCAGACCAAGGTTGCTCGCCAGCTGAAGTACAACACTCCTGAAATGGACCTGGATTCCCTGCAACGAGAACTTGCAGGCCAGGCCCCGCGACGCAGCTGGGACGACGACGAGGCTGAGGTGGACGACCAATACGCGGAATACGCGGACTGGGACGACGAGGACGACGACCGCTAACGTCCACAGCCTCAATGAAAAAGCACCCCTCGCGGGGTGCTTTTCCTTTTGCCTAGTACTGCGGGTGCGAGCCGGTGAGCACCGCGCGGGAAGTATCGCCCTCGCCCGCGGCGCGGACCTCGCCGAGATCCCACGCGTCGATGTGGCGCGCGGCCAGGATGGCCAGGGCGCGGTCCCGGTCCTCCGGGCTGACGATGGCCACCATGCCGACGCCCATGTTGAACGTCTTCTCCATCTCCTCGTCCGGAACCTGGCCGACGGACTTGATGGTGCGGAAGATCGGCCCCGGGGTCCAGGTGGTGCGGCGCATCTCCGCCACTAGCCCCTCGGGGATGATGCGCTCCATGTTGCCGGCCAGGCCGCCTCCGGTGACGTGGCAGAACGTGTGCACCTCGCACTCTGCGGCCAACGCCAGGCAGTCCAGGGCGTAAATGCGGGTCGGCTCGAGCAGCTCCTCGCCGAGGGTGCGGCCCAGCTCCTCCATCTCCGCGTCCAGGGGCAGCCCGGCGCGCTCCAGCAGCACGTGGCGGGCCAGGGAGTAGCCGTTGGAGTGCAGGCCGGAAGAGGCCATGGCGATGATGGAGTCGCCCTCGCGAACCTTGTCCGGGCCGAGCAGCTCTGCGGCCTCGACCACGCCGACGGCGGTGGCGGACACGTCGTACTCGTCCGGCTCCATCACGCCCGGGTGCTCAGCGGTCTCGCCACCGAGCAGCGCGCAGCCGGCCTGGACGCAGCCCTCGGCGATGCCGGAGACAATCTCTGCGACCTTTTCGGGCACGACCTTGCCGATGGCGATGTAGTCCTGCAGGAACAGCGGTTCGGCGCCGCAGACGACCAAGTCGTCCACGCACATGGCCACCAGGTCGATGCCGATGGTGTCGTGCTTGTCCATGGCCTGTGCCACGGCGAGCTTGGTGCCCACGCCGTCGGAGCCTGCGGCCAGCAGCGGCTCCTTGTACTTGCCCAGGGCAAACAGGCCGGCGAAGCCGCCCAGTCCGCCGCGGACCTCCGGGCGGGTGGCGCGCTTGGCGTGCGGGGCGAAAAGCTCCACGGCCTTGTCGCCGGCCTCAATGGAAACGCCGGCGGCTTCGTAGGAAACCGGATTCTGTTCAGTACTCATTTAGGCTTCTGCACCTTTCTGGATGCGTCGGACAAGGTCGGCGTTGGGGTTGCCCTCGGGCAGGCCCAGCGGGTAATCGCCGGTGAAGCAGGCCGCGCAGAGGTTTTCCTTGCGCTGGTTCGAGGCGGCGATCATGTCGTCGATGGGCACGAATGCCAGCGAATCCGCCCCGATCATCGTGCGGATGGACTCGGCGACCGCCTCGTCGTTGTCGGTGCGGCCATGGTTGGCGATCAGCTCGCCCGGGCTGGCGAAGTCGATGCCGTAGAAGCACGGCCACTTCACCGGTGGCGAGGCGATGCGCACGTGCACCTCCGCCGCGCCCGCCTCCCGCAGCATGCGGATGAGCTTGCGCTGCGTGTTGCCGCGCACGATGGAATCGTCCACCACCACGAGCTTCTTGCCCTCGATGACCTCGCGCACCGGGTTGAGCTTCAGGCGCAGGCCCAGCTGGCGCAGCGTGTCGGAGGGCTGGATGAACGTGCGGCCCACGTAGGCGTTTTTCATCATGCCCTGCTTGAACGGGATGCCGGACGCCTCCGCGTAGCCGATGGCGGCTGGCGTGCCGGACTCCGGCACGGGCATGACCAGGTCCGCCTCGACGGGGCTCACCTTGGACAGGCGGCGGCCGATCTCGATGCGAGAGGCGTTGACGGTCTGGCCGTCGATGACGGAGTCGGGCCGCGCCACGTAGACGTACTCGAACACGCAGTGCGCCTTCGGGGTCTCGGCAAAGCGCTCAGAGTGCACGCCGGACTCGTCGATGGCGACCATCTCGCCCGGCTCGATATCGCGCACGAACGAGGCGCCGACGATGTCCAGCGCGCACGTCTCGGAGGCGACCACCCAGCCGCCGTCGAGGCGGCCCAACGACAGCGGGCGCACGCCGTGCGGGTCGCGCGCCGCGTACAACGTGTGGCCGTCGGTGACCATGAAGCAGAAGGCGCCTTTGACGCGGGGCAGGAGTTCACGTGCGGCGTCGAGAAGCGTCTTGCCCTCGGTGACCAAATCGGCGAGCAGCGCGGAGACCACCGCGGTGTCCGACGACGAACCCTGGCCATTGACCCCCGCAGGCGAAATGAGCTTCTTTGCAATCGCCTCGTCCTGCAGCTCGAGGTAGTTGACCAGGTTGCCGTTGTGCGCCAGCGCGATGTCCGTGCCGTTGGGCGAGGTGCGGAACATCGGCTGGACGTTCTCCCACGAGTTGCCCCCGGCCGTGGAGTAGCGGGTGTGGCCGATCGCCACGTCGCCCTGCAGCGCCTCCAGTGCGGGTTCGTCGAAGACCTGGCTGACCAGACCGGTGTCCTTGAACACCACCAGCTTGTCCGGGTCTCCCACCGCGATGCCGGCGCCTTCCTGGCCGCGGTGCTGCAGCGCGAACAGGCCGAAGTAGCTCAGCTTGGCCACGTCCTCACCCGGCGCCCAGACGCCGAACACGCCGCACTCGTCGCGCGGGGTGTCGCTGTCGATGTCGAAGTCCTGACTTGGTTTAGGGCTCTCCGTAAACACGCCCCTCACTGTATCCGAGTCCACTCAGCGCAGCGCAATCACGGGAAGACCGACAGCAATCTCGGCGGCGCGGGACCCGGAGGCGTCGATAGTCCCGCGCTTGAGCTCCTCGTCGAAACTGGTCAGCCCAGTAGCGAGCCGCAGCCACGTCTCCGGTTTCATCTCCACCACGTTCGGCGGGGTGCCGCGCGTGTGCCGCGGGCCCTCGACGCACTGCACCGCCACAAATGGCGGCACGCGCAGCTCCACCGAGTGGCCCGGGAGCTCCTCGGCGAGGGTGCGCGCGGTGCGCCTGCAAGCATTTGCAAGCTCGCTTCTCGACGGCTCCGCTTCCCCACCCTCCAGCCACCCAGCCACCTGCTGGATCGCCTCACGTGTCAGCGCCGGGTCTTGTTTCTGCACCATGACGCCCCATAATAAGGTGGCCCCATGCCGAATACCCCCGTCGCCGCCGAGCGCTCCCCATCCGTGACCCTGCGATTCATGGCCTCGCCTACCGACGTGCTGCACCACGGCGCCCAAGGTGTCTCCGGCGGCCGCGTGCTGGAGTGGATCGATAAAGCCGCCTACGCCTGCGCCGCGCAGTGGTCCGCCACCTACTGCGTCACCGCGTACGTCGGCCACATCCACTTCACCCGCCCCATCCCCTCGGGCCACATCGTGGAGGTGCGCTCCCGCATCGCCATGACCGGGCGGTCGTCCATGCACATTGTCAACGAGGTGCTCTCCGCCGACCCCCGCGAGGGCGTGTTCACCCGCGCCTGCGACTGCCTGGTGGTCTTCGTGGCCAAGGACCCGGACACCGGCAAGTCCATGGCGGTGCCGTCGTTCGTGCCGACGGATGACGAGGAGCGCCGCGTCGCCGAGGCCGCCGAGTCGCGCATTGGTCTGCGCAAGGCGATCGAGGAAGAAATGGAGGCGCAGACCTACACCGACGACTCCACCGCGCCGCGCATCGTGCACCGCTTCATGGCTAAGCCCACCGACGTGAACTGGGGCGGCAACGTCCACGGCGGCACCGCCATGGAATGGATCGACGAGGCCGGCCTGGCCTGCACCATGGAGTGGTCCGGCGAGCGCACCGTGGCGGTCTACGCCGGCGGCATCCGCTTCTACCACCCGGTGCACATCGGCGACCTGATCGAGGTGGACGCGCGCATCACCCGCACCGACTCGCGTTCCATCCACACCTCGGTGCACCTGCGCGCCGGCGACCCCCGCGGCGGGCGGGACAACCTGAAGGACGCCATCCACGCCACGTTCACCTACATCGGCATCGACATCGACGGCAACCCCCTGCCGGCGCGCAAGTTCACCCCGGTCACCGAGGAGGACCAGCGCCTCTGGGAGCACACGCAGACGCTCAAGGACCTGCGCGGGCAGTACGAGCCGGTGCCGCTGGTGGCGCCGCTGCCGCCGGTGCAGCGCACGTCCTAAGTTTTTCGCCCCCGTATATGCGTTTGGGGAATGTGGCAAATATTTGCCACATTCCCCAAACGCTTTATTGACAGTCGCGCTGGACGGTTAGACCGCCGCGTTCGGCGCCGTTGCAGCAGCGAAGTGCGACGGCATGGTCGCCGCCCACGCGCCGGCGAGCTCCGCCACCTGGATCTCCTGCCCAGCCACGCGCAGCACACCGTCGTCAGTGGTCTCGCCCAGCACTGCGACCGGGATGCCCGCGGAGTTCGCGCGCTCCACGGCTGCTTGCGCGCGGTCGCTGGTCACGGCGACCAGCACGCGGGAGGCGGACTCGGAGAACAGCGCGGTGAACGCGTCTTCGTGCACGCCCTCCAGGTTCAGCTCCGCGCCCTTGTCGGAGCCGAGCAGCAGCTCGAACACCGCCTGGGACAGGCCGCCCTCAGACAGGTCGTGCGCGGCCGCGATGCCCGCGGCGTTGCCGGCGAAGAACTCCGCCAGGCGCGCCTCGTTTGCCAGGTCCACCTGCGGCGGCAGGCCGGCCAGGCCCGCGCCGGAGATGTCCTGCCACACGGAACCGCCGAACTCGTCCTTGGTCTCGCCCAGCAGGATCAGGGTGTACTGCTCGTCCGCGGACGGCAGCGCGTGCGGGATGGCCTTCTCCACGTCCTCCATCACACCCAGCACGCCGACCACGGGGGTGGGCAGGATCGGTGTCTCGCCGGTCTGGTTGTAGAAGGACACGTTGCCGCCGGAGACTGGGATGGCGAGTTCAGCGGAGCCGTCGGCAAGCCCGTGCACTGCCTCACGGAACTGCCACATCACATCCGGGTTCTCCGGGGAGCCGAAGTTGAGGCAGTTGGTCACCGCAACCGGGGTGGCGCCGGTGACGGCGACGTTGCGGTACGCCTCCGCCAGCGCGAGGCGCGCGCCCATGTTCGGGTCGAGGTAGGTGTAGCGGCCGGACGCGTCGGCGGAGACGGCAACGCCGCGGTTGGTTTCCTCGTTGATGCGCAGCACGCCGGAGTTGGCGTACTTGGCCTGGACAGTGTTGCCGCGCACGTAGCGGTCGTACTGCTCCGTGATGAAGTCTCGCGAGCACAGCGCGGGCGATGCGACCATCTTCAGCCATGCGTCCTTGATGTCGCTTTGCTTCTCGACGTCACCTGCGCCCTGCACACCATCCTGCCACTCCGGGCGCGCGTAGGGGCGCTCGTAAACCGGGCCCTCGTCGATGGTTGACGGCGGGGCGTCCACCACGAGCTCGCCGTTGTGAAACACCTGGAGGCGATCCTCGTCCGAGGTGACCTCGCCGATGACGGACGCGAGCACGTCCCACTTGGCGCAGATCTCCATGAAGCGGTCCACGTCCTCCGGCGCCACAACCGCGCACATGCGCTCCTGCGACTCGGAGGCGAGGATTTCCGCGGCGGACATGTTCTCCGCGCGCAGCGGGACGTTGTCCAGGTTGACGGTCATGCCGCCGTCGCCGGACGCCGCGAGCTCGGAGGTGGCGCAGGACAGGCCGCCGCCGCCAAGATCCTGGATGCCCTCGACCACGCCGGCGGCGTAGAGCTCGAGGCAGCACTCGATGAGGACCTTCTCCGCGAACGGGTCGCCCACCTGCACGGCCGGCAGCTTGCGCTCCTCGCCCTCCTCGAAGGTGGCGGAGCCCAGCACGGACACGCCGCCGATGCCGTCGAGGCCGGTGCGGGAGCCGAACAGGATGACCTTGTTGCCGGTGCCGGAGGCGAACGCCAGGTGGAGATCCTCCACCTTCAGCGTGCCCACGCACAGCGCGTTGACCAGCGGGTTGCCGGTGTACGCCGGGTCGAAGACGGTCTCGCCGCCGATGTTGGGCAGGCCCAGGCAGTTGCCGTAGCCGCCGATGCCGTGGACCACGCCCGGCAGGACGCGTTTGGTGTCTTCAGCGTCGATAGGCCCGAAGCGCAGCTGGTCCATCACGGCGATCGGGCGCGCACCCATGGCCATGATGTCGCGGACGATGCCGCCGACGCCGGTGGCCGCGCCCTGGTACGGCTCCACGAAGGAGGGGTGGTTGTGGCTTTCCACGCGGAAGGTCACCGCGTCGCCGCCGCCGATGTCCACCACGCCGGCGTTCTCGCCGATGCCGGCGAGGATCTTCGACGCCATCTCCTCGGTCATGGTCTGGCCGAAGTAGCGCAGGTGCGTCTTGGAGGACTTGTAGGAGCAGTGCTCGGACCACATCACGGAGTACAGCGTCAGCTCCGCGTCGGTAGGCCGGCGGCCCAGAATGGCCTTGATCTTGGCGTACTCGTCGTCTTTCAGGCCCAGCTCGGCGTACGGCTGCTCGAGCTCCGGGGTGTCGAAGGCGTTGTCGACGGTGTCGTTGTGCACGGTCATTTCGGGTCTACGCTCCGATCTTCGAAATCGCGTCGATGGCGGAAGTGAACAGGCCGAGACCGTCCGTGGACGGGCCGGTCAGCGTCTCAATGGCGTGCTCCGGGTGCGGCATGAGGCCGACCACGCGGCCGGTCTCGTTGGTCACGCCGGCGATGCCGTTGATGGAGCCGTTGAAGTTGTCCGTGTAGCGGAACACCACACGGCCTTCCTTCTCCAGCGCCTCGATGGTCTCCGGGGCGGCCTGGAAACGGCCCTCGCCGTGCTTGGCGGGCACGTAGATGCGCTCGCCCAGCTGGCTGGTCCACGCGGTGGTGGTGTTCTCCACCTCGAGGTAGGTGTCCACGCAGTGGAAGTTCAGGCCCTGGTTGCGGGTCAGCGCGCCCGGCAGCAGGCCGGCCTCGGTGAGAATCTGGAAGCCGTTGCAGATGCCCAGCACCGGCATGCCCTTCTTCGCAGCCTCAACGACGGCGCCCATCATCGGGGCCTGCGCGGCGATCGCGCCGGAGCGCAGGTAATCGCCGTAGGAGAAGCCGCCCGGGACGACGACCGCGTCGACGCCGGTCAGGTCATCGTCCGCGTGCCACAGCTGGCGCGGTTCGGCACCGGCGAGACGGACGGCGCGCAGCGCGTCGACGTCGTCAAGCGTGCCCGGAAAAGTAATGACTCCGATAGTTGCGCTCATCGCACAACCTCGAAGTCCTCGATAACAGTGTTGGTCAGCAGCGTTTCAGCCATGCGCTGCAGCTCGGCGTCGGAGACCGAATCATCCACCTCAATTTCAAAGCGCTTGCCCTGGCGGACGTCGGTCACCCCCTCGACTCCGATCCTGCCCAGTGCGCGGAGCACCGCCTGACCCTGCGGATCAAGAATTTCGGCCTTGGGCATGACATTGACGACGACTCGTGCCATGAGAATCCTTCACGTTTCGGGAGGTTGAACGACCTTTGCGGTACGCGCGTCAGTATATCGGACACCCCGACACGGCCCGAAACCCTCGCTGACCGGCCAAAAGTAAACGGATGGTGAATTCTTGGAAAAACCTAACTTCTCGCCAAGCTGAGACTGAGAAAGACGGCTAGTTTGTTCTTGCCATCAACCGTCTCCCCCTGAGTTTCCGAAAGGTAACCATGTCCACTCCCCGCAAGAGCCTCGGCGCCGCGTTCGCAATCGCGCTGGCAGCAGGCACCGTCTCCGTCGTCGCCCCGACTGCATCCGCAGCCACGGACGGGTCCAACGTCGTCATCAACGAGGTGTACGGCGGTGGCGGTAACTCTGGCGCCAAGTTCACCCACGACTTCGTCGAGCTGTACAACCCGACCGATCAGGACATCGATCTCGACGGTTGGACGCTGGACCAGCAGTCCACCAAGGGCGGCTCTGGCGCAATCGTTTCTCTCAAGGGCGTTATCCCCGCTGGCGGTTTCTTCCTCATCCAGGGAAATCCAGGTGACACCGGCGCCGGCGGAGCACTCCCTACTCCCGACCTCGAGGCAGGCTTTAACTTCTCAGCCAAGGGTGCGATTGCGGTTCTCGCAAACGCCAACGGCGAGGTAGACCGCGTCGGCTGGGGCGGTGCCACGAAGCCGGAGGGCACATCAGCCTCCGGCACTGCAAACGGGACGTCCGTCCAGCGCAAGGCCGTCGGCGTTGACACCGACAACAACGCGGATGACTTCATCGTTGCCGAGCCGACACCGCAAAACTCGGGTAACGCTGGTGAGGCTCCCGTTGACCCCACCCCGGAGGATCCGGCGGATCCGACGCCTCAGCCTGAGCAGCCGCAGCCGGGTGAGATCACCCCGATTGCCGAGATCCAGGGCACCGGCACTAATTCTCCGCTGGAAGGTAAGACGGTGACCACCGAAGGCGTCGTCACGGCGGTGTACGACGAGGGCGGGAAGAACGGTTTCTTCCTCCAGACCGCAGGCTCTGGCGGCGAGGTAAAGAACCCGGGCGATGCTTCCGACGGCATTTTTGTCTACATGGGCGGCAACCAGAACTTCCCCATGCGTGGGGAATCGCTCCGCGTCACTGGTGAAGTAAGTGAGTACTACGAGCAGACCCAGATCAGCGCGTCGACAATTGCGAAGCTCGACGAAGCGCTTGAGGCCCCCAAGGCCATCGAAATCGACACCCTTCCAGCTGGCGACGAGGCTCGCGAGCCCTATGAGGGCATGCTCGTGCGACCGAAGAGCTACACGGTGACCAACAACTACACCCTGAACAACACCGGCGATCTCGGCTTGGCGCCGGGCGATAAAGCGTTCCGCAACCCGACTGAGGAGATCGCGCCGGATAAGGCCAAGGTCGCCGAGATGAATGCGAAGCAGGCGGCAGAGGTTGTCTACCTCGACGACGGTCGCACCCGCAATTATTTCCGTACGGACAAGAACACACCGCTTCCGTACATCGTGACCTCCGACAAGGGCATCAAGTCGATCCGTACTGGCGATCAGGTTGAATTCCAGACCGACGTCGTTGTGGATTACTCCTTCGACCAGTGGCGTTTCCAACCTCTGCAGCCGATCACCGGCAAGAGAGCGGCGGAGGAGCTGCCGATCACCTGGGAGGACTCCCGCGTGGCCTCCTACGACGATGTCGACAACGTCGAGGGCGATTACTCCATCGGTTTCTTCAATGTGCTGAACTACTTCTCCACATTGGGCAAGGACATCTCCGGTTGCAAGGCGTACAACGACATTTACGGCAAGCCCGTCGGTGCCAACAATTGCAAGGTTCGCGGCGCGTTCTCGCAGAACGCGTTTAACGACCAGCAGGCAAAGATCGTCACGGCCATCAACAAGCTGGACGCTGACGTCCTCGGCCTGTCTGAGATCGAGAACACCGCTAGCGTGACCGGCGACGTCGCCAAGCGCGACGAGGCTCTGCAGAACCTCGTCGATGCGCTCAACGCGAAGGAACCGGGCAAGTGGGATCTTGTGAAGTCCCCGCAGAAGCTGGGCACCGACGAAGATGTTATCCGCGTCGCCTTCATCTACCAGCCGGCGAAGGTGAAGCCGGTCGGCGAATCCATCATTTTTGATGATGACGCATTCACCAAGACTGCCCGCCAGCCGCTAGCCCAAGAATTCGACACCGTCGGCAACGACGAGGACAAGAACTTTGTGGCTGTGGTCAACCACTACAAGTCCAAGGGTTCTGTTGCCAAGGGAGACAATGACACCGGCGACGGCCAGGGCAACAACGCTCGCCTCCGCACAAAGCAGTCCGAAGCGCTGCTGAAGCACCTCGGTGAACAGAAAGATTGGGCTGACCTGCCGACCTTCCTTGTGGGCGACTTCAATGCGTACACCAAGGAAGACGCAATCACCGCGCTGGTCGATGGCGGTTTCAACATCGTCGAGTCCGAGAAGGACTACGACCAGGCTTCCTACCAGTTTGACGGCCAGCTCGGCACCCTCGACCATGTCCTCGCAAACGCAGCCGCAATGGAGCTTGTGAAGGACTCCACTGTCTGGAACATCAACGGCGACGAGTCGGCAGCGTTTGAGTACTCGCGCCGCAACTACAACGCCCAGGATTTCTTCGGCGACGGCGACAACCCGATCTACGGCTACGGCAACCCGTTCCGTTCCTCCGACCACGACCCGGTCAAGGTTGGTTTCGGCACCAAGCTCGACGAGAAGGATGCTGACGAGTTCGCACCAGAGGCGAGCGAGGAAGTCACTGTCACCCAGGGCGATCAGCTACCGGATGCAAAGGCCACGGTGAAAGACGCAGACCAGCTGCCGGCGGACACCAAATTCGAGTGGACCAAGCCTGCGAACACCGACACTGTCGGCGACGGCCAGAAAGGCGAGATCACCGTCACGTACCCGGACGAGACCGTCGACACGGTGAAGGTCGTTGTGAATGTGAAGCCGAAGGCTGAGGAGGAAGAACCGCAGCCTGAGGACAAGCCGCGCTACATTGTCAAGGCAGAAGTCAACGACGCTGGTGAGCTCGTTGTCACCTACGACAACGGTGATACCGAGAACCTCGGCAACGTCAAGGGCGCTGACGGCAAGAATGGCGTCGCCGGTAAGCCAGGCCAGGACGGCGAGAAGGGTGACCAGGGCGACAAGGGCCCGAAGGGTGACCAAGGCGTCAAGG
>ERZ1031176.27-NODE-27-length-34879-cov-51.884792_pt1 | contig 34879 bp, 36 predicted proteins | sample MGYA00518586_ERZ1031176 | MGnify/ENA primary metagenome ERZ1031176 (study PRJEB33718, sample SAMN03159775) | human skin metagenome | collected 2014-05-20 | study: EMG produced TPA metagenomics assembly of the PRJNA266117 data set (Human skin bacterial metagenome... | reverse complement strand
TAGCGCACCACACTGGCAGTGTGGGGGTCACGGGTTCGAATCCCGTTAGCTCCACCAAAAGCAAAACTGCCCGGCTGTTCGGCTGGGCAGTTTTTCGTTTCTGCGGCTACTGTGCGGCTTGGCGCATGCCCTCGAAGTAGGCGTTGCCGTCCGAGCCGGTGTAGCAGGCGTGCGAATCGACGGGCCACACGTCGCGCGCCTGCTCGCACGTGAACAGGCTGCCGTAGGGGCCCAAGGTGGCCCACTCCATGGCCGGCGGGCCGGAAGGTTGCTGCGGCGCCTGCTGTTGGGGTGCTTCTTGCTGAGGCGCGGGCTCGGAGGCTTGTTGCTGCTGTTGGTTCGCCGCCTCGCGTTCAGCGGCTTTGCGCTCTGCCGCGCGCTGCGCTTCCGCCTCGCGCTCAGCCGCTTCACGTTCGGCTGCCTTGCGTTCGGCTTCGCGCTCAGCCTCCGCGGACCTCGACGCAGCCGCGGCGGAAGAGGAAGCCGCCGCAGCAGAAGAGGACGCAGCGGCCGCGGATGACGAGGCGGCGGCCTCCTTCTCCTCGGCTTCCTTGTCCAGCCGCTTGAGGGCGGCGTCGAGCTCCTCGCGGTCGATGACGCCGTCGCCGTCCGCGTCGTCCGACGCGTCGAGCTTGTGGCTGAGCTCGCGCATGTCGGATTCGCAGCCGTCGTCGCCGTCGCACACCGCAGAGGCGATGGCGGGGCTGGTGCCGGCGATGGTGTCGGATGAGCTGCCGCAGGCGGCCAAGGTCAGGGCCGCGGCGCAGGCGAGGGCGGTTGTGAGTCTCCTGTGCATGGCCAGAGTTTTAGCGCAATTGCCGGCGCGGGGAGCTACTCTGAGCTGCATGTTTACCTCACCGATCGGGCCGTTGCGCTTCGCCGCGAGCGGGCGCGGCGTCACCCGCGTGTGCTTCGAGGGGGAGCCGCTGCTTGACGACGCCCTTTCGGTGAGCCCCCTGGTCACCCAAGAACTGACCGAGTACTTCGCTGGCACGCGCCGGGAATTCACTGTCCCGCTGGACTTGTCAGGCGTGACTGAGTTCCGGGCGGCGGTGCTACGGGAGCTGGCGAAGGTCCCGTTCGGGGAGACCACCACGTATGCGCAGCTCGCCCGCGCGGTGGGCAACCCCAAAGCGGTGCGGGCGGTGGGCAGCGCGTGCGCGACCAACCCGCTGCCGCTGTTCATCCCGTGCCACCGGGTGCTGCGCTCCGACGGCCAACTCGGCGGTTACCGTGGCGGGGTAGAGGCAAAACGTTTCCTACTGCGAATGGAGGGCATCGATGTCTGACTCGTTTGTGAAGTACGGCAGCGCGCCGGGAGCGGCAGCCGCGGAGGCCGCGTACCTGCGCTGGCTGCGGGAGGGCTCCGCCGCGGTGGTGGAGGTGCTCGCACTCGACGAGGACGCGAACACGCTGACCATCGAGAAGGTGGATTCGGCCCGCCCGACCGTGGACGCCGCCCGCGAGGCCGGGCGGGAGCTGGCCGCCATCCACGCCATGGGCGCCGCCGCGTTCGGCGCGCCCGCGGACGGGTGGGACGGCCCCAACTTCATCGGCACCCGCCAGCAGGCGTGCGAGCCCACCGAACGCTGGGCCGAGTTCTACGTGCAGCAGCGCGTGCTGCCATTCGCCGAGAAGGCGCTTAAAGCGGGGAATCTCGGGGGCGGCGGCATGGACGTCGTTAAGCAAGCATGCGATGCGCTACTCGAAGCGGACGAGGACGCCCCACTGGCGCGCATCCACGGCGACCTGTGGGCGGGCAACCTGCTGTTCGGGTCGGAGGGCCCGCGGTTCATTGACCCGGCGGCGCACGGCGGGCACCCGCTGACCGACATCGCGATGCTCGAGCTGTTCGGCGCCCCGTACTTCAACGCGATCGTGGACGGGTATGTGGATGCCGGCGGCGAGCTGGGCCGCGACTGGCAGCGGCGCATCGCGGTGCACCAGCTGCACCCGCTGGCCGTGCACGCGTGGACGCACGGACCGTCCTACGGCTCCGCGCTCGTGCGCGCGGCGGAGGAGACCCTGCGCGTGGTAGACAGTAGGCAATAAAGGAGGAGATTCAGATGGGGAATGCAGAAAATTCGCTAGACAGGCTCGAGGAACTCGGGCTCCTGGAGCAGAGGGGCAAACCCTTCGAAGTGACCTGGGAACCCATCCAACTCGACTTCACTCTGGAGGATTGGCTCGAGGAGGAGCGCGGTGAGGACTGCCTGGTACGAGTGATGGCGGAGCTCCGCGACCTGCTCTAGCGCCACCAGGTGTCGTTCGGGCCCGGCGGCAGGTGGCGCTTGTGCTGGCCGATGCGCCACAGGTGCTCGAGGTGCTCGGCGGCCTCTTGCGGGATCTGCTTGCCCTCCAGGTAGTCGTCGATGTGGGCGTAGGTGATGCCGAGCGCGTCTTCGTCGGGAAGCGCGGGGCGGTCTTCCTCCAGGTCCGCGGTGGGGACCTTCTCCCACAGGCGGGGATCCGCGTCCAGGTGGCCCAGCAGCGCCGCGCCCTGGCGCTTGTTCAGCCCGGCCAGCGGAACGAGGTCCGCGGCGCCGTCGCCGTGTTTGGTGAAGAACCCGGTGACGTTCTCCGCCGCGTGGTCCGTGCCCACCACCAGCAGGCCGCGCTCGCCGGCGATGGCGTACTGGGCGATCATGCGCATGCGCGCCTTGACGTTGCCCTTATTGAAGTCGCCGAGACTGCCCGTTTCTAGCGCCTCCGCCACAGCACCCGCCATGGCGGTGGTGGCTGGCTCAATGTCCACCGTGACCGTCTCGTCGGGCTGGATGAACTGCAGGGCCAGCTGCGCGTCGTCCTCGTCGGCCTGCACGCCGTGGGGCAGCCGCACCGCCACGAACTTCGCGTCGTTGCCGTCCGCGCGGCGCTGCTCCACCGCCAGCTGCGCCAGGCGCCCGGCGAGCGTGGAGTCCTGCCCGCCGGAGATGCCCAGCACGTATCCCTTCGCGCCGGTGGCGTCCAGGTAGTCCACCAGGAACTGCACGCGCCGGGTGATTTCGGTGTCCGGGTCGATGGTCGGTGCCACGCCGAGGGCGGCGATGATGTCTGACTGCATGGCGCTCATGGTAGGAGGTTTTGATTCAGCGCGTCCGATGTGTAACATTTACCCCCGTGTTGCGACCCGGCAGCCCGCCGTTGGTCGCTAATTGCAGGTAATCCGAGCAGAAAGGAGCGCCCGATGAAGGTCCGCAAGTCGCTTCGGTCGCTGAAGAACAAGCCGGGCGCCCAGGTTGTGCGTCGCCACGGCAAGGTTTACGTGATCAACAAGAAGGATCCCCGTTTCAAGGCTCGCCAGGGCTAAGCGCGAATCCTGCCCCGTCACCGTTTGGTGGCGGGGCTTTTTGCTGTAATTTTCCGCCAAATTACACCCGTGGGAGCAGATGGCCGTCCATGTTTTAACTACATGTAGGTGATTTGCTGGCCCTATCCTGGGAATACCACCCGTGTAACTACTACATGTAGTAGCAGTTGCCGAAGTTTCCCCCAAGGTATAGTGTCTCTTGGTGTTGCCCCGGGGGATCCGGGGAAGCGAGAAAACCCCGTCGATTCCCTGTCGAATCCCAGTCGAAGACCCGCACAGAAAGAGCCTGAAGAACTATGTCGATCACCGTTTACAGCAAGCCGGCCTGCATGCAGTGCAAGGCAACCGAGAAGGCCCTGACCAAGGCCGGCCTTGAGTTCACCACGGTCGACATCTCCATGGACGAGGAGGCCCGCGACTACGTCATGGCCCTCGGCTACGTGCAGGCGCCGGTCGTGGAGGCGAACGGCGAGCACTGGTCCGGCTTCCGCCCGGACCGCATCAAGGGCCTCGCAGCGGCTGCCTAACTCGGCGGTCCACCCCGCCGCAGCGCGGGGATAGGGCGGGCGGCGCCGAACAACTAAAACTCAACACGAAGAAAGGCGGCGGCCATGCTGGTGGTCTACTTCTCTTCCGCGACGGAAAACACGAAGCGGTTTGTGGAGAAGCTCGGCCTCCCGTCCCAGCGCATCCCGTTGCGCAGGAGCGACCCGGAACTCACCGTCGACGAGCCGTACGTGCTCATCTGCCCCACATACGGCGGCGGGGCGAGTGTGAGCGGCAGCAACTCGCGGCCGGTGCCGGGGCAAGTGATCCGCTTCCTCAACAACGAAGGCAACCGGAGCCTGATCCGGGGTGTCATCGCCGCCGGCAATTCCAACTTCGGGGCAGATTACTGCCTTGCCGGGAAGGTTATCGCCGACAAGTGTAAGGTCCCGTACTTGTACCGGTTCGAGCTCATGGGCTTGGCCGAGGACGTTGCGCACGTGCGCCGCCAACTGGTCCAGAACGCTGGAAGGTTGGGGCTGCGTGGGGGACCGGAGGTCGTCGATAGGCAAGATGCTCCGGACGAATCCGAGCGCTTGGCAAAACTGCGTGAAAAATACGCCGGTAAATACTCAAGAACACGATGAAGGACGCGATGTGACTACCCAGACTGTCGGTAAGAATGTCCCGGAGCCGGTCAATACAAGCGACCAGCTGGATTACCACGCGCTCAACGCGCTTTTGAACCTCTACGACGAAAACGGCCAGATCCAGTTTGACAAGGACCGCGAGGCCGCCAACCAGTTCTTCCTCCAGCACGTCAACCAGAACACCGTCTACTTCCACGACCTGGAAGAAAAGATCGACTACCTGGTCACCAACAAGTACTACGAGCCGGACACCATTGAGAAGTACGACTGGACCTTCATTAAGGACACGTTCAAGCGCGCGTACTCCTACAAGTTCCGCTTCAAGTCCTTCCTCGGCGCGTACAAGTACTACACCTCCTACACGCTGAAAACCTTCGACGGGCGCCGCTACCTCGAGCGCTTCGAAGACCGCGTGGCCATGACGGCGCTCTTCCTCGCCGACGGAAACGAGGAGCTCGCATTCGCGCTTGTGGACGAAATCATGACCGGCCGCTTCCAGCCCGCCACCCCGACGTTCTTGAATGCCGGCAAGGCGCAGCGTGGCGAGCTGGTGTCGTGCTTCCTGCTGCGCATCGAGGACAACATGGAGTCCATCGGCCGCGCCATCAACTCCTCGCTGCAGCTGTCCAAGCGCGGCGGCGGCGTGGCGCTGCTGCTTTCCAACATCCGCGAGTCCGGCGCGCCGATCAAGCACATCGAGAACCAGTCCTCCGGCGTCATCCCCGTGATGAAGCTGCTGGAAGACTCCTTCTCCTACGCCAACCAGCTCGGCGCGCGCCAGGGCGCCGGCGCGGTGTACCTCAACGCACACCACCCGGACATCATGCGCTTTTTGGACACCAAGCGCGAGAACGCGGACGAGAAGATCCGCATCAAGACCCTCTCGCTCGGCATCGTCATCCCGGACATCACCTTCGAGCTGGCCAAGCGCAACGACGACATGTACCTGTTCTCCCCGTACGACGTCGAGCGCGTCTACGGCGTGCCGTTCGCGGACATCTCCGTGACCGAGAAGTACGAGGAGATGGTGGAAGACCCGCGCATCCGCAAGTCCAAGATCTCCGCGCGCGCGTTCTTCCAGACCATCGCCGAGATCCAGTTCGAGTCCGGCTACCCGTACATCATGTTCGAGGACACGGCCAACCGCGCGAACCCGGTGAAGACCGGCCGCATCAACATGTCCAACCTGTGCTCGGAGATCCTGCAGGTCAACTCGCCGTCCGTGCTCAACGACGACCTGACCTACGCCGAGACCGGCCACGACATCTCCTGCAACCTCGGCTCGCTGAACATCGCGATGGCCATGGACTCCGACAACTTCGCCCGCACCGTCGAGTCCGCCATCCGCGCGCTGACCGCCGTGGCGGACAAGACCTCCATCGACTCCGTGCCGCCGGTGCGCGACGGCAACGACGCCTCCCACGCCATCGGCCTGGGGCAGATGAACCTGCACGGCTACCTCGGCCGCGAGCACATCGAGTACGGCTCCGAAGAAGGCCTGGACTTCACCAACGCCTACTTCGCCGCCGTGATGTACCAGTGCCTGCGCGCCTCCCACAAGATCGCCGTGGAGAAGGGCACCGCGTTCGCCGACTTTGCCAAGTCCGAGTACGCCACCGGCGAATTCTTCGACCGCTACGACCCGGCGGACTTCCAGCCCAAGACTGACAAGGTCAAGGAGCTGTTCGCCAAGTCCGACATCGCCGTGCCGACGGCAGAGGAGTGGGCGCAGCTGAAGGCCGACGTCGCCCGCGACGGCATCTACAACCGCTACTTGCAGGCGGTGCCGCCGACCGGCTCGATCTCCTACATCAACAACTCCACGTCCTCGATCCACCCGATCGCCTCCAAGATTGAGATCCGCAAGGAAGGCAAGATCGGCCGCGTCTACTACCCGGCGCCGCACATGGACAACGAGAACATCGACTACTTCAAAGACGCCTACGAGATCGGCTACGAGAAGATCATCGACACCTACGCGGTGGCCACGAAGTACGTCGACCAGGGCCTGTCGCTCACCCTGTTCTTCAAGGACACGGTGACCACCCGCGACATCAACCGCGCGCAGATCTACGCGTGGAAGAAGGGTGTCAAGACCCTGTACTACATCCGCCTGCGCCAGATGGCGCTGGAAGGCACCGAGATCGAGGGCTGCGTCTCCTGCATGCTGTAGGGGCGTAGGGGAGCGCGTGCTTCTCGACGAGAAAACCGCTGATGTGCTAGTTCCGTTTTCGGAGAACTAGCAGATCAGGAAGGCGTGGGGGAGGGGCTCGCCGGGGAGAGTTACATCTCCATGAAATCGTTGACGCCGCGGAGGAGACGTCGAGAAGCATCTTCTGCTGCATCCGCGTCGCCGGAGGAAATGGCCTGTGCGAGATCCACGTGGATCTGCATGGTGTCCACGTGCGGGTCGTCCGGCATGATGCCGTAGAGCGCGCGGCCGGACATGATGTCCATGATCGGCGGGGTCAGCGCCACGAACATCTCGTTGCCGGACGCCTCGAGCATCAGGCCGTGGAACTCCAGGTCCGCTTCCTGGAACGCCTCGGAATTGCCGGCGTCTTGCCCTGCCAGCTCCACAATCTGGTCCGCCAGCTGGCACAGCCGGCGAGCCTGCTCGCGGGACGCGTTGGTGGCGGCTAGGCGGGCGGCGGCTGGCTCGATGGCGTCGCGAAGCTCCCGCAGCGACGCCAACTGCGCCGGACGTTGCTCCTCGCTGCGCAGCCGCCAGGAAATGATGGAGTGGTCGAAGACGTTCCACTCGCTTTGCGGCAGCACTTTCAAACCCACGCGGCGCGAGGAGGAGACCAACCCCAGTTGCTCCAGTGCGCGCATCGCCTCACGTGCCACGGTGCGGGAGATGCCGAAGCGCTCCGACAGGTCGTGGAGCGTGAACGTGTGCCCCTCCGGCTGCCGGCCCGAGACGATGTCTTCGCCGAGCGTGTCCAGAATCGAGGAAAGCAGGGGTTGAGAGGACCGATGACCGCTTGTAGTCACGGCGCGACCTCCTTAAAAAGATGATGTATTGCAGCAATCTGCGAGTAGTTTATGTCATGCGGACAGAGCATTAATGCATTGCGTGTGGGCAGTCCGCGCACGGGGAGCAGGACGTCGCCCGAGCCGGTTGACACCGAAGTAGGATGGTCGCCATGACTGACGATTACGCGCGTTACCTCGAGTCCCACGACAAGCCCGTGAAGGCTATTAACTGGAACAGCGTTCCGGACGACAAGGACCTTGAAGTGTGGGATCGCCTGACCGGCAACTTCTGGCTCCCGGAGAAGATCCCGGTGTCCAACGACATCCCGAGCTGGAACACCCTCAACGACGAGGAAAAGCAGGCCACCATGCGCGTGTTCACCGGCCTGACGCTGCTGGACACCATCCAGGGCACCGTCGGCGCGGTCTCGCTGCTGCCGGACGCGAACTCCCTCCACGAGGAGGCGGTGCTGACCAACATTGCCTTCATGGAGTCGGTGCACGCGAAGTCCTACTCCAACATCTTCATGACGCTGGCGGACACGCCCGCAATTAACGACGCGTTCCGCTGGTCCGAGGAAAACGAGTACCTGCAGCGCAAGGCGAAGATCATCCTGAGCTACTACGAGGGCGACGATCCGCTCAAGCGCAAGATCGCCTCCGTGATGCTGGAGTCCTTCCTGTTCTACTCGGGCTTTTATCTGCCGCTGAACTGGTCGGTGCACTCCAAGCTGACCAACACCGCGGACATCATCCGCCTGATCATCCGCGACGAGGCGGTGCACGGCTACTACATCGGCTACAAGTACCAGGTGGCGCTGCGAAACGAGTCCGAGGAGCGCAAGGAGGAGCTGAAGGACTACGCCTTCGAGCTGCTCTACGACCTCTACGAGAACGAGAACCAGTACACCGAGGACATCTACGACGCGCTCGGCTGGACCGAGGACGTGAAACGCTTCCTGCGCTACAACGCCAACAAGGCGCTGAACAACCTCGGCTACGAGGGCCTGTTCCCGGTGGATGAGACGAAGGTGTCGCCGGCGATCCTGGCGTCGCTGTCGCCGAACGCGGACGAGAACCACGACTTCTTCTCCGGCTCCGGCTCCTCCTACGTCATCGGCCGCGCGGAGGACACCCAGGACGACGACTGGGACTTCTAGGCACAAGCTTTACGACGCACCTTCGGTGGTCCCCGGTTCGCGCTTGCGAGCCGGGGATTTTTCTTGCCTCCCGTCTAGGTCCCTTGCGCCTCACCAGTAACAGCCCGGACTGGCCGTCGCCGGCGCTGACCCCGCACGGGGGCAGCATTGCGGGAGGCTGGAAAATCAATGTGCAGAACGTTATGCTGATCCGGTATCACTCGTGGCATCTGTGCCCATTCTGGCGTGAGCTGGACGGGGTGTAGGTGCCGTAGTCAGGAGGATCAGATGACCGCTGTGGCACCGCGGCTGGATAATTACGTCCCGCCGACACGCCCCGAGCCGACGGGCAACGCTCGTAAGGGCTCGAAGATTTACAAGCAACTCACCACGACTGACCACAAAGAACTGGGCATCATGTACATCATCATGTCCTTCGTCTGGTTCTTCGTGGCCGGCCTGATGGCACTGCTTATCCGCACCGAGCTGTTCAGCCCGGGCCTGCAGTTCCTGTCCAACGAGCAGTTCAACCAGCTGTTCACCATGCACGGCACCGTGATGCTGCTGGCGTTCGGTACCCCGATCGTCTGGGGCTTCGCCAACTACGTGCTGCCGCTGCAGATCGGCGCGCCGGACGTGGCCTTCCCGCGTCTGAACGCGTTCGGCTTCTGGGTGACCACCGTCGGCGTTGTCGCCATGCTCCTCGGTTTCGTCACCCCGGGTGGCGCGGCCGACTTCGGTTGGACCATGTATATGCCGCTGGCTGACGCTGTGCACACCCCGTCCGTCTCCGCCAACCTGTGGGTTGTCGGCGTGGGCGCCACCGGTGTGGGCACCATCGCCTCCGCGGTGAACATGCTCACCACCGTGCTGACGATGCGTGCGCCGGGCATGACCATGTTCCGTCTGCCGGCGTTCACCTGGACCATCTTCGTCACCTCCATCATCGCCCTGATGATCTTCCCGCTGCTGACCGCTGCGGCGATGGGTGTGCTCTACGACCGTCTGCTGGGCGGCCACATCTACGACACCGCCAACGGCGGCACGATCCTGTGGCAGCACCTGTTCTGGTTCTTCGGCCACCCCGAGGTGTACGTCCTGGCGCTGCCGTTCTTCGGCGTGATCTCTGAGATCGTCCCGGTCTTCTCCCGCAAGCCGGTCTTCGGCTACATCGGCCTGATCTTTGCAACGCTGGCAATTGCCGGCCTGTCCATGGCTGTGTGGGCGCACCACATGTTCGCCACCGGCGCGATCCTGCTGCCGTTCTTCTCCTTCATGACCTTCCTCATCTCGGTCCCGACCGGCGTGAAGTTCTTCAACTGGCTGGGCACGATGTGGAACGGCCACCTCACGTTCGAGACCCCGATGCTGTGGGCCGTGGGCTTCCTGTTCACCTTCCTCTTCGGCGGCCTGACTGGCATCATGCTGGCGTCCCCGCCGCTGGACTTCCACCTGCACGACTCCTACTTCGTGGTTGCGCACTTCCACTACACCCTGTTCGGCACCGTGGTGTTCGCCTCCACCGCTGGCGTGTACTTCTGGTTCCCGAAGATGACCGGCCGCATGCTGGATGAGAAGCTGGGCAAGATCCACTTCTGGTTCACCGTCGTTGGCTTCAACATGACCTTCCTGGTCCAGCACTGGCTGGGCAACATGGGCATGCCGCGCCGCTACGCCGACTACCTGGACACCGACGGTTTCACGCTGCTGAACCAGGTCTCTACGGTTGGCGCGTTCATCCTGGGCATCGGCTTCCTGCCGTTCATCTGGAACGTGTTCAAGTCCTGGCGCTACGGCGAGATCGTCACCGTCGACGATCCGTGGGGCTACGGCAACTCCCTGGAGTGGGCAACCTCCTGCCCGCCGCCGCGCCACAACTTCACCGCCCTGCCGCGTATCCGCTCCGAGCGCCCGGCGTTCGAGCTGCACTACCCGCACATGGTGGAGACCCTGCGCCGCGAGGCGCACACCGGCCACCGCGACTCCAAGTAGTCGCCGGACACCGGCCTCCTGAACGAACCCCCGCTTCGGCGGGGGTTTTCGTCGTTTCAGGCCCACGGCATTCAGGAGTACCCTGACCCCGGTGACTGAGCAGATGATCGCCGCCGCCCACCAACTCCTTACAGAGCGTGTCTCGGGCGACTACAAAGCCCGCAGCGAGGACCCGGACGACCCGCAGACGGTGCAGGCGATGCAGATGGCTATCAACCTGCCCAAGCAGGACCCGCCGAGCCGAAACCAGGTGCTTGCAGACGCCGCCCGCGCCGCCGTGGCCGTGTGCCTCGACCCGCGCGCGGGAGAGGACGGGTTTTGGCGCGAGGCCTTAGACGCCTGGTACTCCCACCGCATCCGCAAGGTGGCCCGCCGCGCCCGCAACAAGGCCTGGGACGACGTGCAGGCGCTGCCCGGCGTCACCGTCGGCAACGTGCGCGCCTTCGTCCCCTCGGCGGTTGCAGACGTACCGCACGCGATTGCGAAGCTGCAGATCAAGGGCACGGACATCGAGCCGGGGGAGGTGCTCCCGCGCGACCCGCACGTGCCGCTGATCGCGCTCGACGCGTCGCTGCACATGTCCGCGGGCAAGGCAGCGGCCCAGGCCGGGCACGCCTCGATGCTGCTCGCGGCCGCGCGCGACACCGCCTGGGCGCAGCGGTGGGCGGAGGCGGGCTTCCCGCTGGACGTGCGCGAGCTGCTCCGCGAGGAGTTCGCGGAGCTCGCCGCCCGCCCCGATGCGGTGGCGGTGCGCGACGCCGGGTTCACGGAGGTCGCGCCCGGCTCCACCACAGCGCTCGCTATTGCTTAGCGACGAGCCTCCGCAACGCCCCGCGCACCGTTTCCGCGTCTGTGGTGTCCCAGAACGCCGGGAGGCTGCGCCGGATGAACGAGCCGTAGCGCTTGGTCACCAACCGGTTGTCGAGCACGGCGACGACCCCGCGGTCGTCGACAGACCGCAAAAGCCTGCCCGCACCCTGCGCCATGAGCAGGGAGGCGTGCGTGGCGGAAACCTCCATGAACCCGGAGCGGCCCGCGGCGTCGGCGGCGTTGGAGCGGGCTTGCAGCAGCGGATCGTCGGGGCGGGGGAAGGGGATGCGGTCGATGATCACCAGCGAGCAGGCGCTGCCCGGCACGTCCACGCCCTGCCAGAGGGTGAGCGTGCCGAACAGGCACGAGTTCTCGTTTTTGGCGAACGTATCCACCAGCGTGCCGGTTGAGTCCTCGCCCTGGAGCAGGATGTCGAAGGGTAGGCGCGTGCGCATGGCCTCGGCGGCTTGCTCGGCGGCGCGGCGCGAGGAGAACAGGCCGAGCGTGCGCCCGCCGGCGGCGGTGATCAGCTCCGCTATCTCGTCCAGCGTCTCCGCTGACAGCCCGTCGCGGCCCGGGGTGGGCAGGTGGCGGGCGGTGTAGAGGATGCCGGACTTGCGCGGGTCGAACGGCGTACCGGCGTCCAGCGAGTCCCAGGTGCCCTCCGGCAGGCCCCAGGCGGCCGCCATGGCGTTGAAGTTGCCGCCCACGGTCAACGTGGCGGAGGTGAGCACCACCGTCTTCTCGCCGAAGAGCCGCTCGTGCAACAGGCCCGCCACCGACAAGGGAGCGACCGAGACGGAATCGCCGTAGCGCTCTGAGCGGGTCAGCCACACCACGTCCGAGTGCTTGGCGGGGTCCGGCTCGTCGAAGACCTCGAGGATGCGCACCACGGCGTCGTGCAGGTCCTCTAAGTGGTTTCGCAGGTTGGCGCGTTCGGCGAACTTCTCCGGGTCGTTTTCGGACTCGCCGGGAGGGGCGTCGGAGATGGCGGTGCGGGTCTTCCACAGGGCGTCGCGAAGCGCAGCGAAAGCGCCGCGGGCCGGCTCCGAGATGGTCTCCCAGCGCCCCGGGGCCTCCAGGTCGATGGCGGCGGTGAAGTCGTCGATAACACCCTCGAGCGTGTCGCGCTCCGCCCCCAGCTTGCCGGCGCGACGGGCCGCCATCGCCAGGGCGCGCGCGGAGATCTCGTTGGTGGCCACGGAGGTGATGCGGCCGTCGAGTTCGTGGGCCTCGTCGATGATCACGGCGCCGTGTTCGGGCAGCACGGCCACGTCCGCGAGGGCGTCGATAGCCAAGAGCGCGTGGTTGGTCACCACGATGTCCACGTCCTTGGTGCGCTCGCGGGCGAGCTCCGCGAAGCACTCCTCGCCGTGCGGGCAGCGGGTCGCGCCGAGGCACTCGTTGGAGGTGACGGACACCTGCCGCCACGCCATGTCCGGCACGCCGGGGACCAGGTCGTCGCGGTCGCCGGTTTCGGTGTCCTGCGCCCACTCGGCCACGCGCTTGACGTGTTTGCCCAGCCAGGACAGGTCCTCTTCCTCGATGAGGGACTCCGAAGGTGCGCTATCAAGCATCAGCTTGTGCTTGCAGACGTAATTGTTGCGGCCCTTTTGGATGGCAAAGGTGGGGCGCTCGGGCAGTAGCGGCTCGAGCGCGTCCGCCAGTCGGGGCAAATCCCTGTCGACGAGCTGCCGCTGCAACGCGATCGTCGCCGTGGAGACGACCACGGTGGTGCCGTGCGCCTGGGCGTGCCGGATGGCGGGGACGAGGTAGGCCAGGGACTTGCCGGTGCCCGTGCCCGCCTGCACGGCCAGGTGGCGCTCCGAGTCGAGGGCTTTCGTCACCGCCTCGGCCATCTTGACCTGGCCGGGGCGGCGCGACCCACCGAGGGACTCGACCGCGGCGGCGAGCAGGTCGGTGGTGGACTGGGTGAGTGGTTCGTCTGCAGCCACGGCCTACTCGGTGGGCTCCGGGAAGCCGACGAACTTCGTCGGGATGGCCACCTCGCCGCGCGACAGCGCCAGGCCCTCCCACGGCAGCGTCTTGCGGGCGGCGGCGTGCAGCTCGCGGATCTCCTCGATGCCGGGCTGGCCGTCCACGATTTCGCCGTCGCGGATCAGCGGCACCGTCATCTCGCGGTACTCCAGGTTCGGCTTACGCGGCACGTCCGCGCCGAGCGGGTGGATCACCTCGCCGACGGCAACGCCGGAGGAGCGGTAGGCGCGCAGCGCGGACTTGCCGCCGCCGTAGGTGACCTTGCCGGAGGAGCGCTTGGCCACCGGGTGGCCGTCCACCTCCACCAGCTTGTACACCAGGCCCGCGGTGGGGGCGCCGGAGCCGGTGACCACGGAGGTGCCCACGCCGAAGCCGTCCACAGGGTCGCCGCGCAGGCCCGCGATGGCGAATTCGTCCAGGTCGGACGAGACGATGATGCGGGTGTTAAAGGCGCCGGCCTCGTCTAGCTGCTTGCGCACCCGCCTAGAGACGATGCCCAGGTCGCCGGAGTCGATACGCACCGCACCCAGCTCGGTGCCGGCGACCTCGAGCGCGTTTTCCACGCCCTTGGTGATGTCGTAGGTGTCCACCAACAGCGTGGTGTCCACGCCGAGGGAGTCGATCTGGCCCTTGAACGCGGCCTTTTCGTCCGGGTTGCCGTCCTCGTCCACGTGCAACAGCGTCCAGGAGTGGGCGGAGGTGCCGGAGGCGGGGATGCCGTAGCGCAGCGAGGCCTCCATGTTGGAGGTGGCGTTGAAGCCGGCGATGTAGGTCGCGCGCGCCGCGGAGACGGCGGCCTGCTCGTTGGTGCGGCGCGAGCCCATCTCGATAATCGGGCGCCCGTCCGCGGCAGAGACCATGCGCGAGGCCGCGGAGGCGACAGCGGAATCGGCGTTGAGGATGGACAAAAGGACCGTCTCCAAAATCACGCACTCCGCGAACGTGCCGCGCACCGTCATAATCGGCGAGTACGGGAAGTACAGCTCGCCTTCGCGGTAGCCGTCGATCTGGCCGGAGAACTTGTAGTTTTCCAGGTATTCGCGCGCCTCGGGGGAGAGGAAGTCGGCGGAATCCAGCTGGTCCTGCGTGAAGCGGAACTTGGTGATCGCGTCGAGCACCCGCTCGGTGCCGGCGACCACGCCGTAGCGGCGCTCGTTGGGCATGCGGCGGCCGAAGACCTCGAAGATGCAGTCGCGCTGCGCGGTGCCGTCCTTGATCGCGGCGTCGAGCATGGTCAGCTCGTACATGTCCGTGAAAAACGCGGTGGAGCCGCGCGTGCCGGTGGAGTGGGTGGGAGTGTCGTTCATGGTGAGACAGCGTACCCTCCAGGCACGAGAAGGTAAGGTGGTGCACATGTTTTCCTCAGCCGATTTTCCTGCGGCCAGCCGCGCGGAGCGCATGGGTTCGCCGCTGGCAACCCCGGAGTTGGACGAGGCCATCGACGTGGACGTGGCCACGAGCGAGAACCTGCCGTGGCTGTGCATCGTGTGGGACGACCCGGTCAACCTGATGAGCTACGTCACCTACGTGTTCCAGACCGTGCTGGGCTACGACCGCAAGCGCGCCACCGAGCTGATGATGCAGGTCCACACCGAGGGCAAGGCCGTGGTCTCCTCGGGCGAGAAGGACAAGGTGGAAACCGACGTGAAGAAGCTGCACACCGCGGGGCTTTGGGCCACGATGCAGCAGGCAGGGTAGGGGAGAATCGATGCAGCCGTGGCGTAAGAAGAAGGGCCTAATGCGCTCGACGCCGAAGTACACCACCGTCTTCGACCCGATGGAGCGCGAGGTCATCGGCGACCTCACCGCCACCGTGTCGGAAGCGCTGATCGCGCGTGCCCAGTCCGCGCCGAAGGACGAGTTCGCGGAGATGCTCGGCGTCGCTACCGGCCACACCGAGGCACCCGAGGACCCGCGCCTGGCGCGCCTTTTGCCCAATTTCGAGCGCGAGGGCGACGAGGAGTTCGACGGCGACAACGGCCTGCTTCGCAGCCTGCACGAAAACGACATCATCAAGGCCAAGCTGATCAACCTGCAGGTGGTCAACACTGCGCTCGGCCCCACGGGCGGCGTCGAGGTGACCATCGAGGAGGACGAGGCGCACCAGTTCATCGCCGCGCTCAACGACATGCGTCTCTACGCCTCCGCGGACGACTCCGGCAGCGAGGCCGCGCGCGAGGACCGCCAGCGCCTCATCGACTGGCTCGCGTTCTGCCAGGACTCCCTCCTCGAAGCCCTCATGGGCTAGGGGTTTCGCGCGCAGCTTTACGACGCCCTCCGGTAGACCACCGCGGCAGACCCCTCCACAAACTCCGGGGATTCGGCCTGCCCACCACAAACCCCTATCAAGGGACCCAGAGGATGGCCCAAAACAGGGCATACTCTGGGTCCCTTACTAGGGGTCTGGCGGAAATAGAGTCGGGTGCCGCCGCCCAACCACCGCCCAGCCACCACCGGGCCCGGATCCGGCGAACCCGCTAGACTCCAACCACGATGAGCGAATACAACCACCACACCCCCGAGGGCTGGGGCTACGGCCAGACCGGGCAGCCGGGCTACGGCAAGCCGTTCCAGCGACCGTTCTCGCACCCGGAGCGGCAGCAGCCGGCGTTTAGCGAGCCCGCCCAGCCGTACAACCCGTACGCGACCCCGCAGCAGCAGGGCCAGTACGGCCAGCCCCAATACAGCCAACCCCGCGGAACCAGACGGGTGTCGAAACGAAAGGCGCAGCGCCAAACGGGCCTGAAGCTCGCCGGCGGATTCCTCGCCACGATCTGGATTGTGTTCATCCTGGAGCTGGTGTTCCCGTGGCTGCAGGCGTTTGGCATCCACCCGCTGGACGTGTCCTCCCTGCCGTTCATCTTCACCTCGCCGCTGCTGCACGCGAACTTCGAGCACATCATCTCCAACTCGATCCCCGGCGCAATCTTTGCGTTCTTGGTGGGCTACTCCGGCAAGCGGGTGTTCTGGGAGGTCACCACGTTTGTGGTGATTATCGGCGGCCTTGGCACCTGGCTGTTCGGCGGCGTGGGCACGAACCACATCGGCGCCTCCGGTCTGGTGTACGGCTGGCTGGCGTATCTGATCGTCCGCGGCTTTTTCAACCGCTCCATCGGCCAGATCATCACCGGCGTTGTCCTGGGCTTTTTCTACTCCGGCCTCATCTTCGGCTTGCTACCCGGCACTGAGGGGGTGAGCTGGCAGGCGCACCTGTTCGGCGCAATCGGCGGGATTGTCGCCAGCATGGTGATCACCTCCGACGACCCGCCGAAGTTGGCCGCGAAGAAGCAGGCCAAAGCGCTTGAGAAGCAGGCGCGCAGGCAGGGATAGGATGACCGGCGTGGAAACTTTCGCCGGCAGCCAAAACCCCAACTCCAACAACAACTCCGCCCCCATCGGGCTGTTTGATTCCGGCGTCGGCGGCCTCACGGTAGCGCGCGCGGTGATGGACCAGCTGCCGGGCGAATCCCTGATCTACATCGGCGACACCGCCCACGGCCCCTACGGCCCGCAGCCGATCGCGGACGTGCGCGCGCATTCGCAGCGCATTGCCGACGAGCTCGTGGAACGCGGCTGCAAAATGCTGGTGATCGCCTGCAACACCGCCACTGCTGCTTTCCTCCACGATGCCCGCGAGCGCTACGACATCCCCGTCATCGAGGTCATCCAGCCAGCCGTGCGTCGCGCGATGGCCACCACCCGCAACAACAAAATCGGCGTCATCGGCACCGAGGGCACGGTGAAATCCGGCGCGTACCAGGACTTCTTCGCGGTCAACCCGAACCTTCAGGTCACCGCCCAAGCCTGCCCGGAGTTCGTGCCGTTTGTGGAGCAAGGAAAAACCTCCGGCAGGGAAGTCCTCGACGTCGCACGCGGCTACGTCGCACCGCTGCGCGAGGCCGACGTGGACACCCTCGTGCTCGGCTGCACGCACTACCCGCTGCTCTCCGGCGTGATCCAGCTGGCCATCGGCGATGAGGTCGCGCTCGTCTCCTCCGCCGAGGAGACCTCAAAGGATGTGCTTCGTGTCCTCACCGAGCGCAATATGCTTAACGACGCCACTGCCGCCCCCACCCACATCTTCGAATCCACCGGCGACCCCGACACCTTCGACGAGCTCGCCCGCCGCTTCCTCGCCCCGCCCGTCCACGCCATCGGCCGCAACTAGCGCTTGACAGCTGGTGAGAGTGCGGCTTTAATCAGGGGTAATCGTTCAGCCCGCCTTCCAGCTTGCAAAGTTGGTTGAGTGGGCTGGATCTCTAACTGGGGGATTCGGATCAATAAGCCACGCAACTAGCAAAAATTTAAGGTTTCGGTATGAATTCCCCGCGCTTTCATGGCAGAGTGATTCCATGCAGTTGACCATCCTCGGGTGCTCCGGGAGCCTGGCCGCGCCCGGTAACCCAGCTTCCTCCTACGTCATCTCCGTGCCTGGTGAAACGGATGTGGTGATGGACTTCGGTCCGGGAGCGCTCGCCGCCATGCAGGAGCGGTTCGACCCGTCTGCGGCGCACGTCATCTTCAGCCATCTTCACGCCGACCACTGCTCGGACTTCCCGTCGCTGCTTGTGTGGCGCCGTTACCACCCCTCGGCCCCGGCGCAGCAGCGCCACCGGCTGATCGGCCCCTCGTACGCGCCGGAGCACTTGGGGCGGATGAGCGCGGACGCGCCGGGGGAGCAGGACGACTTTACGGACACCTTCGAGTTCACCACCTGGCGCGCCGGGCAGCCGGAGCAACTCAGCGGTCTGACCATCACGCCGTTCGACGTGATCCACCCGGCACAAGAGTCGCATGCGCTGCGCATCGAGGACGCCGCCGGCAAGGTCATCACGTTCTCCGGCGACTCCGGGTACACGCCAACGCTCATCGACGCCGCACGCAACGCCGACTACTTCCTCTGCGAAGCCGCCTGGGGCGCAACCTCCGAAGGCAAGGCGGAGGGCATGCACCTGTCCGGCGTCGAGGCCGGCCGCATCGCCCGCGAAGCAGGGGTGAAGACCCTGGTGCTGGTGCACATCCAGCCGTGGACGGACCCAGAGGACGTCCTCGCAGCTGCCCGCACCGAGTTCGATGGGGAAATCATCCTGGGCAAAGCCGGCGCCACCTTCGAGCCTTAAGCGCCTGCGTTACGCGCAATGGCAGTGAGGGCAACTTAATGTGTTAACTTAACCAGCACAATGACCGGTTCCGCTCGTCTACTTCAGGTAGTCAGTCCAGGGCCGGTTTTCAAATTTTAGGGGTCCACACAGGGCGCCTTTCGAACGTGATCAATCAAACGCCTTGGGTGTAGAAGTCCGACGAATCGACATTGCCGAACTGCGTTACCCTTGGACGCATGACTGATTTTTCGCGCCTGGACGGCCGCGCCTTCGACCAACTGCGCCCTGTGCGCATCACCCGCGGCTTCACTTCTAACCCGGCGGGCAGTGTGCTCGTGGAGTTCGGCAACACCCGCGTCATGTGCACCGCCTCCGTGGAGGAGGGCGTGCCGCGCTTCAAGAAGGATTCCGGCGAGGGCTGGCTCACCGCCGAATATGCCATGCTCCCGTCCGCCACCCACGAGCGCATGCCGCGCGAGTCCATGAAGGGCAAGGTCAAGGGCCGCACCCATGAGATCTCGCGCTTGGTGGGCCGCTCCCTGCGCGCCGCGGTGGATCTGAGCCAGCTCGGCGAGAACACCATCCAGCTCGACTGCGACGTCCTCCAGGCCGACGGCGGCACCCGCACCGCCTCGATTACCGGCGCGTACGTCGCGCTTGCGGACGCCATCGCGGTGCTCAAGGAGCGCGGCGTGGTCCCGGGCGAGCCGCTGCTCAAGCCGATTGCCGCGGTTTCCGCCGGCATTATCGACGGCCACGTGTGCCTGGACCTGCCCTACGAGGAGGATTCCCGCGCCGAGGTGGACCTCAACGTGGTGATGCAGGAGGGCGGCAACTTCGTGGAGATTCAGGGCACCGGCGAGCACGGCCTGTTCGGCCGCGAACAGCTCGGCGAGATGCTGGATGTCGCGGCCAAGGGCTGCGAGGAGCTCATCGCAGCACAGAAGGCGGCGCTGGGATGGTAAAAGTTCTCGTCGCCTCAAGGAACCAAGGCAAGGTCCGCGAGCTCGAGCAGGTGCTCCGGGAGCTCAACATTGAAGGGGTGGAGCTTGTCTCGCTTCACGACGCTCCGCCGTACCCCGACCCCGTCGAAGACGGCCTCACCTTCGTAGACAACGCCCTATTGAAGGCCCGCGCCGGAGCAAAAGCCACCGGCCTGCCCTGCGTTGCCGACGACTCCGGCCTGTCCGTCAAGGCGCTCAACGGCATGCCGGGCATCCTGTCCGCCCGCTGGTCCGGCAACCACGGCGACGACCAAGCCAACAACGACCTGCTGCTCGCCCAGATGGCGGATATCAACGAGCGCGCCGCTGCGTTCGTGTCCTGCTGCGCCCTGGCCGCCCCGGACGGGCAGGAATTCACCGCCGAAGGACGCTGGGAGGGCGAGCTGCTCCGCGAACCGCGCGGCGAGAACGGCTTCGGCTACGACCCGCTGTTTGCACCCTCAGATGCCGACGGCCGCTCGTCCGCCGAACTTTCCGCAGAGGAGAAGAACGCACGCTCCCACCGCGGCAAGGCGCTACGCGCGCTCGCCCCGCACATAGCGGCGCTGAAGTGACGCAATTCGTTACAGTGTGCTTATGAAGAAAACGATTGCACTTGTAGGAACTGTTCTCGCGTCCGGCGCGCTGCTGACCGGTTGCGGTCAGAAGGGTGATTTCGACGGCGAATGGACCGGCGACATCACCTCCACCCAGGAAGGCAAAGGCGGCGGCCACGCCACCATCACTATCGACGGCAAGGACTGCGACTGGCAGATGACCGAGACCGACGGTGAAACCAACGAGGCGAACTGTCTTCGCGACGACAAGGAGTTCAAGCTCGAGGATCCTCTGACCCACCAGGACCTCAAGTACGACGCCGAGCGCAGCGGCGACACCCTCACCCTGAGCCCGCAGAACGACCAGGCCGAGAAGGTCGGCGTGATGGTGCTGACCAAGACCACCGAGAAGTAAACCGGCTCCGACAGCGCAAAACCCGGCAGGTTTCCCTGCCGGGTTTTGTCTTGTGCTTAGGAGAGCTGGAACTTCTCCGTGACTTCCTTGCGGCGCTTGGCTTCCACGATAAACGACATGAACGGCACAACTCCGGACAGAGCGGTGGTAATCCAGGTGCCCGCGGACCAGCGTGCCTTGGACCCAAGGTTCAGCGACGCCATCAGAAACGCCACGAACGCGAAGCCGTGCACGCGGGCGACCCAGGACAGGTAGTCGACGTTCATGTCAAAGCCGTACTGCATGATCATGCGGGTAATAAGCAGGAGGAACAGCACACCAGTGATCCACGCGGTGATAGTGAAAAACGTGAGCGCCTGCTTCACGCGACGCTGGCGTTCCGGGTGGATGCGCGCGGGCTGAGCAGGCTGGGTCTGCGGGTTGGGCTGCGTCATGCTGATTCACCTTTACCTTCAGTGTTGGGTTTTCGGCGCGGTGCCACGAGCTCGTTGTATTCCTCCACGTCCAGCTCAGGTCGCGACGGCAGGAAGTCCTCGTCGATTTCCGTGGGCTCTTTTACCTCGCCGTACTTGGCAAGGTCGGCCTCGTAGAGGTCATCCATGGTCAAGCCGGCGTTTTCGGCGTCGATCTTGTCGTTTTCCATGCGCATACCCACGCGGTAGGCGTAGATGAAAAACGCAGCGAAGCACGGCCACTGCAGGGCGTAGCCCAGGTTTTGGAACGTTCCTGAACCGGACTGGTAGCGGTGCCACTGCCAGCGCGCGAGCAGGAGACAGGTCACAGCCGCCGCAATGAGCAGCACGATGTGCCACCAGCGCACGCGGACACGCTCGCGTTGGGGCACCGCCTCAGTGCTCTCAACTGCCTTGTTATCTTCGCTCACAGCTGGTCAGTCTACCGCGCAACTTTGAAAGACCAAACGAAAGTTTGACTGCCGCATTTCAAATCGCGCCTTATTTATATGTCGCTCCAGACGGGCAGTTCCGGTTAACGTTTGCGGTACGCGACTGTGTAGTATTCCTCAACGACGCGCCCGTGGCGGAATTGGCAGACGCGCTGGATTTAGGTTCCAGTGCCTTATGGCGTGAGAGTTCAAGTCTCTCCGGGCGCACCAAGTTTTGCGGGGGTAGTGGGGGAGTTTCGAGGATTATTAAAGATTCTCGTGTTTCAAACAGCTCTTTCTGTTTAGGGGAAGTTTCTGCAGCTCGTGGTGGGGTGCCCGATCTTCAACCCTAAGAGGGGCTTAAGTGAACGATTGAATAATTTGCAGATGTCTGCGACCTGCGCAGATGCCGTTGCCCTTTGTCTGGCTTTGAGTTATCTTTTCGCTGGAAATCCCCTGCCTTCGGCGCGTCCGTTGAGTGGGGTGTTGGAACGGGTCGGCCACGTGCTGCTCGATGAGTGAAAGGTGGAGTTTGTGTTAAATAGTCCAGCAAGAGCGAGATCCCGGTGGGGGGTGTTTGTCTCGTTGTTCGCGTCCCTCGCATTGCTGGTAGCGATGGTTGCTGTGCCGACGCCAGCGCGAGCGATAACCTACGGAAGCGACAGGGAACCGGTAGGCTTTCCTGCACATCCCACCAATTACTTGTCCAACCTGTCTACGATTATGTCGAACTCAGGCGGAGTGGGGTTTACCCTTAAGAAGGGCGCAAATGGGCAGGAGCAGGTGGGATATGGTGGATTCTGCCTTGAGCCCGAGAAAAACAATCCCGAGGGGCTTGAAGCGGAGAAAGAATCCAATTGGTCTGTGGATCAGAATTTTCTCAGCGGTCTGCCACAGCAAAACCAACAAGCATTGAGCTGGATTGTAAACACTTTCTTTTCGACAGAACCAAATCAGCTACGGGAGCAAGGAAATTTGCTTGCCGAAGAAGCGCAAAAAGCTGGTAAACTTCCCGAACTCGACTTTGATGACGATGAGTACGATTTCGATGACAACGAAGGACTCGCGTTCACCTATCTAGCCATGCTCGAAATTGCGGGGCACCCCGACATTCATAGCGTCACGAGTGGTGTCCTAGGATCGGAAAACGCGGAATCTCGTGAGTTTTACACCGAAGTCGCCAAGGGCTTGGCAACCTACATTCTCGAGACGAAGGCACCGACAGCCTCGGTCAATTATTCGGTGATGTACCTGAATGACAAGTACCAGCGTGTCCTTGTGCCAAATGGTGGAGGTCTGACCCCTACTCCGACTTCAACTGCGCCAACTGCTCCGGCAACGACGCCGGGAATGGTTGAACCTTCTACCCCACCGACGGTTACTGAAGAAACGGTCACAGTGACGCCTACGGTGACCAAGACCGCTCCTGCTACGACGACGACCCTGCCGGGCACTGTGGTTACGGAGACGGAACCGAATGTCACTACCACCCAGCCGGGCACTGTGGTTACGGAGACGGAACCGAATGTCACTACCACCCAGCCAGGCGCGACGGTGACGACGACGATGCCGGTGACCACTGTGACTGCTCCTGCGGTGACGACCACCGTTCCGGGCACGACGGTTGTGACGACTGAGCCGATCGTAACCACGACCGTTCCGGGCACCACGGTGTCTGAGACTCTGCCGGTCGTGCCGGGTAAGCCGTCTGAGGAGTCGACTGCTCCGATCACGACCACCACGGTCAAGCAGGGCTTCAACCCGAACCCGAACATTCGCACCCGCGCAGAATTCAAGGACGGCGTGAACGTTGTTCAGAACGGCAGCACAGTTGTGGACACCGTGTACTACTCCGGTCTGGTTGCGGGTAAGAGCTACACGTTGGATGCGAAGCTCGTCGATAAGCAGGATGCGAATAACGTCCTCGGTACCGGTGCTGTGACCTTTGTGGTCCCGGGCACCGAGGGTGAGCTGGCAAACGGCAACGTCAAGGTCGAAATCGCCGTGACCAACGCCCCGAACCCGGTTCAGGCTGCGGTTGCGTTCGAGCGTCTGACTTCCAAGGATGTCAACAAGGCAGGCGAGGAAACCGACGGTAAGAAGTCGAACCCGATCGCCGACCACGAGGACATCGCTGATGAGGACCAGACGGTCCGCACCGTGTTTGAGCCGAGCATCGCGACCAACGCGAAATTCAAGGATGGCTCGACTGAGATTGCTGCTGGCAACACCGTCATCGACACTGTCGATTACAAGGGCCTGGTTCCGGGCAAGGAATACACCCTGTCTGCGAAGCTGATGGAGCGTATCGGTGACCAGGCGCCGTACCAGGAGGGCAACGTTCTGGGCACCGGCACCACGACCTTCACCCCGGAAACCACCGATGGTTCCGTTGAGGTCGAAATCAAGGTGAACGACGATGTCACCAAGCCGGTGAATGCTGCTGTCGCCTTCGAGGAGCTGACCTCCACTGAGGTTGATGAGAATGGTCAGGACAACCCGAAGGGTGGCGACACCCCGGAGACGTCCGACGACAACAAGATCGCTGAGCACAAGGACATCAACGACGCCAACCAGACTGTCGGTGCGCCGCACATCACTACTAACGCGAACTTTGAAAAGGGTTCGTCTGAGGTGACCAACGGTGCCGTGGTTGTGGACACTGTCACCTACGCCGGTCTCGTGCCGGGCAAGGAGTACACCCTCACCGCGCAGCTGATTGATAAGGCTGACGGCAAGACCGTCCTGGGCATCGGCACCGAGACCTTCACCCCGAAGGAAGCCAACGGCTCCGTCGACGTGAAGATCTCCGTCGACAATGCTCCGAAAGACCGTGTTGTTACCGCTGCTGTGGCGTTTGAGGAACTGACTTCCACTCAGGTTGATAAGACCGGCAACGACAACCCGAAGGGTGGCGACACCCCGGAGACGTCTGACGACAACCCGATTGCTGACCACAAGGAAATCAACGATGAGGACCAGACGGTCCGTAACCCGAAGATCTCCACGAACGCGAACTTCGCTAACGGTGCACAGGAAGTCAAGAACGGCGTTGCCGTGGTTGACACCGTCACCTACGAAGGCCTCGTGCCGGGCAAGGTGTACACCCTGACCGCTGACCTTATTAATAAGGCAGACGGCAAGACTGTGCTCGGTTCCGGCAACAAGACGTTCATCCCGACTACTCCGAATGGTTCCGAGGATGTGACCATTGTGGTCAGCAACGCGTCGGAGGGTGAGACTGTCACCGCCGCTGTCGCCTTCGAGACGCTGACCTCCACGCAGGTTGACCGCGCTGGCAAGGAGAACCCGAAGGGTGGCGACACCCCGGAGACGTCTGACGACAATCCGATTGCTGAGCACAAGGACATCAACGACAAGGATCAGGCCGTGCGCAGCCCGCGCATTGCTACCAACGCGAACTTCGCGGATGGCTCGAAGCAGGTTGAAAACGGCACTGTCGTTGTAGACACCGTTGAGTACTCCGGTCTGGTGAAGGACAAGACCTACACCCTGACCGCTGAGTTGAAGGAGCGCCTCGGCGAGGCTGCTCCGTTCCGTGAAGGCCGCACGATCGGCACGGGTACCGAGACGTTCACGGCTGAAGCCGAGAACGGCAAGGTCGATGTCCATATCACCGTCGAGGGCCTGAACGAGGGCGAGCAGGTTGCTGCCGCTGTTGCCTTCGAGGAGCTGACCTCCACCGAGGTCGACCGCAACGGCAACGACACCCCTGATGCTCCGGCTCCGAACAAGATCGCTGAGCACAAGGACATCAACGACAGCAAGCAGAGCGTCGAGGGTCCGGTGAACACTCCGACGACGGAGCCGTCCACCACCACGGAGGAGACCACTCCGAAGGAGACCACCTCCGAGGAACCGACTCCGACCACGACGATCCAGCTGATTCCGAGCACTGAGCCGTCTGCGCCGGGCGAGTCCACCGAGGACACCCCGATCGTCCCGGTCCCGTCCAAGGAGACCTCCGAGGAGCCGACTCCGACAACGACGATCCAGCTGATCCCGTCGACCGAGACGACCGCTCCGACCACGGACGTGTGCAAGCCGGTCACGTCGACCAGCACCGTTCCGGGCACCACCGTTCCGGGCACCACCGAGCCGGGTACGACCGAGCCGGGGACCACGGTTCCGGGCACCACCGGTCCGGACACCACAATTCCGGGCACGACGGTTCCGGGCACCACTGTCCCGGGTACCACGGTTAAGGAGTCCACGACTGAGGTGACCACGGTTCCGGAGACTTGCGCTTCCACCACCGAGGAGGAACCGACCCCGAAGACTTCCGAGGAGTCTACGACGACGGTCCCGGCTCAGCCGGGCACGTCCGAGAAGACGACTGAGCCGACGAAGCCGGCCACCTCTGAGAAGACGACTGAGCCGACGAAGCCGACCACCCCGGTGGTTCCGTCGAACACGACCACCCCGGTCGTGCCGCCGGTTGTCTGGTTCCCGAACCCGCAGATCGGTACGAACGCTGACTTCGCCAACGGTGCGACGGAGGTTGTCTCCGGCACCGTGGTCAACGACACGGTCAAGTACCAGGGCTTGGTCCCAGGCAAGACCTACACGCTGACCGCTGAGCTGGTAAGCAAGGATGTCTACAACGAGCTGGTGAACCGCGACGCTTACGGCGACGCCATCATCGGCACCGGCACCAAGACCTTCACCGCGTCGGAGACCGGCAACGGCTCCGTGGTTGTGGAGATCCCGGTTGTAGACGGCATCGACACCCCGGTCCGCGCGGCTGTCGCCTTCGAGACGCTGACCTCCACCGAGGTCGACCGCGAGGGCAACGACAACCCGAAGGGCGGCGAGACGCCGAACGACGTATCCGACGACAACCCGATCGCTGAGCACAAGAACATCAACGATCAGAACCAGACCGTTCGCAGCCCGAACGCTCCGGAGGCTTCCGAGCCGTTCATCGGCACCAACGCGAACTTCGCTGAGGGTGCCACCGAGGTTGTGGCTGGCGCCACTGTGGTGGACACCGTCCGCTACACCGGCCTGGTTCCGGGCAAGACCTACACCCTGACCGCGGACCTCGTTGCCAAGCGCAGCGGCGCCATCATCGGCCAGGGCGAGAAGCAGTTCGTCGCATCCGAGGCTGGCTACGGTTCTGTCAACGTCGACATCACCGTCGCCTCCTGGGTGACCAACCCGGTCTACGCTGCAGTGGCCTTCGAGCGCCTCACCTCTGTCGAGGTGGACGCGCAGGGCAACGAGCAGCCGGCAGGCAACCGCGTGCCGCAGCAGATCGCCGAGCACCGCGACATCAACGATGCCGCACAGACGGTGATCACCCCGGGTACCAGCGAAGGCCGTGACATCCCGGGTGAGCCGGGTGTGTCCACCAACGCTGACTTCTCCAAGGGCGCTGAAGTTGTCAACGGTGCCGTGGTGCGCGATGTGGTCAAGTACTGGGGCCTGGTCCCGGGCGCGACCTACACCGCAACCGCACAGCTGATGGAACGCCTCGGCGAGTCCGCTCCGTACACCGAGGGCCGCGTACTGGGTACCCAGTCCGTGACCTTCACCCCGGAGGCTGCCTACGGCGAGATTGTGGTGGAGATCCCGGTGACCAACGCTGAGGGTGCCGTCCCGGCAGCCGTGGCGTTCGAGACCCTGACCTCCACCGAGGTTGACCGCAACGGCGACGAGAACCCGAAGGGTGGCAACACCCCGGACGACGTCACCGACGACAACCCGATCGCTGAGCACAAGGACATCAACGACGGCTACCAGACGGTCGAGACCAGCGAGGGCGACACCCCGCCGGCCGAGAAGACCACCCCGGCAACGACCACGCCGTCGACGACCACCCCGGGCGCACCGGCTGAGGAGACCACCCCGGCTTCCTCCACCCCGGCGCCGTCCACGACTCCGGGTGAGGAGGGCAGCTCGGCTGACTTCGACAAGAAGAAGCTGTGGTGGCTGCTGCTCATCCCGGGCCTGGGCATGATCCCGGCAGTGCTCGGTGGCGGCAACGGCTCGTCCAAGCCGGCGCCGAAGCCGACCCCGGCACCGCAGGAGAGCAAGCCTGCTCCGGCACCGTCCAGCCAGCCGGCGCCTGCGCCGGTGGGCAAGCCGGTCCCGGCTGACAGCCCGCGTGGCGAGATCAAGCAGATCCCGTCCGGCGGCACCGTCCTCGAGAAGGACATGCCGGCCTACATCTAGGCGCTGACGGCGCCGCCCACACCAGGGCGGTGCCAGGCATAGCCCGCAGGGCATAACCGAAAAGGCCCCGCACACCCGAATGGGCGTGCGGGGCCTTTGGTCGTCGAAAAGCTTAGATGTTCCAGTCGCGCAGGATGCGGCCCACGTGGCCGGTGGCCTTCACGTTGTACTGGGCCGTCTCGATGGTGCCCTTGCCGGCGTCGTCCACAGATACCAGGAAGGTGGAGCGGATGACGCCCTGGACCACCTTGCCGTAGTTCTTTTTCTCGCCGAACGCGCCGTAGGCCTCCAGGGTCTCCTTCGACGGGTCCGACAGCAGCTCGACGGAAAGGTCGTGGTCCGCGCGGAATTTCGCCAGCGCCTCCGGTGTGTCAGGGCTGATGCCGAGGACCTTCACGCCGGCGTCGTCGAACTGGCTGAAGTTCTCGGTGAAATCGCACGCCTCGGTGGTGCAACCCGGGGTGTTGGCGCGCGGGTAGAAGTACACGATCACGCGGGAGCCGGCGAAGTCCTTCAGGGAGACGGTCTCGCCGCGGTCGTTGGACAGTGCAAACTCGGGGGCGGTGTCGCCGGTATCTAGGCGGATGGAGTCAGTCATACCACCCCGTTTTACACTAAGCTGATACCTCGGCGGCAGAAACGCCGAACGACAAAACTTTTAACAATCTGAGGAGCAATTTCCCATGGCACGTGACATCCACGACATCGAACGCGACCTCGAGCGCACCCGCAACCAGCTCGCCAGCACCCTGGACGAGCTCGCGGACCGAACCAACCCGAAGACCCTGGCCGGCAACGCCAAGTCCGAGGCCGCCAACTGGCTGCAGGACGAGACGGTGCAGAAGGTCATCGGCGGCGTTGTTGCCGGTATCGCAGTCCTGATCAGCATCAAGGCCTACAACGGCCGCAAGCGCAAGAGCGAGCTCAAGGAGCTGCAGAAGCTCCTGGCCAACCGCTAATCGACGCACCAAAGGTAACCCCCGCACATGTCCACCTCCATCTCTGGCAGCACCCCCGAACCGGGCCGCGGAAAGCACCGGCTCGAAGACCGGGACGACAAGCTCGACGGCCTGAGCGACGGCGAGGAAACACAACAGCGCCGCAATTGGTGGCCGATCGTGGCCATCGTCGCGATCGCGCTGGTGCTGCTGCAGCTCGCCATCTTCGCGTTCCGCAACAACGACGACGAGCCTGCCGGCACCGACGCCGCCAGTGAGGCGCCGGTGGGGGAGAGCGTGGCGCCGTCGGCGGGCGAGGCCCCTGAGGGCGCGACGGAGCAGGAGCCGGGCGAGGAGACCCCTGTGCCGACGGAGGGCGGCTACGTCGACCCTGAGGGCGAGCAGGAGGTGCAGTACGAGGCTGCGCCGGGCCAGTTCGACGGCATCGAGGGGATGGCCTTGAGTGTCGGCGGGGACATCGCCGCGGTGGACCCGGTGCAGCTGACGGAAGCTGGCGCGCTGATCCCGCCGGCGGACGTCTCGCGCCTGGGCTGGTACTCCGCCTCGGCCGTGCCGGGGGCAGAGGGTGCCGTGGGTTCGTCGGTGATCACCGGCCACATCAACTACCAGGGCCAGGGCACCGGGTACGCCGCCCGCTTCGCCAACATGGCGGTGGGCCAGGAGTTCGACGTGCTCATCGACGGCACGCCGCGCACCTTCCGCGTCACCCAGGCGCCGTACCGGCTGCCGAAGGGCTCGGACTTCCCGCCGGAGGTCAACGACGCCACCGGCCCGAACCGCCTGGTGCTGATCACCTGCGGCGGCCAGTTCGTCGGCGGGGCCCTGGGGTACGCCGACAACATCATCACCATCGCGGAGCCGGTCGCGCCGCCGGCACCGCCTGCGGTCTAGCCCGAGTTCTCATTCCTACCGCGCCGATGCGCTGCACGAAACGCAGTGTGTCGGCGCGGTTTTTGGGTTACGCTCAAACAAGACCAGAAAGGGCATACCAATGACGAATGAGCACGCGCAGACTACGCACGACCCGGAACTCGAACAGATGCGGCCCAGCAAGAAGCCGCTGTGGATCGCGGTGGCGCTGATTGCGGCGCTGGCGCTGGTGCTGACGTTCGCGGGGCCGTCGATACGCGCCGCGTTTTCGCCTGAGACCTCCACTTCCGCCGACGGGGAGGCGGGCTACAACGACGTGGACGTCCACTTCCTCGGGATGATGGTGCCGCACCACGAGCAGGCCATCGACATGTCGGACGTCCTACTGGCCTCGGACGTGGACGACGCTCAAGTCCGCGACCTTGCGCAGCGCATCAAGGACGGCCAGGAGCGCGAGAACGAGCAGATGCGCGTCTGGGCCGACGAGTGGGGCATCCAGGACGACATGGAGCACCACTCCAAACACATCGCCAACGGCATGTTCCACCCGGAGCAGCTCGCAGAGTTCGAATCAAAAGCCGGCGACGATCTGCGCACCGCGTTTTTGGAGATGATGCACTTCCACCACGCCCACGTCATCGACATGACGCAGGATGAGATCGACCGCGGCGCTTACGGCCCGCTGCGCGAAATGGCGCAGCAGATGGTCGACGTCCAAACCGCCGAGATGGGGGAGATGGAAGACCTGCTCGGCTACACGCCGAACTAGCGTTAGACCAGTTCCGCGCCGGCGTCGATCATCTCCTGGAGGGCGTCGGCGCCGCGCTTGTCGTCGACAGGCGAGCACATTGCCCGCAGCACCCGGACCTTGAAGCCTTCCTTCAACGCGTCGAGGACCGTTGCGCGCACGCAGTGGTCGGTGGCGATGCCGCAGACATCCAGGTGGGAAACGCCCTGCGTGCGCAGCCAGTCCGCCAGCAACTCGTCGTTGTCGTTGACGCCCTCGAAGCCGGAGTAAGCGGCGGTGTAGTGGCCCTTCTTGAAGAACTGGTCGATCAGTTCGGTGTTCACCGGGCCGCGGATCTGCGCGCCGTAGGAGTCGGCCCGGCAGTGCGGCGGCCACGAATCCACGAAGTCGGGCGCGTCCGAGAAGTGCGCGCCCGGGTCGATGTGCCAGTCCTGGGTGGCAACAATGCAGTCGTAGTCATGGGTGCGGCTGTCCGCGGTGGAGATCAGTTCGGCGATTTTGGACGCCACCTCGTCGCCGCGGGCGGTGGCCAGCGCGCCGCCGGGGCAGAAGTCGTTCTGCACGTCCACGATCACTAATGCTGTCTTCATGGGCTTAAGCCTACTCTCAGGGGGGCGGGCAGCGGGCGCAATGTCCAAATTGAGAACAAAACGAGGCCAGCAGGTAGAATTCCTGCTGGCCTCGCCGCGCATTGTGCGCCATCAGGGAATCGAACCCCGAACCCACTGATTAAGAGTCAGTTGCTCTGCCAATTGAGCTAATGGCGCGTATTTTGTTTTCTCCGTTGCTCTCGGCAACGAAAAGAAACTGTAGCACCCACTCTGCTCAGCGTGAAATCGGCTGGTCAGGGGTGAGAAATCGTCGATAGGCAATGTGCGTAAACACACCTATGAGAATAGTGGACTTTGGCTGGTGAGGGGATAGGGTAAGGGGGATTGATAAACAGTAGTTGTGTGAGGGGTTTGCCGTGGTCCGTCGAGTGGTGAGCGTATGTGCGCTGGTGGCTGCAGCAGCGACGCTGGCGTCGTGCACCATCGGGGACGCAGGCAAGCTGGAGCCGGCCGCGCACACCTCCGACGCCTCCCTGGTGGAAAAAACCACCGAAAAGGCCTCGCCGCGCCCGCCGAAGGTCAACGTGGCAAACGGGGAGACCGGTGTCGCGCCGCTGGACCCGATCACGGTGACCGCCGCCGCGGGGCTGTCCTCGGTGACCATGACCAACGAGGCCGGCAAGGAGATCGAGGGCGAGTTCGGCGAGGACAAGTCTGAGTGGTCCGTCGCCGAGCCGCTCGGCTACGGCCGCACCTACACCGTGGAGGCGCGTGACAAAGAAGGCCAGAAGGTGGTGTCCTCGTTTACCACGCTGACCCCGGACGCGACGGTCAACGCCTACGTGGGGCCGCTGGACGGCGCGACCGTCGGCGTGGCGCAGGCCGTGACCATCCGCTTCGACAGCCCCATCCAGGACACCAAGGCGATGGAGGAGCACATCGATGTGGAGACCTCCAACGACACCGACGGCGCGTTTTTCTGGCTGGACCCGTACGAGGTGCGCTGGCGCCCGAAGGAGTACTGGGAGCCCGGCACTGAAGTCAGCGTGAAGGTGGACATCTACGGCCAGAAGCTGAGCAAGGGCGTCTACGGCGGCGAGGACAGCGAGACGAACTTCACCATCGGCGACAACGTGGAGGCCGTGGTGGACAACGCCGACAAGATGATGCGCGTCTACTCGGGAGGCGAGCTGGTCAAGGAGTTCCCGATCTCCCTGGGCACCGACAACGTCCACGACACCCCGAACGGTGTGTATGTGGTCGGCGACGAGCACGAGAAGCTGACCATGGACTCGCGCACCTACGGTCTCGCGCTGGACGCCGGCGGCTACGTCACGCCGGTGGACTACGCCACGCAGCTTTCCTACTCCGGCATCTACGTGCACTCCGCCCCGTGGGCGCTCGGCGCGCTGGGTAGCTACAACCAGTCGCACGGGTGCATCAACGCTTCCTATGAGAACGCGCAGTGGTTCCAGAACTTTGTCAAGCGCGGCGACCCGGTGGTGGTGAAGAACACCGCTGGCGGCACGCTCACGCCTTACGACGGCCTGGGGTACTGGAACCTCGATTGGGAGCAGCGCTCCGGCGGTTCCGGTGAGCCGCTGTACGAGTAGGGGTGTGCTGGTTTTGGAATGTGGCAAATATTTGCCACATTGCTAAAACGGCATACCCGTGGCCGAACGGGAGGGGCCAGCCGGGGACAAACCAGGCGCCAACAACTAAGGCCTGGCCCGCGAATTTCTGCGGGCCAGGCCTTGAACTTTGGGGTGGCTGACGGGACTCGAACCCGCGACACCCAGGATCACAACCTGGTGCTCTACCAGCTGAACTACAGCCACCATCGCTGTTTTTGCAGCGGGATCTACCTTAGCCCCTCACCGTGTTTTCACAAAAACGGCTGGTAGGCGTCGGTTGCGCCTGCGGAAGCCTCCACGGCGGCCTCCGTGTCGGGCCCGGGGGAGGGCACGAACACGGAGCGTCGATAGTAATCAAGCTCGCGGATGGACTCCACAATGTCCGCCAGCGCGCGGTGCGCCATGCCCTTTTGCGGCTGGTTGAAGTACGCCTTGGGGAACCAGCGGCGGGAGAGCTCCTTGACCGTGGAGACGTCGATCATGCGGTAGTGCAGTGCCGCATCGAGGCGCGGCATCTGCGCTCTGATAAACGTGCGGTCGGTGGCGATCGAGTTGCCCGCAAGGGGAGCGGGATGCGCAGGATCGCAATGCTTCTCGACGAGCCCGAGCACCGCATCCTCCGCCTCCGCGAGCGATACCGTGGACGCCTTGATGTCATCGAGCAGCCCGTTGTCGGAGTGCATCTGCGTGACAAAGTCGTCCATCTCGGCGAGCTCGGCGTCGGTGGCGTGCACGACCAGGTCCACGCCGTCGTCGATAATGTTCAGCTCCGCATCCGTGACCAGGGCGGCGACCTCCACGATGACGTGGCGGGAAGGGTCCAGGCCCGTCATCTCCAGGTCCACCCAGACGATGCGGTTGTCCTTGGCGGCGATGTCCATCTATTCCTCTCCCATCTGTGCGTAGAACTTGCCCATGATCGGCGGCAGCCACCCGCGCGGGGCGTAGTTGGAAACCACATCCATGGCCTTGGAAAGCGGGCCGGGCACGATGCGGCGGCGGTTCTTGCGCATCGCGTTGATGGTGTCGGCGGCGCAGGACTCGTAGGTGGTCCACAGGAAATCCGGCACGACCTTGTCCACGATGGACTGCTCTTCCTCCGGGATGTACGCCTCGCGCACCGGGCCCGGCGCGAGCAGGGTCACGTGCACGCCGGAGTCCTTGAGCTCGTAGTGGAGCGCCTCGGTGAACTGGTTCACACCGGCCTTAGTGAACACGTAGGTGGCGTTGTTCGGGATCGGCAGGTTGCCGGCGGCGGAGCCGACGTTGCACAGCGCGCCATCGCCGCGCGGCACCATCTGGTCCAGCACCGCCTTGGTGATGCGGAACACCGCCGTAGCGTTCAGGTTGAACTGGTTCGTCTCGTACTCCCAGTCCTGGGCCATGAACGGCCCGAAGCTGGCGATGCCCGCCGAGTTCACGCAGATCGACACCGTGCGCTCGTTGATGTGCTTCACCAGCGCGTCCACATCGCGCGCCTTGGACAGGTCTGCCGCGAAGATTTCGACGTCGATGCCGTGGGCGAGCGAGAGCTCGTCGCCAAGCTTTTGTAGGACTTCTTGGCGCCTCGCGACGAGGATGAGGTTGTGGCCCTCAGCGGCGAGCTGGCGCGCGATGGCCTCGCCGATGCCTTGGCTCGCGCCGGTGATCAGCGCGAACGCGCCGGGTGCAGGTGCGGGAAAACTCATGGGGACGAATCTACCCGCCCGCGATCTCACGCAGCGCCGCCGTGTGGTTTTCAAAGGCCTGCGCGCCCGTTGCGGTGAGCGTGACCCACACCGTGTCCTTCGCTCTGCTGGAGCCGTACTCGCGGAAGCGCGTGACGTAGCCGTGCTCCTCCAGCCTGTCCAGCTGCTTCGACAGCGCCGAATCCGACAGGTCGGTTTTCTCTCTCAGGGAGCTGAAGCGCATCTCGTGCCGGGACGTTTGCTTCTCGACGGCTCCCGCGCTGTACAGCGCCGCACAAATCTTCAGCCGCGCCAGGGGATGTATGACGGGGTCGATGGCTGGGGCGTTCATCGGTTCCTGCTTTCGTGGATCATGACGGCCGTGAATATGACCGCCGTGATTACGCCGGCGATGACCCCGCCGACCACACTGCCCTCGGGGACCAACCAGGTCAGCGGAAAGACGAGCATTGGAGCAAGTGCGGCGGCCCAGTTTGTCTTCGGGTCTTCCTGGATCGGCTGCTTCATGCTCGGGCGCACGTTGCGGTTGCTGTCCCAGATCGCGAGCGCGATGCAGGCGACGACGATGAGCACGAACAGCACCCACCAGTACTTCCAGCCGATGATCGTGCCTGCGATCGTGATGCCGAAACTGGTGCCGAGGATGGCGTAAGCCCACGGCGGTGTGTGTTTGCGCTGCGATTCGTGCTCGATTCCGTCGATCTGCTCGAGCGCGGCGCGGGCTTCTTCTTGGGAGATTTGTGTTTGCGGTGGGTTGGGCTGCGGTGCGTTGTTTTCCATGTATGCAAGTGTGGCACTTTCCGGGGTGGAAAGCAAGGGTTCCGACGCCCATCCCGCGGATCCAGCTACTAGGGCCCAGCTAATCGGCCCCAGGGGGAGCGCGGACAAAAAGTTGGAGTGTTGGGGGCTGGAAGGTATTCCGATGCC